>JGI24710J26742_10000840_pt1 | contig 28693 bp, 22 predicted proteins | sample BioPla2DNA2_FD_26742 | JGI IMG/M metagenome (IMG submission 26742)
CGATTGAGGTGCTTGAGAATGGACTTGAGGACAGCCTGATCTTCTTTGATTTCCCTAGTTTGGATTCAAGGAAGATAAGCTCAAACAACATGATTGAGCGTTTAAACAAGGAAATCCGGCGGCGTACAAGGGTCATTGGGATTTTCCCCAACCCGGAATCCTACGTTCGTCTTGTTACGATATACCTGATGGAATACTCGGAAGATTGGTCTGTATCGCGTTCATATCTTAGCGAACAATCGATCGCCGAGATTCCGCAACTCGCTGCCTAGCGGCACGGAACAAACCGACTTTTTAGTTCAGGGGGGTACCCCCCTGAACTAAAACAACAACTACGACTTACATATAGGAGTCCAAAGTTGCGAACATTAGTTGACAGTACTAAACGGATGGAGGAATTATTCGCTGAAACTCTGAAGCTGGCACATATGAAAAGACGAGTTAAGACGTTTAACTGCTTCCAGAAAACAAAGAAGAGTACGAAGATGTCCCACTCCTGTACGATGGATAAACTTTTAAACACATTGCTGATATTTTGGAGAAAGGAACCTACAGTTCCTCCGTTGTCAATAATAAACAACGATTTTATAAAAGTCACATCTTTAATTAAACTCGGATGAATCTCTCAACGATAGAATGAACGAAATAATGGAAATAACAAACAAAAACATAGCAAAACAACGCAACGTAGGCATAGACATGTTAAAAGGAATATCCGTAATTGCAGTTGTATTATATCATATGGGGTTATTAAAATCAGGCTACCTTGGAGTAGATTGCTTTTTCGTTATCAGTGGTTTTCTTACTATGCCGAAAATTGTGAAAGGAGTAGAGAATGGTAGTTTTAGATTCTTCAAATATATCAAAAGCCGCATAGTTAGACTGTTACCGGCAATTTTGCTTGTTTCAATCCTTTCATTAGCTATCGGCTATTTCTTCTGGCTACCAGATGATTATGAAAACTTGTCAGGAACAGTAATCGCCTCAAGTTTCTTTTCGAATAACATCTTGTCTGGGATCACCACAAAAAATTACTGGGATACAATTAACGAGTATAAGCCCCTGATGCACTTCTGGTATGTCGGCATATTGATGGAATATTACATCATCCTGCCTATTACTGCTATCATACTGAAGAGGATGGCAATAATCCTACGGAAAAATCAAAACAAAATTATATTGACAGGGATTGGAATTATTACAATTATCTCGTTTGCACTCTTCCTAATGCCGTCGTTTGATGCAGGAGACAAATTTTACTTTATACCTTTTCGTTTTTGGGAATTAACGGTTGGTGGCTTTGTAGGTGTATTCCATAAAGAATCAAGAGGGTTGTTAAAAAAACAAAGAGCCCTTCTTTCCTCTATTTCTTCCTTCGGGATCATACTCGTTATTCTTTGCATAGGTTTCATCAATTTTGATATTTCAAAGATTGGTAGAGCCACAACGATTATCGGTGCTGATTCTGTCGCTTCAAGTGATCTGGTTTTGCCGAACAACTTCTTGTTGATCTCTATAGTACTTGTAACATGTATATTTCTTGCGGCGAACTATGAAACCTCTGTTTTTAATAAGAGTAAAATCTTATCGTCTATAGGAAAGCGGAGCTTTAGCATATTTGTCTGGCATCAGGTTATGCTGGCATTGTACAGATATTCTGTAACTAGCAAACTGTCTGCTCTTTTTGTCATTAGTTTCTTTATTCTATTGGCTGTGATAAGCGAACTGAACTATCAGACCATTGAAGCCAGAATCCAGAATACCAACAGAACATTGGCTGCTCTTCTTATCCTTACTGTCGTGGTATGCGGATATTCAGGCTTTATATATCTCCGGGCTGGTGTGGTTCGTGATGTGCCGGAACTGGGGATCACTATAGGTAATATACAAAGGGGGATGCATTCAAAGTACTGCGACCGTATTTACTCTTATAAAGATGAATTTGCAGACAACAATAAAATTAATGTTCTTGTGGTTGGTAACAGCTTTGCACGGGACTGGGGCAACATCCTGCTAGAATCTGAGTATGGTGATCGGATTAACCTGTACTTTAGTGTACACTTTAATGAGTCTTTGATTGAGAGAATCAAAGCGACTGATCGTATATTCGTCTTTGAAAATTTTGAAGATAAAGTTCCAGAATATGTCTGGGATAGTGTTGATGAGGATATAGTATACTGCATAGGCACCAAGAATTTTGGAATATCAAATGGAAATATTTACTCACAAAGATTCACTGAGGATTATTATAATCAAACAGTCTCACTTGATCCCGGCTACAGGGCATTAAATCTGGAGAAAAGAGAAAAGTGGGGAGACCATTATGTCGAACTGATTGAACCTGTTCTTCTTGATGGCCGTGTTAGAGTGTTTACAGATGATAACATGTTCTTAAGTCAAGATTGCAGACACCTTACAGAGGCGGGAGCTAAATACTACGCTAGGATACTTGATCTCTCTCAATATATGCCGCAGTAAGAATACCAAGAAAAAACAACAACTACGACTTAAGTATAGGAGTCCAAAGTTGCGAACATTACTTGGCAGTACTAACTTCTTATACCATCATCATTTTCTTCTTCAATTCCTTCAGTGCTTTCTTTATTAAATAAAATTTTCAACGTACCTAGGACGATTTGAAGATCAAGCAGCATGGTTCGATTGGTGATATAAATTAGATCAAGTTTTAGTTTATCGAGCGGCGACGTATTGTACTTGCCAAAGACTTGAGCGTAGCCCGTGAGGCCGCCACGCACCTTGTGTCGAAAATGGAATTCCGGTATTTCGGAAATATACTTCTCAACATACTCAACTCGTTCCGGACGCGGCCCGACAAGGCTCATATCACCCTTAAGGATATTGAATAACTGGGGAAGTTCATCGATGCGAGTTGCGCGAATTACACGTCCCACTTTAGTGATACGTCCGTCATGTTTTGTCGCCAGTTGCGGCTTTCCATCTTCTTCCGCATCCATGATCATCGAACGGAATTTGATAATATCGAAGACTTTCATGTCCTTCGTGACACGCTCTTGCTTGTAGAAGACGGAACCGCCGTCTTCGATTTTAATAGCGAGCGCTGTGATAAGAAAAATGGGACTTAGGACGATTAGACCTGCTAAACTCGCTACGATATCAAGTGTTCGTTTAGCAAACGCGCTACCAAACGGAATCTTCTGATTTCGATTGAGGAATAAGGGCGTATCGAAGATATTAAGGATGGATGCGCTGTGTACGATAATGTCGGACAATTTCGGCGAATAGTAAACACGCTTATTCAGTGAGTAACACTTCTTAATGAGGAGATGTTCGATGGAGGTCGGCACATCGTTGATTATGATGCCGTCGTACTTTCGGATCTCCGATTCAAATATGTCAAGAACATCTTCCACGTAAATTGTATCTGCGATCTCATATTTATCCCATCTCTGATTCACTTTCTCACGTAAATCGTTTTGATGATCCCCATGTATTTCAAGTAAACGCAGCGGCGGAAACCATCGCCGGTATACGTTGACCATTTGGATAACGAGCAATGCGAGCAGAACGATTTGTGCTAAGCAAAGGAGCGCATAGCGCCCCAGGAATTCATGAAAGAATCTAAACTGACCGGTGATAGCGCAGGAGACGAAGACTTCAATGAAATTCGCGACGATAATCGTCAGCGCCAACGAGGGAAGCAGAACGATCTTGCGATCGACGCCAATCGAGAACGCATGGAGCCAACGCCCGATCACAAGGAACAAAAAGGCATAGATCATGGTCGCCATACCGAGGTTGGCAAGACCGGTCAGATGACCTGTATGATTGTTCACTGAAACAAAGCCGTACCATGTGTATAAAAACATGCCGGTTGCGATCAGAGTCAGAAGTAGAGCGCAAACACTTCGATAAACGTATTTAGTTTCTACCTTGCGTCGTTGCATCATCTTCTGCTCTATCATGCCGGCATCGTTGGCGTTTTAGTAGGATGTATCAACACAACACTAACAGCATCCTGTCGCTTCCCTTTTACTAGAAACCGAAACGGCGGATACTTCTTTCGTGATCTGTGTTCCAATGATTATAGCAAAGATTCTCTTGTTAGGCTTCCCTTTTTGGTTTTCCTCTCAGTTGAAATCGAAGAACGGCGTACATTTTAGAAAACCACACCGTCCTTTTAAAAACTATATTCAGATATTTCTCAAACTGCTTTATGAGGTAACGGTGCAACTTCACAAGCTACCCTCGCGCTGTTTTATCTAATATGATTTCTTTGCCTATTCAATAGGATCGATCTCATGAACTACGTCCAAGATGGTGCCGTCGCGGGCTTCGACAATGGCGACGACACGATCCTTGAATGGTAGTGGGTCAGGGGTTCCGACGATGGAGTACGCTTCCTGTTGCAGTTCTTCAATCGTTCTTAGCGGCAACTTGGTCTTCTTCAGTGCTTCCAGCAGTTCCGGTCGGCGCGGATTGACGGCTATACCGTAGTCTGTCACGACGACGTCAACGTCTTGACCGGGAGTAGTGACGGTGACAACACTTTCGCAAATGGTGGCCATGCGTCCGCGCACCAAAGGCGTCACAATGATGGAGCATTTCGCGCCGGCAGCCGTGTCGGGATGGCCTCCCGGGGCACCTCTTAGCACGCCGTCGGAACCGGTGACAACGTTCACGTTGAAATCGACATCGACTTCCAGCGCCGCCAAGATGACATAGTCCAGCATATTGACAAAGGCGCTCTTGTTGCTAGGGCTGGCGTACTGGGAAGTGGACATCACGAAATGTCTGGGATGGGTACCCACGGACTCAACAGCAGTGATATCAAAGTCCTGAGTGTCAATAATCGTCTTCACTAATCCCTTGTTTAACAAATCGACGGCTGGCGCCGTTATCCCGCCGATAATCCACCCTATCGTAATACCGTGCTTCCTCAAAATTGGCTCTAAAAATCGGTTAGCGGCTAAACTAGGGCCTCCTGCCCCCGTCTGGAAAGAAAAGCCGTCCTTGAAATAGGGGGTCGCCTCAATCACTTTGGCGCAATATTCTGCCATCAGGAGATCTCGAGGATCGGTTGAAAAGCGAGCGGCGGCTGTCGCGATTTTTTTAGGATCGCCGATTTCATCCATCACCACGACGTAATCGACGTAAGATGCTTCGATGGACGGTGGAAAGTTAGGGAAATCTACGAGGCAATCGGTGATGACGACCACATAATCCGCGTAACGTGCGTCTACCTCGTGGTACCCCAAAACACCGCAATCGCTCTTCCCCCCCTTGCCTCTGGCGTTACCGAGGCAATCACTTGTAGGCGCTCCGATAAAAGCCACGTCGATGTGCACTTCACCTTCTTCTATAGCGCGCACGCGGCCACCGTGACTTCTAAGGATGGCAGTGGTCTTCAATTTTCCGTGGCTCACCATCTCCCCTATTTTTCCGCGGATACCGCTTGTCTGAATGCCGGTGACAATACCCTGTTCAATGTAGTCCGCGACGGGATCATTCGCCGAGCCAAGTGAAGTCGCGGCGATGGTAATGTCCTTAAACCCCATGTCCACGATTTCTTTCATGACGAGGTTCACCACATAGTCTCCATCGCGGAAATGATGGTGAAAGGACACGGTCATTCCATCGTGAAAGCCGATGAGCTCAAGCACTTCACGAAGGGATGACACTACTTTGCCTTCTTGCCGTTCCGTTTGAATGAATGATTTGGGCGACGCTTTCTTATATCTATACCCCTGACGATGGTTGGGACCCTGGTAGACCTCGCGGCCTTCCACAAGCAACTCGTCCGGAATATCTCTGTTGACCGCATTTTCCATTTTACAAATCCCCCTCATAGACACCGGAGGCTTTGGCAAGCTCAATGACGCGTTCCGCTCCGGGCACAAATGCAATATCAAGCATTTTGCCGTCCAGCGTAAATACTCCTATTCCCTGAGCCGCCTGCTCTCTAACGGTGCGCACAATGCGCTCCGCTTCGCGAATCTCCCTGTCGGTGGGAGTAAATACCTCATGTACAATGGCGATCTGCCGCGGACTGATAATGCTCTTCCCGTCAAAGCCCATTTTTTTGACCATGATGACCTCCCGGCGGAAGCCTTCCATGTCGTCCAAATCGGTGAACACAGTGTCAAAGCATTGCACACCTGCGGCGCGAGCCGCAATGAGCATATTCGATCTTCCGGCAGCCATTTCGATGCCATCAGGGCTAAATTCTGCTTGCATTGATTTTCGGTAGTCACCGCCAGAGATGGCAACACCGATCATACGCCGGGGACAGGCGGTACAGATGGCGTACGCATTAATGATGGCAAGTGGACTTTCTAATGCTGCCATCACGAGGGTACTGCCGAGCTCGCGACCGAACTCTTCCTCAGCTTTTTCAATATGCTTTACGACCGTTTTCACGTCTTCGGCTGTTTCACATTTCGCGATACGTATGCCATCCGCTCCTCCGGCTACCGAAACACGGATGTCTTCCTGCCAGTGAGGCGTATCCAAAGCATTGATACGGACGATACGCTCCACACCTCGGTAGTCTACCGACTTCAGCGCGTTATATAGAGAAAAGCGCGCAGCATCCTTCTGATTTTCCGCAACGGCGTCTTCCAAATCCAGCAGAAGGCAGTCCGGTCGGTAAACGTAAGCATCCTTAAGCAGCCCGGGTCGTTGGGCATTCAAAAACATCATGGAACGGCGCAATCGTTTTAGGCGTTTATCGATACTCATTTGATAGCACCTCCCCATGGAAAGCCGCTGTCGATCTCAGCGGCGCGAAAAGCAGCGCTTTCAACCCTAGCTTTCAGGGTACATTCCAACGCGCCCTTATCCACCACGATGGCCTTGACATTGTCAACGCCCAGTCGTTCCAGAGTTTCTCGCACGCAGGCCTCAATCTGCCTGCCGTACTGCGCCTTGACGATGGACGTGATCTCAACCCGGATGCCTTCTCCTCCCGGCTCCAAGGTCACCATCGCGTCGCTGGATTCCAGCGTACCGGACATGGCTGATTTTCGTAATTGCATGTTGCTCCCTCCTTACAGGATCGCTCGGGAATCAACGCCCGCGCGTTTAGGGTGTCAGCAGGCTGGCGATGACCTGCAACAGCGTAGGAAACAAGACAATGACGGCAATAAAGCGCATCACTTGCAGTAATATTATTTGCACGTTGTGCACACCTAAGTCGGCGGAAATAAGCGCCATATCGCTAGCGCCCGCCGGGGTGGCGGCCAGTAACGATTCACGAAGATTAAATACTCCGCGCCGCCTGAGCACAGTTGAAATCACCAGCGCGCCCAACGTGTAGCAGACAAGCAACACCAACGCCGGCATCACTAGATGCTGTAATGCGACGAGCTGAGCCCAACCAATGCCGACCCCAACATACGTACCGGAAAGGCACTGTGCCACCTTCCGTACCGGAATGATCACACAGGCTTTCGGATACAACAGTTTAAAGCCGACGGTACCCAATGAAGCAAAAGCCATGGTGCCGCCCGGCACACCGGAAACTCTCCCCAGTAATCCAAAGGCCGTTCCTACCGCTAGGGTGAGTACGGTATTGAAGAGGTCGCCGGCAGGTCGTCTGTATTCCCCTTTTTCCTCTTCATAGTGCTCTTCCTGCGGTATTTTTGCAATTATTGAAGGAAAAATGGCGATACCCATCACAAGACGAACTAGCTGCAACGTAAGAACAGGCGTGGCATCCGCACCCATTTCCACGGCAATAATGGGAATCTCGCTTATTCCTCCGGGCACGGTAGCCATAAGTGCCGTCAGGGGATCCAATGGGCTGATCCAGTAAATGATCAGTCCGCTGACGACGTTTACTAAAAACAGAAAAAAAACAACGATGGCCGTCGTACTGAGAATGGAGCGCATCTTCTTCAAGTCTTCACGCCGAACTCCTGCACCGATGAAAGCACCGGCCACGATCTGAGCTGCTGTCTTGGCTACAGGGGGTAAATCAGCCAAGCCGCCGGAAATTAGGTTTAACGCACATGCGCCAATCACCGCGCCCACCATCATGCCGCCAGGCACATGTAACCTATCAAGCAGCAAACCAACGGCAATAGCCGACAGCAATGAAAGAACTACATACAAGCGTTACTCCTAACTAAGGGCACAAACGTGTGAGGTTTGTGCCCTTCGCCAACATCATACCCTTTTCTTGGCAAAAGATGATGCTCTAGAAGAAGGGGAACACTTGCGGCAGTATGAATACGCAGCAGACGAATGAAATAATGACCAATGGCCAGCCAAATTTGGCAAAGTCTTGGAATTTCAAACGCGTAAACGCGACCATGGTCTGGTTTGTTCCGGAGGCCATCGGGGTGAGATAGCTGCACCCTGCTCCAATGGCAATCGTGAGCACAATGGCCTGAGGATTTGCTCCCATGGAATTAGCAATGGCAATGCCAATAGGCGCCAATGCACCCGCGCAAGCCATGTTGTTCATGAACTGAGTGACAATAGCCGTCGCAATGAACAAGACAGCCGTGATCACGTACAGATTCGAGCTTTCACCAACAACGGATATTACAAGATTTCCGAACGCTTCTCCAAGGTTCGTCGTCGTTACAATCCTGATGGCAAGCAAAATACCTGCAGTAAATATAACGTTCTCGTATGGATATCCGTGGATGATTTCTTTCCAGCTAAACACCTTCGTTAGATACATTACAGCAAATACACCGAAAGCTATTATGTAGGCGGCAAAACGAACTCCGCTGCTTTTAATTAAGCTATTTGCGATGAGTAATAAGACGAAAAGGATAAATCCAGCGAACGTCCATGTGCGCTGACGAGCTTTTCTCGGACTGTCCACCGTGTCTTCAGGCGCGTCTTCATCATCGTAGTCATCGTATCCGGGACATCTCTTGTGGAAGATAACCATGTAAGCTCCCCCAAGAATGAGGATAGGTACGGCAACCCAGGCAAAGTCAAAGAATCCGAGGGGCGCCAGTCCGACCTCTTCAAGTGCGCCACTTGCAAAGACGTTTGTCGGTGTTCCGATTAATGTAACGGCTCCGCCAAGCGTCGTTGCGTAGATCAGGAAAAGAATCATCTTCGATCTGCTGATTCTGCTCGTTCTGGAAATCCCGTACACAGCAGGCAACATCGCCATGGCGACACTGACGTTCTGAAGAAAAGCAGAGAAAGCGGCTGCAACTAAGAACAAAATTAAGAAAATGGATGTTTCTTTCCGCTTCTCAGGCACGTTCTTCGTAAATCTCTCGACGAGTGATCCAATTACCAGGTCGGCTCCTGATATCGTCATTAGATGCGTGAACATACCAATGACCATCATCAAAAACAAACTGCCGGAAGAAAAAACGCCGTAGACATCCTTCGGCTCAAGAACTCCCGTGAGAATCGTAAGCGGAGCCAGAACAAAAAAGGACAGCGCATTCGGAATCTTCGGTATTGCAAGTATAACTACAAAAATCAGGAAGCAAACAATGCTTGCTATTAATGTAAAGGACATATATCGTCTCCTCTTTCTATTAGTGTATTAACTGCCGTCAGCAGTCATACCGATGAAATTCACCTTCGCAAGGATTTCCCCTGCAAATTAGGGCATAACCCGGATCAAGACAATACAAGCATGACATGATCGTCTTAACCGTCTTTTTAGGATAGTCCGGATCGGGGTGGAAGCATACGGAATAGGGATAGTGGTAGTGATCCTTTAGGCAATTCTCTATATCCGCTGTTCCTACTTTACCTGCTTCAGACAGAATCCTTTGAAGCCTTTGACCTCTAAAGTGTCGATGGTACTTCTCATAGGGCGGGTAGTCACGATCAACGCTTGGATCAACTACACAATCGTTTCCGTGAGCGATGATCCCATCCTTTGGCGTGATTTTAAAGATTTCTTTTGGAGTAACTTCGAAATCTGCAATGATCCCCTCTTTAGATCCAACCATGTAGTTGCACGAAACCGCGTACTCGTAACTGTTAATCAGCTCTTCAACCTCGGCAAAGTTCCGTTTTGTCAGCACCTGCCGGCGCAAAACATTTGTGGGCATTCCGAGGCCTCTATAATCGCTTTTTGTCAGTATGGTGTTGGCGTTTATGGAGATACCGTAGTTGTTCATTCCGCTTCGGATTAACTGACCCGGTTCAGTAACTCCAACAATCCTGAGTCCGTTGCATTCATCAATATGAAGAACGTAAGCATCCTCTCCTACGAATGCGTTCGTGTCCCAGTTCTGACCACATATGGTCCAGCCGTCGGCCGATTTTTCCGGAAGCACACCGTAGCTGGTACATTCAGAATCGGCCTTAGGGGCTCTTAGGAACTCATATCGTGTGTTCAAAACAACAACTTCCTCAAGAAGAACACCGGCTCCTTCCGCGATACCCCGCATTTCCTCCAGTTCATTGTCAGCTTTGCCGCCAAGATAGGAAACATATTCTTTAGCGATCGACAGCAAATCATCCCATGTGTATTCGGATACTTTGCTAAAAAGATCCTTATAACCGCTTATGATGTTCGCAATTTCTGCTTTTGCTTGCTCTCCGTGCTGTTTGCCCCTATCAAAAGGCACCGGCGAGCTGACATAGATCTCTCTGTAAGATTTCACCAATGTTCCTCCTCTCATTAGTCCTTGTGTACCTGTTAATCCTTCAATTCATCTACAAATCGCAACAATTTGCGGTACTGTTCAACGATGGGCTTATCAAGGAATACATCGCCGATCATTGCTGACGCTCCTCCGGATTCCAAGTACTCTTCTTCAAGCGCGACTATTTTCCTCGCATACTCGATTTCCTCTTCAGAGGGGGTAAATACGCTATTGATAACGTCGATACCGCTGCCATCTAAGCTGAAACTTGTTTTTCCGTCAAAACCAAGCTCTTTGGCGTGCTGAGCTTCTTTGCGATGCGCCTCGGGATCCATAAATGTAAAGGAAGTATCCATTACAAATACGCCGGCAGCTCTCGCACTGTTGAGTAACATGCCTCGTGCCCAGTCAAGCTCTTTACTTTCTTTCGTCCTAATCACCTTAAGATCTTCACAATAGTCGGCTGCAGAAAGAGCCATTCCAATCATTCGGGAACAACAAGTGGCAATGCTATACGCATTTAACACTCCTTTTGCGCTCTCTATCGCCGCCATAAGATATATCGTATTGGGCTCGTACCCATACTTTTTCTCAAGGACGGTGAGTAGATTATCGACACAAATAACGTCATCCCTCGTTTCCACCTTTGGGATTCGAATCAAATCGGGCTGACCTTTACCAACTCTAGAATGTCGTCGACGTACCAATACGTGTTAACAGGATTGATTCTGACGACCGTTTCAATTCCTTTTTCTTGAAAAACCCCGGATTCAATAACGGAGCAAACCAGCTTTCTCGCTGAATCTTTTAATTCCGGCGGAACCAATTCCTCTAGATCGAAAATGAGCGAGTCTAAGCCGGGATGTTCGAGCAGTTCATATATTCTCTTTTCATCGGTGCCTGTAACAAAATGCATGTTCCTTCTAATTCTATTAATCGTTCCCATTTTTTTCTCCTTACTCTACATTTAGCAGCAAATGTAAATACATGGTTGATGGCGGCACTTGCGTCATCCCGACAATACGATACGATTTCGTGCAGTCGCCCGAATCCGGATTTGCTCAATTACTTGGACACGGGTTTTGCATCAAGACTCTTTTGTTTTTTACCTCCTTTCGAGCATGGTAAAGAGCGGATTTAACCTCCTTTCTGCGCCATTGATCACTTCAATCATTTCCTCTTTTTTATCCTTCTCGACATTTAGCCATAAGGCAAAATGCGTTAAAAGCTCTTTAGTGCTCATTTGCCATATTCGCCATGTTAGAAAAACAAATAGATCACTCCTTCTTTTTGTTCCTCTACATTTAGTAATAAATACAAGAATGCATCAAAAGCTCTTTAGTGCACATTTCCCATATCAAGGGTGCCAAATATAGAGCTTTTCAACTTCCTTCGAAGAAACGTTTTATTAAAGTTATAATTCTGCCTTCGCCGGGCAGAAGTCGGAAAATATATTCGATTAGGGTGTACAAAGGTGTACACAGAGTAAAGTCTTGAATATTTGATTGCGTTCATGCTATTCTAAACACCACTAGTAATCAAATTTAATTATCATTATGTGAAGCATAAATTATTACTAATGCCCCAAAAGCCGATGTAAGAATTTCAAATTGTTTGACATATGGGGGCTATTACAGCCTTCGGACAATGATTAACCCAAGATATCGAAACCAAGCCGGCAGGTATCACATCTAATGCATCGCGAGGAGAAAAATGCATCAACAGTTTGCCAAAGACTTAATGACCATCTTACGTGCCGGAAGCATCACGAGAGCAGCGAAGTCCTTGTATATTACTCAATCGGCACTTAGTCAGCGGGTCAAAAGGATGGAAGATGAATTCGGTACGGTGTTTCTTGATCGAAGTGTCACGCCCATCCGCCTTACCTACGCCGGGGAAAAATTTATGGCTGCCATGCTGCAAATCACGAGCATTACCACTGCATTACGCAACGAATTGTACGAGATTGAACATGAGGCTCAAGGGCGTATGCGTCTAGGCATCTCCCTGCAACGCGGCATGCAAATTCTGCCTCTTGTCATCCCCACCTTCACATCGCGCTATCCGCGAGTGCGTATTGAATTGAGCGAATACGGCTCCAGTAGACTGGAGCGCATGTTGCACGAAGGGTTGTGCGACGTGGCGCTGATTACCACGGAGCCTCGCTATGCCGATTTGCACTATGAACTTCTTGAATCGGAGGAAGTGGTGTTGATCGCTGCAAAATCGTCAACGTTCGCTATGGAACACGCAGATGAGGAAGAAGTGCCCATTACTGCCGCTAAAGACGAGAAGTTTGTCTTTCTTCGTCAAGGACACAGCGTCCGAGTTCTTCAGGATGAGCTTTTTCTGCGCAATCAGATAGAGCCCCACCCGCTCTTGGAGACTGACAGTCTTGAAGCGGCGAAACGGCTGGCCGCAGAAGGCGCTGCGCTCATGCTTTGCCCCTCGGTGTTCATCACGCAGTCTCCGGAAGTTGATGCTAAAGTGAAACGTTTCCGCGTGGAGAACATGGATTATAAACGGCATTTTTTCTTCAGCTACCGAAAGGATATGGTGCTTCCCCGTTTTATGCTGGATTTTCTGGACATCGTCAGGAAAGTTGTACATGGTAATAAAGACACTTCTATATCGTAGGCTTTTATCAAAGACCGCTGATCTAGAAACCGTTACACACCAATGTGGATGAAACAATGATCTGACAGGCAATAGGCAAGCTCAAAAGATTCTTGTCCCGCTTGTGTGGATGAAATCATCAAATCTCATCCGGAATATACCTGACATACGCACTTTACAAAGGAGAAACCATGCAAATAAGACAAATTTGGTGCAGTGATAAGCATGCGATGCGGGAAATCCTAGAACTGCTCAATAGAGAAGGTCTCTCTCTCGATGCTAACCTGGAGTATACGGCGGCGCTTTATGACGATGCCGGCGTACTTCGTGCTACCGCCTCTTTCTACCAAAATACTTTGCGTTGCTTAGCGGTGGATCGAGATATGCAAGGCGAGGGACTCATGGCTCAGATAGTAAGCCACTTGGTGCAGGAGCTGTTTTCTCGAGGCAGACATCATCTGTTTGTCTACACTAAGCGCGACGCGGTAAAAAGCATCGCACCTCTGGGATTTTATGAAATTGTCTCTACGGATAAGGTCGTATTTTTGGAGAACAAACGAGACGGATTCGGGCAGTACATTAGGAGTCTCAACCGTCCGCAGCAGGCACCTCAACGCATTGGCGCGGTAGTCATGAACGCTAATCCTTTTTCTCTTGGGCATCAGCACTTGGTTGAACATGCCGCTAGCGAATGCGATGCTCTGCACTTATTTGTCGTGTCCGAGGATGTATCAGCATTTCCTTTTGCTGTTCGGGAACGATTGGTTCGTAAGGGTACTGCTCATATTCCCAACATATTCCACCACTCTACCGGACCGTATCTTGTTAGCAGTGCCACATTCCCCAGCTATTTCATTAGTGAATCGGACGTTTTGACTCTTGCCCAAGCACGACTTGATGCTAAGGTGTTCGGGCGCATCGCCCATGATCTGGGCATAACCGATCGCTTCGTGGGCGATGAACCTCTTTCTCCTGCCACAGCACTGTATAACTTGGCCATGAGTGAGGAATTGCCCCAAGAAGGTGTGCGGCTACACATCATTCCGCGAATAAAAGACAGCAACATGGAACCTATCAGCTCGACAAGGGTACGAGCCATGATGAAGGAAGGCAGGACAGAAGAGCTCTGCGATCTCGTTCCGGAAAGCACCTACACATACATCATGAGCGACGAAGGGAAAAAAATTACGGAGAAGTTAAGGGAAAGCCGCTAGGACAGCGCCGCCTCATGAATGGTGATTAAGATCAAAAAGTCGAAATCATGAGTTTTAGTAGAGAATAGCAATTTAATTGCTGATCAATCAGGCGTTCTTTATCCTTGCTGTGTTACTATATCTCTGATTTTAAGTTGTCAGCGAGGCCATGATTATATGTCTAATTCTGAGAGCACCGAGGTGACGATCGCACACGCTTCCGCAAACGATGAACTTGTCGGCATGTCAGCTGGAACAAAGGTATACACAGGTAATCCTCTTTACACAAAAGAAGATGTGACATCGGCTTCGATGCGCCGCACTTTTGATATCAAAGACGCTTCACCTTTACGTGTGGTGTCAGCGCGCGGTGATGCTCCGGCGCATAACACTTGGCGCGAAAGCGGTGTGCTGCTTCATATTACGAGTTTGCCTTCGCCTTATGGCATCGGTACGATGGGCGATGAAGCTCGGGCTTTTATGGATTTTCTCGCAGCTTCCGGTCAGCGCATCTGGCAAGTATTGCCTTTAGGGATGACGGGCTACGGGGACTCGCCGTATCAATCTTTTTCGACGCGAGCAGGTAATCCGTATTTGATTGATCCTTTGACGCTCGTCCGAGAAGGGCTCTTGGTCAAAGAAGAGCTCGATCGCCTGCCTTTCGGCAATGATCCGGAGCGCGTTGATTACAGCCTCATTTCGAGGAATCGGCCGATCATGTTACGACTTGCGTGGACACGGTTTCAACAGGATTCATTTGCCTCACTAAAACGCGCGTTTTCTGATTTTCGCGAAGCCGAAGAAGCCTCATGGCTTCGAGAGTTTGCCTGTTTCATGTCGATCAAGAGTCACTACGGCGGAGTTTCGTGGCATAAATGGCCGGAACCGTTGAAAAGGCGTGATAAAGACGCGATTGAAGCGTTCATGTCGGAGCATCATGACAATATTCTTTTCTACGAATTTATACAGTTTCTGTTCTTCAGGCAATGGAAAGCGCTTCTTGATGACGCTCATGAACGCGGAATAGAGATTGTGGGCGACCTTCCGATCTATGTGGCGTATGATTCCGTTGAGGTTTGGTCGCAGCCTCACCTTTTTCAGTTGGATGAACAGCTTCTGCCGACATTCGTTGCCGGCTGTCCTCCGGACGCTTTTTCGGATGATGGGCAGCTTTGGGGAAATCCGCTTTACAAATGGGATGTTCTGGCAGAGGATGATTACCGTTTCTGGGTGGATCGTATACGCTTTCAATTGCAACTTGTGGATCGCTTGCGGATCGATCATTTCCGTGGTCTTGAATCGTACTGGTCTGTTCCCTTCGGTGACCGCACGGCACGGCGTGGCAACTGGATTTCGGGGCCGGCAGAAAATCTTTTTGAAGCCATCGATCGCGCCATCGATTTGCGCGCGATTTTTGCTGAAGATCTCGGCTTTATTACGCCGGAGGTGTTGGCGCTCCGCGACCGCTTCGCCCTTCCCGGCATGAAAGTTCTGCAATTCGCGTTTAACACGGAAGCGACGAGCGAGCACATCCCTCACAACCTTGATTACCATACCGTTCTCTACACCGGCACTCACGACAACGATACTATTCGAGGATGGTTTGAAAACTGGAATCCGAAAGAGGTAGCGTTCGCGCGAAAATATCTAGGAATCAACGATGACGAAGGCATTGTTGCCGGCATGATGCGCGGAGCGGCGACCTCCGTGTGTCGTACCGTGATTTACCAGATGCAGGATATTTTGGAGTTGGGTAATGAAAGCCGTATGAATGAGCCCGCAACGATATCAGGGAACTGGCAATGGCGCATGCTCCCCGGGATGCTCACAAAGGAAAGAATTCGCTTTCTCTATGATCTTACAAAAATGAGCTCTCGACTGCCGGAGCAGCAATCCCGTGTTCAGAAACTCGCATCATGCACATGAACTGAATGACGCAAGATGGCATCTCATAAGAAAAGAGGCACACATGCTTAATCAAGAATTAAAGAAGAAGCTGGTCAATTTGGCTTTTGAGGCGCGTGATGACAGCTACGCGCCTTATTCCCGTTTTAAGGTCGGCGCGGCAATTATATCAGCTGACGGTCGGACGTTTACCGGCGCGAATATTGAAAATGCGTCCTATGGAGCTACGATTTGCGCTGAGAGAACGGTAGCCGTCAAGGCGGCCTCTTCAGGAGCACGACAATTCATAGCCATCGCGATCACCGGTTTTTCGGACGATGTGCCGCCTGAAGAGCGCGACTATGCCTTTCCGTGTGGGATATGTCGTCAAGTGCTTCGCGAGTTTCTCCCTGAATCGGGCGACATAGCCGTCTTTGTCGCCCTGTCGCCGGAAGATGTGTTTGAGACTACACTAAATGCTCTTTTGCCGCATTCCTTCGGCCCGGAATATTTGTAGAAATTAATCCCCCGAAATGAATTAAACCGTTCAGCAGTTGCGATCGCGGCAGTGAACAACGTCGCCTTTTTTGACAACGGTGTCGACAAGATTCATCGCAAAGTGATAGGAAAGATGTCGATACCCTGGACAGTCAAGGATAATAATATCGGCGATTTTTCCCTTTTCCAGCGATCCGATGCGATCAGCACGATCAATCGCGGCGGCGGCATTCAGTGTAATCGCCGTGATGGTTTCTTCTATAGTGAGCTTCATGTAAATAGTGGCGAGCGCAATCATGAGCGGGATTGACTGTGAATAACAGCTTCCCGGGTTTAAGTCGGTGCCTAACGCGACCGCCAATCCGTGATCAATCATGAAGCGCGCGCGGGCATAGGGTTCGCGAAGACTGAAAGCCGTCAGCGGGAGCAGACAGGCGATGCATCCGGCATCTCGCAGGGCAAAGAGATCCTCATCTTTTGCTTTGAGCAGGTGATCCGCGCTCACGGCACCGAGTTTCGCTGCCAATCCAGCGCCGCCCATCGACTCTATTTCGTCAGCATGCATCTTCAGCTTGAATCCTTTTTCTTTCGCCGCAAGAAGCAACTTCTCCGATTCCTCAAGCGTGAAAACGCCTTCTTCTGTAAAAATGTCGCAGAAATCAGCGCGTCCCGCTGCCATAGGGAGTCCTTCTTCGATCAGATAATCGATATAATCGGCGCTCCGACCCTTCCATGACGGGGGCACGGCGTGGGCGCCTAGATACGTTTTAACGACATCTACGGGATGATCGCGATCGAGTTTCTCCATGACGCGAAGCATTTTGTCCTCGGTTGCCGTGTCTTCACCGTAACCTGTCTTCCCTTCTACGGTCGTAATACCAAGATCCAGCATACGATCCATCCGCTTGTAACCTTCTTCGTAAAGCTCCTCTTCAGAAGCGGCATGTGTCGCCTTGTTCGTCGCTGCAATGCCGCCACCCATCCGCATAATGTCCATGTACGACGCGCCCTGAAGCCGAAGATTGAACTCCTCCTCACGATAGCCGCCAAAAACAAAATGCGTATGAGGATCGATTAATCCCGGAAGTACTGTTTTCCCTGTTGCATCAATGCAAGTGATCACATCGTCCGATAGGGAGCCAGGCTGAAGATCCGGCTGGCAGTTCAACTGTCTGCTTAACTGACGCTGTTTTAATTGGCGGCGAACGTCGTCGGTCGTTCCCACCGCTGTGATGACACCGTTTTCTGAAAGAAGGGCGCCATTCGGAATTACGCGAAGTTCTGCCATCGCGCTGCCATTTCGCGCGTAGTAGCCTTCCGGTGTAACAAGTTCATTTGCGTTTTCTATTAAAAGGGTGTTCATAGGTGCTACTTTCTCATCGCGCTTGCGATATTGGGTGTTAAAGGAAGAACGCATCAGCCAACTTGGCTTCCTCCTCGCGATTCTGGCAAAAGGTTATCGTGCGAAGCATTCTTCGTTTCTGTTTTACATATTAATCATAATGCTTCCGTCGCGGTTGTTCCAGAAGAAGCCGATTTGCGTCGTCTAGATGACTTGCAGCAATCGCGATGCGTTGATCCATCGACATGGGTTTCCCGTTCTCGGGATCAATCACGTGCATGCCGCCGCGGATCAGTCTCGTTTGCCACGATACGGCATACTGGAAGGTCTTTCGTTCACGCCAGAGATATGGCACGGGAAAAAAGCCTGACGCAAAAACAAGAAACAGCCCCTCCGGTGTGTAAAGATTCGGGATGACTTTTTCCATCGAGTGGACGAGCGCAGTCGCCTCACTGTAGAGCGTCATCGTACGCCCGCGAACTTCCTCATGCCGGCTCATGTTCTCAATGTCGCCGCGACGACGCGCTTCGCGCCACGATTTCAGTGTGTAGAGCGTAATGCGAATACTTTCGTCGATGACAGTAGGGGTCGCCAGATGTGACGCCTCCGAATAACTGACGACATGGATCAGGGGCGGACTTGCCGTATTCAGAGGATCGATGTCGTCCATCAGGCAGGTGACGGCCGCAAGTTGCGCCTTCGCCTCTTCAGGATCGGGTTTGAAATAGTCAAGACCGGCACGAGGCTGGAGCAGCACCTGAAAGCGGTCGTTACAGAGTTCTCCTGTCATCTTCAAAAGCGCGCGTGACTTCGCAAGATCCTGTATTCCCCACGTCGCGCGTGGCGTGTTCAACATGTTTTGAAGGATGAACGTCCGGATGCCCAGCTTTTTTGCGAGCTTACATATGAGATAGACCGATGCGATATACGTGACATCGTCGCAACCTCTGAAAGCAAAATGATGCGACACATTCGCCTCGAAAGCTTTACCCGACGCGGCGATAAAGCGAAGTGTCTCAAAATGTTCGCGAAGATTGGTCAGAAGATCGTACGGCCCGCGCTCATCTAAAAGATTGAACCACCAGAAAGACAGCGCATGCCAAGCGATGTTGAGCGTCTCCTCGTACATGGCGGCAAGTTCGGGAATCCGTTTCGTGCCGGCGTACGTCCGCACCAGCATAGGTCGAGCCGCGTCGTAGATCATTCGGAACTCGTCAGGCGAATTGACGGGCACACCGCCGCCATTCAGGCGACCTTCCCAGTCTTCGCCGAAGTTCGATTGTGTGAGCTGCGAGGTGCCAAGTGATAGGATGTCCGTATAGCCTGTGTCGGCGAGTTGTTTTGCCCAGCGCAAGCAATCACGGACAGAGTCGATGCGCTTTTTATCGGAGGAGAACGGCCCCATATGGGCGCGAATCAAAGGAGGTGTGCCTCCCTTGTCTTCCCAGGGGCGCTCGCGGCGCGACACAAGCCTGAGCTCAACGGTGTCGCGGCGTGTGCCGAACGCCGGATAGCTGACCTCCGGCGAAGGCGGCATGTTGAGGTAGTTTCCGCGTTGAACAATGTCCCGGCCGAAAGCGAGGCGCGTTTGATCGTACTGGCTGTTTTCTAAGATGTCAACGGGGATGCGGTCTTCCGGGACGCCCATCTTTTCGAGCGTTTCGCGCGCTGACTCCCCGCCGGAAAAGCAATGAACCAACCCCCGGAATTCTTTTTCGATTGCTTTGCATGACGCAGGCAATCCGCCGAAAAACAGAAAATCGACCGTTCCGCCTTGGAAAAAGAGGTGATTTCCTTTTTTGAGCATTTCCACCAGAGTGCCGACGAGGCGCACGGCATCTTGGGCGTCGAGACGATAACTCACACCAATGCGTGTAATTCTATTGGATGTTAGCCAGTCTAAAATCGCTTTTTGCGCGGATTCTTCTCGACAGGCCGTGAAGGCGCGCTCGATCGCATGATCGGCCAATACCGTCTCATAGCCGCAGTCGCGGAGAAGTCCGGCGGCAGACTGTATACCCATTGTATGCGCGTCGGCATCGGGTTTGATGAACCCGTATACGGACAATAAGGCACCATTAGTCGTCATGATGACGTCCTTGTTTTTTCGGTGAAAACCCTGTAAAACCGATGTCTTTCAAATTGCGTCCTGTCGCACGAAAATTTTGATTCATAAGCCTAGAGGCGAGATCGATCGTGAGACTTGAGTACGTCATGTCGATGCCGTGGGAGCGCCCCAACGATTCGATCGGCACGAGACCGTACGGAATGTCTTCATAGATATAGCGGTGTTTCATTGTAGAAGGTGCCTCAATCTGGTGGTAAGAGGCTGTGTTCTGCAGTCGTTCATAGAGTGTGTCGCCTTCAGAATGGTAGCTCCGCTTCAGCCATGCCTTCGTTGATTCGACGCGATGGCCCAGGGCTTCTGATACGCGAATGCGCTCTTGGTCAATTTTTTCAATAAATTTGGCAATTCGCGGCGTGATGCCATCATAGTAGTACTTGTAAGTGGAGTTCTGACATTCAGTCCAGCCACTGTTAAATAGAAGCGGCGCGCAATGCAACACGACGCTGACGTTGCCGATGGATGTCTGAATCATGGATTGCGCGGCAACAAGGTGGTTGCTAAGACATGACGGCAAACGGTCAAGAATCATGTCGCTTGTGAAGTCAGGATCCGCGGAAGCGAGGTAAACGCCATCCTTGACGGCATAAATGGTCGCGTCAACCGGCGAGTCTTTCCTGCTGGTGAGAAGCGCCGTCTGAGTTTCGGCGACCACAGGTGCCGCGGAAGGATCCCCGAGGTAATAATGATGGAGAAACTCGATCGCTCCGCATGTACGTCCGGGAGCAAGTATAACGGGTAACTCCTTTTTCAACGCGCGACTGAATCGTTCCGCGAGCCCGCGGTGGGCATTCGCCGGCGTCGTGATGATGGCAAGATCAGCGTCCGCAAGCGCCTCTTCAAGGTTCGTCGTCACAAGCGCAAGCGTTGCGTCACCTTGTACAATGCCGTGACAGTGTATGGTTTTTGTCTTGATAAGCTGTTCGATCGTCTTTCGCGAGCGATTCCACAAAGCGATAGTATGCCCGGAAAGGCTGAGGTAAGCAGCCATCGCAAGTCCTGAATTGCCCGCACCTATAATCGTAATGTTCACATTACCTCCCTTTTCGAAAACCGCGACGCGAATAATAGCCGCGGCGTATTACGTGGTATTCCGTGTAGTTTACCGGAGCCTAGGCATTGACCCAAAGCGGCCATCTCCGGTATGGTTTATGCTGTTTTAATCATCTGGTTTGCGATGTTCTATGACTATTCGTTCCCCTGTGGAAGCCGAAATAACACTCGGCAGAGTCCACAAGTATCGCCATCGGCAGGAAGCCGACAATTTTACTTTAACCATCGTGCAATCAACGCTCGATGATCATATCTTTACTGAAAAACCATGGATACTATGAAGCTGCTCGGTCAAGAACTGCTCAATCGAACCAAGGAGTATCGCCTAGCACCGTCATTGGCACACATCCAATGGTTTTTACTTTAGTCATCCAGCAGCCAGTGCTCGATAACCTTTGTTTCATCGAAACCGTGGAGACCGAGATAATACTCAACTGAATCGATGAGTGCCTCCATCGGCGTCAACCCGACGATTTCGCTTCCTAGAACAGGTACGCCGTAGCGTTTTGCTTCCATACGCACCGTTTCCATTACACGGTAGATCGGATTCTTTCTGTAATCGGTGATATTCATCGTCACTTGGACGATACCTTTCTCCTTCAATGAGACACCGCCAGCTTTAATGTACTGAAAGCCTCCGGAAGACTGGCGGATGGCGCGCGCGATGGTGTTTGCGATGGCGACGTTGTCCGTTCCGAGATCGATGTTGTATGCAATTAGCGGAAAGCGAGCGCCGACAGCGGTGACGCCGGCTGTAGGATGGATTCTCCGCTCTCCATAGTCAGGAGCCCACTCCGGCAGGAGCAATTTTTCCGGCATGCCTTCGAATTGACCTCTCCGAATATTCGCAAGGTTACGACGTTCAGGTGCGGTCGCGGCATCTTCATAGAGAAATACAGGGATCCCATAGCGCTCGTTGATCGCTTTGCCCGTATACTTCGACAGGGCAACGGCATCCTCCGTCGTCATATTGCGGATAGGAATGAACGGAATGACGTCAGTCGCACCCATGCGCGAGTGCTCGCCGACATGGCGTGTCAAGTCGATGACTTCTGAAGCGGCGCCAACGGCATCGATCATCGCATCCGCGACCGCTTGCGGCTCACCAAACACGGTAACGACCACGCGATTGTAGTCTCCGTCGGGCTCCGTGTTGACGAGGCGGACTCCCAGCCTGTTTCGGAACGGGGCGACGATGTGTTCGATTTTTTCCAGGTCGCGTCCCTCGCTGAAATTCGGAACACATTCTACGATTTGTCTTGGATGAGTCATCTCTTTCTCCTGTCATCATAGCACCTTTCAAGGTACTTGCCTTTATAAAATGTTTATACATTCACAAGTTATCCGATTTCATGCAAGTTCATTTAGATTACTGCACATCGCAATTCGTGAAATATACTTGTTTCAACTTCGGACGCTGGCAGTATAAACATTCTCATAGTTGTTTCGGCGGTTATGTCGACATCCTGAAGCTTCGCTCAAGCTTCCCTGAGTGTTCTCTCAATCAAGTCATCGCTAGCGATATAGGGCAACGTTAGAATGTCTTTCCCATCCATGATTTGATTGTAGGCCATGGCCGTTTCAATGGCGTTCTCATTACGCGCCCAAGAGCGGCGAGCGACGCCGGCCATGACGTCCCAAAGCACCGCATTCTTGAGGATATTGTCGACGCGTTCCGAACCGTCAAGAACACAGCCGAATCCGCCATTGACGGCTTTGCCGATACCGGTTCCCCCGCCATTATGCAGCGCGCAAAGGCTCATACCACGCGCGGCGTTGCCGGCAAAAACAGAGACGGCCATATCGGCGGTGACGTTACTGCCGTCGCGAATGTTGGAAGTTTCACGGAAAGGAGCGTCGGTTCCGCCCGTGTCATGATGGTCACGCCCGATCATGATGGGTCCGATTTTACCCTCACGAATCAGTTCGTTGAATTTCAAAGCAATCGCAAGACGTCCGAACGCATCGCTATAGAGAATACGAGCCTTCGTACCCACAACAAGTTTGTTCTTCTCAGCATCGCGAATCCAGTTGTAATTATCGCGATCCTGATAGCGACGTTCCGGATCGATGCAGGACATCGCCGCCTGATCGGTTATGCGAAGATCTTCATCTTCCCCTGAAAGGCAAACCCAGCGGAAAGGGCCGTAGCCATAGTCAAAGAGCAGCGGCCCCATGATGTCTTCGACGTAGGACGGCCAGATAAAGCCGTCACGATCATTTTCGCCGTTGCGAGAGATCTCCTTGATGCCCGAATCAAAGATGGCTTTCATGAACGAGTTGCCGTAATCGAAGAAATAGGTTCCGCGATGAGTGAGTGTTTTGACGGCTTCAAAATGTCGGGCGAGGGAGCGATCCACCCATGTCCGGAAAGTGCCCGGGTCTTCATCGAGCATCTTCGTACGCATATCGAACGTCAGTCCTTGCGGACAATAGCCTCCCGTATAAGCCTCATGGCAAGAGGTCTGATCGGAGAGAAGATCAATCTTAATATTATGATCGATCGCGTACTCGAGAAGATCGACAATATTGCCGTGAAAAGCTACAGCGAGCGGTTCTTTCTTGTTGAGGGCTTCTTGTGCGAGGTAGAATGCCTCTTCACAGGATTTGGCGACGACGTTGACCCAGCCTTGGTCATGGCGTGTCTTGATACGCGACGCATCTACTTCGGCAATGACGCCTACACCTCCGGCGATGACCACGGCTTTCCCCTGTGCCCCCGACATGCCGCCAAGTCCAGAACTTACGAAGAGACGCCCCGCGAGGTTGCCGTCATTCGGAATGCCGAGCTTCAACCGTCCTGCGTTGAGCAGTGTGTTATATGTGCCGTGTACAATCCCCTGAGGACCAATATACATCCAGCCGCCGGCTGTCATCTGACCGTAACTGGAACATCCCATGCACCACGCGCGATTAAAATCGTCTAAATTGTCATATTCGCCGATCAGCAAGCCGTTTGTCAGGATGACGCGCGGCGCGCTTTCGGGGCTGTGAAATAGACCCACCGGATGTCCGGAAAAAAGAACAAGTGTCTGAGTAGATGTCAGGCGTTCGAGGTACATCTTGATGAGGCGATACTGCATCCAGTTCTGACAAACGGAGCCGGTCTCGCCGTAGGTGACGAGCTCATACGGATAGAGTGCGACGTCCTCATCGAGGTTGTTGTCGATCATGACCTGCATCGCTTTTCCTTCGATACAACGCCCCTCGTATTCGTCGATCGGCTTTCCGTAGATACGTCCTTTCGGGCGAAAACGATAGCCGTATATTTTGCCGTGTTCGTCCAGTTCCGCGAGAAACTCCGGCGCCATCTTCTCATGGTGTTCTTCCGGAATGTAACGCAGCGCATTCTTAAGAGCAAGGGCGCGCTCTTGTTCTGAAAGGCTGCCCTCACGCCGCGGCGCGCGTCGAATGTTCGGATGAAAAACGGGATCTTCCGGAAGAGGACCGTTAAGCGCAATCTTCATACAGGCCTCAATAGCTCGATTATCCACTAAAACCTCCAATAGGGAATGCCCTGCCGCTAAGTTCTGCGGTTGAAGGCGGATGAAAATAGATCCATTTCATTTTACCGAAGTACGATGGGACACGCCAACCTTTTCTCGAAGTACTGTCGTGATCGCCAATTTTTCTAAACTACTATCGCTCTCGCCAACTTCCTTAATCAAAGAACGATGTGATCGCCATCTTCACAGATCTTTCGCATTGCGCCATCTCGAATTTCATGCGTCTCACCGTAGAAAATCAATGTGTCGTCACGCTTTTCAGCGTAACTTCCATCCGGCATCGCGTGAAGCGTCATCATTTTGCTGTCTTCATACAAAATGTCCTCAAGGAGTCGCAGACCATCTAATATTTCATGACGAATCAACTCCAGATGGGGAATGATGTGCACTGATGTCAGTCCCAGTCCGGAGAGAACGCGCTTGAACGACGGATCAGTGGCCTCACCTTCCAGCTCAGGCATGGCGTAGACGGGGTCAGCGCTGTTCATAGAACCGGCGCTTGAACCGATGATCACCGCCGTATTATCAGAAATCAATGTTTTAAGGTTCATCTCATGAAAAAAGCGATTTTGCGTCGGCACATGGCCGCCGCTTAAAAAGATAAGATCCGCAGACGATACGAGATTCTGCGCCTGATCAATCGTTTGTCGATCAAGCATTACAAAGCGCTCCATAGGAAAGCCGCTTCGCAGGGTCGCGTTGCGGGTCGCTTCGCTGTATGTTGCATTCGTCTCCTCATCGTCAGGGTTAGATGTTATGTAGACGACGCGAAGCGGTCGATTCGGCAAGACGGCACGTAAACGATCAACGAAACCATTTGCCGGATTCAGTTGCGACCTGTCTTCTGTAAATGCGCTGCTGGTAAGAAATAGAGGCATCTTGTTTTCCTCCGTCAATAGCATGCCTATTTGGTGATTACGGCGCTGCCACATGTTTATTATTCGCCACTATTCTAACAAAGGCGCTTGTTTTTTTCTTTTATGAAAACAAGTCAGGGCTGAACGAGTCCGTTTCGTTCGACACGTCTTCCTTACCGCAATCGGGCTTGCATCACCGACCTTCCATAATTCTTTATCGTCTAAGATCTGTTCCTCCGTCATTTCGCCTTCATATGTAAATCGGCGAGCTTTAGTGTTGAGATGTTAAAAGGTTGTGGGCTAAAATGAATTCGGCATATCGTTTATCTATACAATATTCGATGTACAGTGAATTGGTAACGACGCTTGTTTTTTACTGTTAGTGACAAAGCTTTTTTTCTGAATGGAGATATGATATGAATCTAATCTTAGAAGCGCTGGAAAACGCCCTGTCAGAAGGTAAAGACACCATTTTAGCCACGGTGACGGCAAGTTCAGGCGCGACACCTCGAGGCGCGGGCGCGCGTATGCTCGTCGGTGAGGAAGGCCGCATTACAGGAACGGTCGGCGGCGGCGCCGTGGAGTTTCAATCGGTTCAAATTTCACAGGAGGCGCTGCGAAAAAAGCAGTCCAATATCCATCACTTTTATCTTTCACAAAACCAGATCGAAGATATCGGGATGATCTGCGGGGGTAATGCTACAGTGCATTATCTTTTTCTTTCGGGTGACGATCAGGCGCTTTTGGGACGCATTAAACTAGCTCGGGAAGCTGTACGCACTAGGCGCCCAAGCTGGCTCGTAACCGATATCAGTGAAGAAAACCAACTCGGTCTGGCGCTTGTGCTTGGACCGGAAGGCGCCAATCCCAAGGATGTCGATTTTTCTCAGGACGGTTGGTCTTTCCAAGGTTATCCGGAGGATCATCCTTGTACGAATGCGCTTCTTGCGCACCCTGAAGCAATTTGTCAACGCGGCGGAACCGTCGTGGCGGAAGGTCACGAATTCTACGTTGAAGAGCTCGTTGTTCCTGGTGTTGTGTATCTGTTTGGCGGCGGCCATGTCGCGCAGGCGCTGGTTCCGGTACTGGCTTCGGTTCATTTCGCCGTCGTTGTTCTCGAGGATCGGGAAGAGTTTTACGATCCCGCACTGTTTCCCGGTGCCTACGATGTACGGTATTGTGATCTTGATCGAATCGATCGCACTGTCTCAATCGGACCGGATGACTATGTTTGCATCATGACACGTGGCCATAAAAACGATCTTGAAGTGGAAGATCAGGTGTTGTCCACCCCCGCGCGTTACATCGGCGTCATCGGGAGCAAGCACAAAATCAGGACGATTAACCGTATTTTGCTGGAGCGCGGACATGACCAAAGAGCTCTTGATCGAATTACATCACCTATCGGTCTTAACATCGGTGGCGAAACTCCTGAAGAAATAGCTATCAGTATTGCCGCGGAGATGGTTGCCGTGCGCTCCGGGAAAATTGAACTGTTTAAACCAAAGCCATGCTAATCAAAGCGCCTCGTTTTTCTCGAGTCGTTAAAGCGTTCAAGAAGCCTTATAATACTCGAGGTTAATAGAAGAAGACTGAGGGGAAAAGAGGGCGTTTTTCCTTTTTAAAAACCATGATACGAGGGGGATTATGATCAAAATTGCTTTGTCCTGCGGACTCTATGTCACAAAAGATGCGCATTGGGAAGGAAGCCAACACCAGTATGTTAATGACGCTTATGTGAGCGCGGTTCTTAACGCGGGCGCAGCGCCCGTCTTGGTTCCTGCAACTGATTGCCGCGAAGCTGTTTCAGCCGTGATAGAAGATTGTGATGGGCTAATCCTGACAGGCGGGTGCGATGTATCTCCGCTTGAGTATGGACAGGAGCCGGCGCCGAAACTTGGCACAGTAATACCGCGTAGGGATCGACTTGATCGTATGACTTGCGATTCCGCTTATGAAAAGAAAATACCGATTTTCGGCATTTGCCGAGGCATGCAGTTTCTCAATGTGTATCTTGGGGGAACGCTATACCAAGACGTTCACTATTATCCTCACGAAACGATACAACACTCGCAAAGAAGTCCGCGAGGCGAGACCTCACATCCGGTGGTCGTAAGTGAAGATTCGTGGCTTTACCGTGTGATTGGCGAGCGTACTCTCGTCAATTCCTGGCATCATCAGTTAATTAATCGGCTCGCTCCGACCTTGAAAGCAACAGCGCACAGCAGCGACGGTGTCATTGAAGCTTTTGAATCGATTCCTGACCCCTCTTCATCTTTTCTTATCGGCGTGCAATGGCATCCCGAAGAGCTCCATTCAACACATGCTGAAATGGCGAACCTTTTTTCCTCTTTTATTGATTTATGTCGAGACGCAAAACCTCTGTAGGGCAACACTCTGCTGAAAAGTGCTCCTTGCTGATATGAAAAGACTTATTTGCCATGTCAGAAACATGGCAAATATGCTCGTGTCGAAATGCTTTCTTGGTACGCTTAATCCTAAAAAGAGAAAACACGCTATCTAGATCTTAAAAGGCGTGTTGTAATTTGATTTTCTCACGCTCCGGTATTGGACTTCTTCTTATCTTTTTTCGGTTCAGTCCATTCAAGAGCTTCGTTGCAATAGACGCATCGTTTAAGAGAGGGGACAGGGATGTAGCTTACGAGCTTATGACAGCGCGGGCAAAGATAGGCATCCGATTCCGACTCCTGAACGGAGTTTTTGCGGAGTGCGCCGTACTTAATTCTTCGTCTCATGATTGTTGTTTTAATTAAATTCATATGCTCAAACCCTTGTTACTATTGTATCACATGATTTGAGCACGTTAATTTCCGTAACCTCTATCAGAACGTAAACGCGAACTAATCCAATCGGATTACGCCGCAACCGGTATCGCTAAAAATACGTTTGTACTTGTAAGAATATCTGTTATAATGATCCGGCTACATATTCCCGCGGAGAAGTACCCAAGAGGCCGAAGGGGACGGTTTGCTAAACCGTTAGTGGGGGCAACTCCAGCGAGGGTTCGAATCCCTCCTTCTCCGCCACAATTTGTCC
>JGI24710J26742_10000841_pt1 | contig 28670 bp, 14 predicted proteins | sample BioPla2DNA2_FD_26742 | JGI IMG/M metagenome (IMG submission 26742)
ACATATGCCCAACCCTACTGCTATAACATCGTTGGCGAAAGTTTGATACGTCAGTTTCATTACGGCATTAAAAAAAATCGCGAACATTTTCCAAATTTTACATTTACTACTTATGCGGTTGAAGAACCATGTTTTACCAGTGCCCTGCCACAGGTACTGCAATCTTTTGGTTTTAAATATGCGGTTTTAAAGTGCCCGAACACTTGTTGGGGTGGCTATATGAAAGCATATGGCGGAGAATTGGTAAACTGGATTGGACCGGATGGTACATCTATACTGACTGTTCCGCGTTATGCCTGTGAGGAATTGGAGCCTAATTCCGTGTGGCAAACTACAGCCTGGGGAAATTCTAAAGAATATTTGCAAGCATGTTTTGAAGCTGGTATTAAAAATCCGGTGGGCATGACCTATCAAGATGCCGGATGGAGAAACGGTCCCTGGTTGGGAAGTAAAAAAGGCAGAATAAAAAATAATTCACAATATGTGACTTGGACAGAATATATTGAACAATACAGTGTTGGCAAAAGTGATGATGATTACCATCTTTCACAGGAAGATGTTTTAGTGAGTTTAATGTGGGGTAGTCAAGCGCTTCAACGCATAGGACAGCAAGTCAGAACTTCTGAAAATAAAATTTTACAGGCTGAAAAAATTGTTTCTATGGCGCACATAGACAATAAGGTAGATGCTGCTTCTTCAGACTTTGAAAAAGCATGGCGTAGTTTACTACTGGCTCAACATCATGATTCCTGGATAGTGCCTTATAACAGATTAAACAAACAACACACCTGGGCGGAGAAAATTAAAATTTGGACGGACAACACCAATGCTATTGCCGACAGCTTGATTCAGGTTGCCGATCTTTCGTATGTAAAAAAGGACAATGGATCTAAATCAGCAGGATTCGTCAAAGTATATAATACTTTATCTAACAGTCGCAAAGAACTTATTGCCATAAATTTACCAACAGAACTTCAAGCTAAAATCTTGACAGTATTTAATGCTAAAAACCAAAATATCAAAACAGAACGTTCCGGAAATATTCTGTATTGTGAAGTTGAAATACCCGCTTTTGGTTATACAACATTAAGGCTGGAAGAATGTTCTAAGCCAGAAAACTCATTTGAATTCAAAGGTGTCAGTTTACTTGCTAATGGAGATTGTCAGATGGAAAACAATAACTACCGAATTGTATTTGACGGTCAAAAAGGTGGGCAAATCAAAAGCTTGATTGCCAAGCAACTTGATCATAAAGAATTTGTAGATAACAAACATCAATTTGGATTTAATAGCTTAAGAGGTCATTTTTATGATGAACAGAAATTTCACTCTAACACTGACGTTCCCGCAAAGTTCACAATTTTAGAAAATAATGAGCTGATTCAAAAAATTGCCATTGAAAGCAGTATCAACGGTCATACCGTTACCCAAACGGTCACTCTTACCAATANTCAAGAAAGGATTGATTTTGGCTTGCATATCAATTGGAAAGGTAATCCNGGTATCGGGGAATTTAGAATGACTGACGGTTTTAGNGATAATTNTCGTGCATCTTATGATGACAGATATAAACTACACATCTTGTTTCCGGCTAACTTAAAATCTCAGCAAGTGTATAAAAATGCTCCTTTTGATGTATGTGAAAGTAAGCTGGACGATACTTTCTTCAAATCATGGGACGCTATTAAACATAATATTATTCTAAACTGGGTAGATGTAATACAGGAAAACGAGCATTACGGCTTAGCACTCCTTTCAGACCACACCACTTCCTACCTGCATGGCAAAGATTATCCGTTGGGTTTGACAACTCAGTATTCAGGAAAAGGATTGTGGAGTGTAGATTATAAAATTACACAAGCTTTGGATATCCGCTATGCATTGATCCCACACAAAGGAAAATGGGATGAAAGTAGTATCTGGACAGCTAGCAACATATGGAATGAACCCCTCATCACTACTTTTCATTCAAAAATACCTGTTAACGAAAGCTCTTTCATACAGATGGACAAAGCAGGTTATGAACTTTCAGCAGTAGTTGTAGATGAAGACAACAATCTGCTTGTGCGTGTATTTAATGCTGAAACAGATGAGCAACCGGTTAATCTTAGTTTTAATTTTCCAATAAAGTCTGTAGAAGAAGTAAATTTGGCAGGAAAAACTATTCGACCTATAAGCATCAGCAAGAAAAAAAACACAAGCAATATTAAGCTTTCCATGCCTCAATTTGGATTTAAAACAATCAAAATCTATCAATAACATTTTCTTAAATATATGAAGTACAAGCATTTTACTTTAATTGCATTGTTTATAACCGCAAATTTGAATATTGCGGCTCAGGTGAACTTATCACCCTTATTTACCAATAACATGGTGTTGCAACAACAAACCAATGCTCCTATTTGGGGAGAAGCCAAACCAGGTAAAAAAGTAACTATTACTACGTCCTGGGATAATAATACCCATGTGATCAAAGCTGACGAGCAAGGGAAATGGCAAACAACTGTAGCAACCCCNAAAGCAGGAGGTCCTTATGAAATNTTAATTGCTTCCGGNAAAAAGAAACATCATGTAAAACTAAAAAATGTATCAATTGGTGAAGTATGGATTTGCTCCGGGCAATCCAATATGGAATGGCGNGTTCGCAATGATATAAAAAACATGAAGTANGAGATATCCAAAGCAAATTACCCTGATGTACGTATGATTACNGTTAAACATAAAACCAGTGTAAAGCCTTTGGAAAATTTTGAAGCTGAAAGAGATGGNTGGGAAGTTTGTTCACCTGAAACTGTAGGAGAATTTTCAGCAGTAGGATATTTCTTNGGGCGTGATTTACATCTTGCTCAGGGTGTTCCTGTCGGATTAATAAATTCTTCCTGGGGTGGAACTTTAGCTGAAGTTTGGGCAGATGCTGAATCTTTGATGGAAATGCCTTATTTCCATGATTTTGTTAAAAACATGGTTAATCCGCCTGAAGATGAAAACCACCAGGAAATTCAATATCAAGAATCCATGGAAAAATGGGTACGTAACATTCAGAAAATAGATCCGGGGTATTCTAACAACAGAGCTATCTGGGCTTCACTAGACTTCAACGATGATCCCTGGTTTGATTTCCCGGTACCCGGCATCGTCCAACGTACCGGACTGGCTAATCATAATGGTGTATTCTGGTTTCGTAAAATCATTGAGCTTCCCGCTGATTGGGCCGGCAAAGATTTACTGCTGAAATTGGGTAGAGTGGATGACGACGACATCAGTTTTTTCAACGAAGAAGTAATCGGACATACTGAAGGATGGTTATCCAATCGTGAATATAAAATCCCGGGAAATCTTGTCAAAGCCGGAAAAAATATTATCACTGTCCGAGTAACGGATTCAGGTGGCGATGGCGGGTTCAGTAGTGAATCCAAAGACATTGTTTTAGAAAATGAATCCGGCGAAAAAATTCCATTATCAGGTGTCTGGAAGGCAAAATATGCCCTATCTATGAGTGAAATTCCTTTGATGCCCTCTCGTGCAAAAGGTAATTTGACAGAACCCACCGTATTGTTCAACGCCATGATTAATCCTTTGGTTCCCTACGCGACCAAAGGTGCTGTCTGGTATCAGGGAGAAGCCAACGCAGGTCGCGCTTATCAATACAAAGAATTGCTTCCCTTAATGATTAATGGATGGAGAAAATACTTTGGAAAGGAATTCCAATTTTATATTGTACAATTAGCCAATTTTGGCAAACCTGAAACTGAACCTACCGAGTCGACGTGGGCAGAACTCCGTGAATCTCAATTTTTAACAGCAAAACATTTAGAGCATACGGGCATTGTGACTGCTATTGATATTGGTGAGGCTTATGACATCCATCCCCGAAACAAACAAGAAGTTGGGAGAAGACTGGCGCTGGCTGCACGCGCACAAACCTATGGAGAAAACGTTCCATTCAGTGGTCCCGTTTATAAATCGCACAAAATTGCTGGCAATACCATCCGCATTAAGTTTGATCACAATCACAGAGGACTGATCACACCTGCAGGAGAAAAATTAAAAGGTTTTACCATTGCCGGACCGGACCGAAAATTTTATAAAGCAGATGCCCGATTTGAGTGGGATGAAATTGTAGTATCCGCACCCGAAGTAGAATTTCCTGTCGCAGTACGTTATGCCTGGGCGGACAATCCTGTGTGCAATTTATATAATGGATTGTCCTTGCCTGCATTGCCTTTCAGGACAGATGACTGGAAAGGAATTACCGAATGATTAAATTCATCAAGAATTCGATATAACAACTAAAAAATAATATTTAAACGTATGAAAAAAATAATTTTCTTAGCCATTGTACCTTTACTGGTATTTCAAACAATTTCAGCACAACAAGTAAGTCCGTTCAAGGAAGGGGACAGGGTAGTATTTTTAGGTAACAGCATCACAGACGGCGGTCGGTATCATTCATTCATTTGGCTGTATTACATGACACGCTTTCCGGATATGCCCCTGACAATTATGAATGCCGGCATAGGTGGCGATACTGCCTATGACATGAACAAGCGTTTGGATGGTGATGTATTTAGTAAGCGTCCTACTGTTTTAGTGGCAACCTTCGGCATGAACGATTCCGGATATTTTGAATACAATTGGGATGGGCAGGAGGATTTCGGAGAAAAAAAATACCAGGAATGTTATGGTAATTTTAAACAAATGGAAAAACGTTTTCAAGGTTTACCTAATACACGAATTGTGATGATGGGAAGTTCTCCTTACGATGAAACAGCTAAGATTGAAGGAAATACAGCTTTACGGGGTAAAAATGAAACTATGAAACGCATCGTTGCTTTTCAAAAAGAATCTGCCGAAAAAAATGGTTGGGAGTTTTTTGACTTAAATCAGCCTATGACTGAAATCAATCAAAACGGACAGCAAAAAGATTCTACATTCACTATTTGCGGAAATGACCGCATCCATCCGGATAACGACGGACACATGATAATGGCTTATTTGTTTTTAAAAGAACAGGGTTTTACAGGAAAAGAAGTAGCAAGCATCGAAATTGATGGCAAAAAGCAACAAGTAATAAATGCAGCAAATTGTGAAATCTCCAATGTAAAAAAGATAAAAAACGACATCAGTTTTGATTATTTAGCTCAATCACTTCCCTACCCCTTAGATACTACTGCACGTGGATGGGGCTCCAAAGCCAGTCAATATCAAGTTATAGATATTGTTCCTTTCATGGATGAGATGAATCAAGAAATCCTAAAAGTAACCGGATTAAAAGGAAAGTATAAATTGATAATTGATGGAGAAGAAATTGGTATCTGGTCGGCTCAGGATTTTGCAACAGGTATTAATATGGCAGCGCTTTCTAATACACCACAATATCAGCAAGCACTAAAAATCATGCACTTGAATGAAATGAGATGGGAAACAGAAAGAATTTTCCGGGAATATGCCTGGGTACAATTCGGATTCTTACAACAAAAAGGGCTGCTGTTTGCAGACAATCGTGAAGCCATCGAAGTTATAGATGCCAACCTGGATAATCTTTGGTTGAGAGGTCGCCGGGATATGTATTCAAAAATGATGTTTCCGGAAATACGCGAAGCCCGTCAGCAAGAAATGGATATGTTAGTTAAAAAAATATACGAAATTAATTCACCTGTAAAAAGGCAAATAACATTGCATCAAGTTAAATAACAAATACCACCACCAAAATTAAATTTCAAATGATACGGAAATCTTTATTTGTTATTGCAATCTTTATTTTATTTTTCGCCTGTTCTGTAATAGGTGCTCCGATTTCTGACCCAAAATATCCTAATCATCCGGATAAGGAAATAGAATTGGTATCCTCTAATTTGCCTATCATCATCATCGATTTAGACGAAAAAATTGCTGATAAATCTGAGGATCGTACTGTTCCAGCATCTGTTAAGATCATTTGGGATAAAAGTGGCGGAAGAAACACAATAACAGAAGATGAAATTTCAAAAATAGATTTTATTGGTAAAGCCGGTATCCGTTACAGAGGAAACTCTACTTACTTGTTATCTCCCAAAAAAGCTTTTGCCGTTAAACTAACAGACGANAACGGGAAGAAATTAAAACAATCTATCCTCGGCATGGGGCAAGATAATGATTGGGTACTCAGAGCACCATACGGCGACAAAACTTTCATGCGAGATGCACTGGTTTTTGAGTTGATGCAAGGAACATTTGAATTTACACCCACAGGAAAATATTGTGAGTTGGTTTTAAATGGTATATATCAAGGAATTTACACCTTGTCCGATCGGGTACGTCAAGGCAGCCACAGGGTAAACATCAAAAAACCTACGAGCGATACCGGAGATGGTTTGACGGGAGGATATCATTTAGAAATTGACGGAGAAGATCAATTCGGTTTTGAAGGAGAAGAGCGCATCAGGGATTTATATGATAAGCCTCTTAGCAAGAAAACTTTTTATCAACAAAAATATCCTGACCAGGAAGACTTATCCGAGGCTCAGAGAAACTATATTAAGAACAGGGTGTTAGATATGGAGAAGGCGGTCTCCGGTAATAATTTCAAAGATCCTGAAGTTGGTTTTCGCGCCTATTTTGACACGCTTTCACTAATGGATTTTTACATCGCTCAGGAACTCTCGAAAAACGTAGATGGCTACCGCAGGAGTACTCCTTTCTACAAACGTCCGGACAGCGAAAACCCCGGATTTATCTTTTCTGTTTGGGATTTTGATATTGCCTTTGGCAACGCGGATTATGCAGATGCTTTCAGCACAGAAGGCTGGCAATTTAATTTAAATCGTTTCCCCAATGACGGGCACATCCCCTGGTTCTTTAAACGTATATTGCAGGATGAAGTTTTTTACAATGGGCTGAAAGAGCGCTGGAAAACCTACAGACAAGACCGCTTGTCAGATGAAAGAATATTGCAGAAAATTGATTCTATTGCTACTTTAGTCAATGAAGCCAAAGAACGTAATTTTGCAGCCTGGGGTAACTTAGGCAGCTGGGCATGGCCCAATTATTTTGTTGGTGAAACTTATGAGGATGAAGTCGAATATTTAAAAAATTGGATACTAAAACGAACAGCCTGGATAGATTCGCAATGGATTGCAGAACAACCAAACCTGGTAGCCAATGCAGGATTTGAATCAGCCATGTCAAAAAAAAATGGTACTTATGATACAAATTTTTCGGAATGGTCAACAAGAGGAACTGTTGCTTTATCAACTACCAACAAGCGCAACGGAGATTATGCTGCCTCTATTCAGAATGGTGGAAGCAGTACTTATCAAATTATTGGTGAACTGACGCCGGGTCTATATGATTTGGAGTTTTGGGTAAAAACCCAACAAAGTCCTCAGGCTTTTGCCTATGTCAAGTATTATCGAGATAGATTTGGAAGGGATGAAATTCTGCATCAGATTGAAAACAACAATGACTATCATCTTATTGCAATCAAAGATATTGAGGTAACCAATAACTTTCTTGAATTAGGTTTTGGAACCAGTCGTAATGTTTCCGGTGATGTGCGGCTCTGGGTAGATGATGTAAAATTAATTAAGCAACCCACAAAAACAGCTTTAGAAAATATTGACAAAGATCATGAAATTATAATTTATGCTGACAGAAACACATGGACTCTCACCATTTCAATTTCACCCGCAGACCGTATGATGAATCAAAAAATTTCAATCTATGATATCAGCGGAAGAATATTGCACACGGATGTTATATCATCAAATACTACTTCCATCAGAAACATATTCAATCCGAACCAGTTATACATCATAAAAGTTGGAGAATATGTGAAAAAAATTGTGTTTTAAAAAGAGGTGCTCAATTTCCCAATTGAACACCTCCGCTTGCAAAAGTAAAAAACAAATCTTTATTTAATCTCAACCTCACGAACAAAGCTACCTATCTTTTTTCTTACTACATCATATCCAAGAACGTCTGAACTTGTACCTGTGCTATAGCGATAAGTCCGGTTAAACAACAGTCAATGCCAGGCTGTCTTACCCTGCCGGTAATACTGTAACCGTAGAGTACTTAAAAAACCATTTCGATGATGTGGATCTCTCCAGGATATGTCGTTATTTGGATAAATTAGGAGATAATCAGCATAATATAGTACAAGAGATCAGTGTTAAACATATTCTTGGAGCAAGGATGAAGAATGAGAGCGAGGAGATAAAACGGTGGATACTCAGACAACCCAAGACAGACCGCCAAATAGCAGCATACAAAAAATCAGACAACCGTAAGGCTTCTGATAGGTTATACGGCTAACAGGGCAAGAAAAGATGCTTATAAAAACATCCGTTGCCTGGAGAAAGCTTACGAGAGGGGTACACTCATAAAAGATAAGTGTAAATTTCTTTTTCATGATGTGTTTGAATTTTAAATGGTTTGAAATTGAATGTTTATGATTTATAAACGTAGATATTTTAAATTATTTTATACTAAAACACTGTAACGTTTTATACACGATGGTTTTATTTTTATTTCAATTTGTTTTAGTGATTATTAAAGTGATAATCGTCCCATCAAAAAGTAGTATATCTTTTTATTTTATTAATATTTATAAACATTTAATTTTTTACCATTATGAAAAAACTTACATTAATCATGTTATTGGCATGTGTGACAGTAGTTGTACATGCAGGAGGAGGACCTTTTTACACAGGACTGAATCAATTGGATAAGCTGCTTAATGCTGTGGGAAACACTGATCATCCCAGTCCGAGTGAATCTGGAGATGAAGCCTGGAAAAATGATTTTGGATTTACTTTTTCTGAAAAAAAAGCACCCAAAACCGGTTGGTCAGAAAATGCCGATTATTGTATGCTATTGACAATTGATTGGGGTGGTATGGGCTACGTTCAACAAGTGGACACTATTTCTTTAAAGCAAGTGGCAAGTGAAAAAGAAGATATAGCTGAATTATACCGCATAGATTTTTCCGGTAATTCCTTCAAAAATATCTATATCAAGGGTAATACTAGCATTATGGATTTGGATACTTTTGATATTTCCAATAACCCCACTTTGGAAATGCTTGAAATTTGTGATTGCCCTAATCTCGGATACGTAAATATTGAAGGTTGTCATTTAGCAATTCCCAAGATCAATGCAATAAAAAATAAGGTTTCATTAAAAATGGGTGGAACTTTTCTTTATGAATTTCAGGGAAGCAAACAAGACTTTATGGCTGGTGTGGATATAAGTCAAATCTTAACTGATAATGGCAGCGGAACTGCTGTTGCTTGGTCGGTTGATCCTGTATCTGTCAATGGCAATGTATATGAATTTGACCAGTCTGATGTTGAATTGACCTTATCAAATTCCGGATATCCGGGCATTGAAATAACTTATCAGTATGATTTAGTTGCAGGTACACCGGTTGGTTTCAATATGAATGAAACGCTGTGTAACATTACAGTTGAGAATATCACTAACCCCGGCATGTTGCCTGTACTTGGTAATGAAGTCAAAGTTAAAGCAGTACCTACAGGATATTATAACTTGGTGTCATTTAAAGTAAATGATGTAGATAAAATTCTGAATGCTGATTATGAGTATGTTTTTGAATTAGAGGAAACGGAATATACCTTTGCTGCAGTTTTCAATAGTGATTACAGTGGAACGGGAGAGGGTACCTTGGCATCTCCTTATCAGGTTGCTAATCAATTGCAATTGAATCAAGTTCGCTATAACCTTTCAGCATATTATGAATTAGCCGGTAATATTGAATTGTCACTCAGCGGTTCCGGTTGGGAAGCTATTCAGGATTTTACCGGATCTTTTGACGGAAAGGGATATGTGATTTCTGGTCTGATGATTAACAGAACAGGAAACTACCGGGGATTGTTTGGTAAAACAAATAATGCAACGATCAAGAATCTTGGAGTTGTTGCCGGAGGATTGGTTAAAGTAGGCGGAGTGTCCGGTGGTATTGTGGGAGAATTAAAAGGGGGTGAACTGACGAATTGTTTCTTCAGTGGTGATGTGGAAGGGAATGGAGATGTCGGTGCACTGGTAGGAACATTAGACAATGGAACAGTCAAAAACAGCTATGCAACGGGTTCCGTGAAAGGTGAAGACAGGGTAGGTGGCATAGTCGGCCGTATAAATGGAGCTACCAACACAATAGAAAATTGTTATGCTGTTAATGATATTGACGTAGATCCTCAAGCAGCAGGCGGTATCGTTGGGTCTTTTAATGGTGCCGCATTGACCATTACCAAATGTTTTGCCCTGAATCCATCTGTGAAGGGAGGTGGCACATCTGGTAGAATTGTCGGATATAATGGAGAAAATGCAACAGTTAACAAAATAAACAATTATGCATGGAGTAACATGCCACTCAACGGGAATATTGTAAGTGATGGTGCTGCAGATAATAAAAATGGTGCCGATATTTCTGGAGAAGAAGCTCGTACCAAAGCTACTTATGTAGATGCCGGTTGGGATTTTGACAATGTTTGGACTATGCGCGGAGCAGCAGAAAGTTATCCGCTTCCAATATTGCAAGCCATAGCAGCGGCAAGCCAACCCTCAGGAGCTCTTACGCATTTACCCGGTGGCCCGATTACCGGTGTGGAAAATGCTGATGTTCAAGGATTGAAGGTATATCTTATGCAAACCGGCAATTTGCTTTACATCCAAAATAAAGATGTCGATTCTGTAGTGAACGTTTATAATCTTTCAGGAGCTAAATTAATCTCCTCCAAAGAATCGGTTCTGAATCTTTCTGCTTATACAAGTGGAGTATATTTTATACAAGTAGAGGGCTTGGTAGTAAAAGTAGTTAAAAATTAAACTTTAACTTCAATTTCATAGAAAAAGCAGGATACCTGAAACAAGTATCCTGCTTTTTTGAAAAAATAGCGTGTTTAACCAGCTAAACAAAGTTGTGATTCCTGGAATAGGCTGTAAAAATCCAACTAATTTTTCAAAATAGGTATAATTTATATTAGTGGTTTTTTAAAACAGTTTCGTCTTTATGTAAATAAAGTTCGAAATAATGAATTTGTTTCTCAATAGATACTTCAGGCTACTTGTAGTCAGCGTATTTTATGCGCTTACATCTTTGACTCATGTCTACACTCAGCGGTCAATCATGAGTTTAAGTGAGCGTGCAGAAATTTCATTATTAGTATCATCTCCTTCAGATTCAGAGTTTTTTACCATGTTCGGGCATGCTTCTTTAAGAATAAATGATCCGGGTTTGGGAATTGATTATGTGTTTAATTATGGCATATTTGATCATCCATCAGCTTTTATAAACACATTTTATCTTTTAAAGGGCAATCTTCATAGTGAATTATATGCTGTAACTACACATGAATTTGTTGAGGCAGTTCATCAAAATGGAAGAAAGCTGACAGCTTATATACTGAATTTGATGCCTGATGAAAAAGAGGATGTATGGCAGAATTTGATGCGGGATGCACAAACTGATCAGCGATATTATACCTACGATATTTTCAAAAAGAATTGCGTGACTTTACCTCGTAATTTGTTGGAAAATAATGTACAAACAATTGTATATCAACAAGAGGAAGAAAGCCGGTATTACACATTTAGAATATTGGGTAATCAATATCTGGAGCATTATCCGTGGGTTAATTTTGCTACAGATATATTTTTTGGGGTCGGAGTCGATGTAGTTTTAAATGAGAGAGATGCTGATTTTCTACCGGACAGATTAGCTCAGGCTTTTGTAAAAGCATCTATAGTTGATCAAATGGGGGATAAGAGACCTTTGGTTATAAAAGAAGATGTTTTACTCGAAGAAGTTAAGAGTCAGAGCTCTAAAACATTGATAACTCCTGCTTTAGTCAGCTACATTTTGTTGTTTTTGGTCGTATTGCTTTCAGTTGGTGAATTGGTAAAAAAGAAATATTTCAGGTGGTTTGATAGTTTGTTATTTGGTGTGGTAGGTTTAATTGGAATGGTGTTGTTTCTGACCAATACAGTTTTTGCCCAATGGTACACATGTCCAAATTGGATGTTGATTTGGTTGCATCCTTTGCATTTGGTGGCTGCTATTTTAATATTATTTCATCGATTTGATCAGATAATTTATTATTATCATGTAGCCAATGCAGTAGTCATCACGTTTATGTTGGTTTTAATATTTTTCCTGCCACAGCATTTTATTTCTTTTTTCTCGTTGATAGCGTGTTTGTGGATTCGTTCTGTCATAGGAATATATAAGTTTAAAGTTCAAATATCATAATTTTTATTTTTAACAATCATGAAACAAAACAAAAATAATAGTTTGTTTTCACAATTTGGATTACCGTTGATTTTGCTATTGTTTGTTTTTTCAGCTTGTGATTCAACAAGCAAAGAAGTAGAACATCAATATGATCCGAATAAACCGGTAAAGGTTGACGATTTTTCTCCTACCGAAGGAATGATCGCTACTCCTGTTATATTGAGAGGAGACAATTTTGGTGGAGATGTAAAAAATGTGAAAGTTTATTTTAATAACAATGAAGCATTTGTTGCCTCTGCGAAGGGGAACAGACTTTTTGTCGTCACTCCGAAATGTACTTATGAAGACACCTGTTACATCTCTGTTGTAATTGGAAAGGATTCGGTTACATATACCAAACCTTATATTTACGAGACAACAGCCAATGTGTCAACAGTAGCCGGGGGAAGCCGCACAGCCGAAGATACTTTTGATGAATCGAATTTGGCGTTGGCACAGTTCAACAGAGAAGTGGAAGGCATCTGTATAGATAAAAATGACGATGTGTTTATCACGAGCAGCGTGTATATTTTCCGCATCAGCGAGAAAAATAATCTTGTGAAAAAGTTGTATGATATTGACGGAGGATTTCTATCGTGGATGAAGGCTATTATTACGGATGTCAACAAGGAAGTGATTTATTCTGCATTTAGTCTTCATAATAAACATTTCCTCATTTTCGACCCTATCAATGATTACGAAGTTACCAGCAGAGATTTAATAGACGTAAGCACAGGACCACAAAAGATAGATGGTCAATTCCGTTATGCAATGGCAGCTTGTCCGGTTGATAATAATATCTACTGTATGGTGGTAACCACCAACCTGATGTATAAACTTGATCCGGTTTCCTTTAAGGGAGAAGTAATTGAAACTGCTTCTACCATACCTTTTACAGGCGATTGTGATGGCATGACTTTTCATCCCGAGCATCCGGAAATGATGTATTTGAGTAGTAATGGAAGACATTGTATTTATACTTATAATGTACTGACACGTCAATTTAAATTGGTTGCCGGTATTCCGGGACAAGCCGGTCATTGGGATGCTGAAGCAGGCAGTGCTTTGTTTAATACACCACGAGGAATTACATTCGACAGCAATGGAGATTTGTTTATTGTAGATGGCAACAACCATTGCATCAGGAAATTAGATCTCACTACCAATCAGGTTACAACCGTAGCCGGACAGCCGGGTGTTGCAGGATATAACGATGGAAAAGCGGGTGAGGATGCGATGTTTTATCACCCATATGGTATAGCTGTCAACTCAAAAGATATACTTTATATTACTGAAACAGAAAATAGATCTGTTCGTAGATTGGCAATTGAATAGTTAGTATTAAATCATAAGTGCTTAAAAATGAAAAGAATAATCCTTGTATTATTAGTGGTTTCTTATCTTTTACCTGTTTTTGCACAGCAAGCGAGCACAGTTTTTACGGTGCAGGGAGTTATCATTGATGAAAACGGTGAAACACTTCCCAATGTGACTGTGTTTTTAAAAGACAGACCGGGAGTTGGTTCTCTCAGTGATTTTGATGGAAAATTTTCTATCAGATGTTCAAAGGGTGATGTAATTATGTTCTCATTTGTGGGTTATCAAACCATAGAACGGCAAGTAACCGAAGAAGAGAGAAATCTTACTGTTCAACTGCTTCCGGCAAGCATTGTGCTGGATGAAGCTGTGATTTTGGGAGGAACAGGAGTGCAACGTAAAGTAAGTGTTGTAGGAGCTATCTCCAGTGTTGAAGCCAAACAGCTTGATATTCCGGCAACCAATATTGTAAACTCTTTGGGTGGACGTGTTCCGGGTATTGTGTCTCTCCAGTCAAGCGGTGAACCGGGTAAAAACTTATCAGAGTTCTGGATTCGTGGTATTGGTACTTTTGGAGCAAACAGCAGTGCCCTGGTATTAGTTGACGGACTGGAAGGTAATTTAAATGAAATAGATCCCGCCGACATTGAAAGTTTTTCTGTATTAAAAGATGCTTCTGCCACAGCCATTTACGGTTCAAGAGGTGCAAACGGAGTTGTATTGGTAACCACCAAACGTGGGGAGTCCGGTAAATTAAGTATATCTACCCGATCGAACTTTACTTTTTCAAAATTAAAAAGATTACCCAAATATCTTAGGGCTTATGAATATGCTAATTTAGCCAATGAAGCTCGTTTTGAATCAGGATTAACACCCTTGTACGATGAAGTTGCACTCGAGTCTTTCAAATATGGTTTGGCTCCGAATATTTATCCTGATATTGACTGGCAGGCAGAGATGTTAAAGCCGACTTCTTTTCAGCAGACACATTTTATAAATGCAAGAGGTGGCGGTAGCGTTGCCCGTTATTATTTAAGTATGGGTATGTCTTTGGAACCTGCAGCATACAGACTGGAAAGAGACAGTAAATATGCTTCAAGTGTAGCTTATAATACTTATAATTATCGTACTAACCTGGATATGAACATCACCAAAACTACAACTGCCTATTTTGGTGTAAATGGTTATATATCCAACACACAAGCTCCCAGCATGGGTAGCTCTTACAGCCCCGGCCAGCAATCGACCACCGATTGGTTGTGGGAATCACAGGCTACTACTACACCGGTAAGTTATCCCAAAACTTATCCCGGAGGATATTTCTCCAGTTATGGTGCCAATAACGAAATGACACCCTATGTGATGTTGAACTACTCAGGAGCGTTGGAAAAAAATGAAATCCACAACTTGATTACTGTAGCTGTTAATCAGGAATTGGATGCTATTACTAAAGGTTTGAACATCAGAATTCAGGGTTCTTTGGACCATACCAGCAGTTCGTACAGAAACAGGTTCTATCAACCACCCCTTTACAATAGCACCGGAGGTTATCGTGTAAATGGTGACATCCCGCTCACCAAAGTTTCTTCAGAGCGAGAAATGACATTTTCAAAATATGTAAGCGAAAAACAAAAGTTATATTTTGAAAGTAATATAGGTTATGATCGCCTCTTTGCTGACTACCACCGTGTAGGCTTTTTCTCCAGATACTATTATCAGAATGAAGTAAGTAATACTTCCGGAGTACTTAGTAATATAAGGGATTTTATTCCCAGAAGATACCAGGGGCTGGCCGGTAGATTGATGTATGGCTATGATGATACTTATTTTGTTGATTTCAACTTTGGTTGGAATGGTTCGGAAAACTTTCAACCGGGCTCCCAGTATGGGTTCTTTCCTTCTATCGCTCTTGGATGGGTAGCAACTAATTATGATTTCGTAAAAGAAAATCTTAGATGGCTCTCATTTTTCAAAATAAGGATGTCATACGGAGAGGTTGGAAACGATGCCATCAGTAGCCAGCGTTTCCCCTATATGACGACTATCAGCAGTGATCAAAACGCCATAACGCACTGGGGTGGAACCGGTATTTTGACTGAGGACCTTATCGGAGCTGATAACCTGGTGTGGGAGAAGGCCATGAAATATAACTTAGGTGTTGATACTAAATTCTTACAAGATAATATTTCTATTACACTCGACTTTTTTAAAGACGAACGTGATGGGATCTTCCAGCAAAGGACACAGGTTCCCAGTTATATTGGAGCTGTCACCATGCCTTATGGAAACGTAGGAAGTATGGTTAGCTGGGGGTCGGACGGGAATATTGAGTATTTCCAGAAAATCAAAAAAGATTTAAGCTTTACTTTGCGTGCCAACTACCTTTACTCATTAAACAAAGTTTTACGCTGGGAAGAGCCGGAACAACGTTTCCCTTATAAGGAAAGAAGCGGGTATCCTACTGACATACAAAGAGGTTATATCTCATTAGGATTATTTGAAGATGAGTTGGATGTGTTGAGTAGCCCGACTCAGTTTGGTGTGGTTCGGCCCGGTGACATCAAATATAAGGATGTAAATGGTGACGGAAGAATCAATGAAGATGATATGGTTCCTTTATTTGCCTCTTTTGGAGGATTCAGCCCCCCTGCATTTAGTTATGGAGTGGGTGGTTCTTTGAATTACAAAAGTTTTTCACTCAACTTCCTTTTCAAAGGTATAGGTAACAGGTATTTTTTATGGGGAGGATCTGATGGTGGAAGATTTAATGGATACATGCCATTTAACCAGGGAGAAAGGGGTAATGTGCTGAGCATTGCTTACGAACAAAAAAACAGATGGACATCAGCAGAATATTCCGGTGATCCGGCTACTGAAAATTCAAATGTTTTGTTCCCCAGATTATCTTATGGGAAAAATGAAAATAATACTAAACCTTCAACTTTCTGGATGGGTAATTCAAAGTATTTGAAATTACAGGAAGTAAGTTTGAATTATAAATTACAAATGGCTTCTTTACAAAAAGTTTTAGGTATTAATTCTGTTGACTTGCAACTTGTTGGGGATAACCTGTATTCCTGGGACAGTGTTAAAATTGTCAATGCTGAACAAGTGAGCAGTTCGGGACAGGCTTACCCTATACCTTTAAGAGTGACCTTTCAACTTTATATCAATTTTTAAAATTTCAAATATGAAACGAACGTGAACTAATTTAATCAATTATTTTGTTTACACGAATAATTAAAAAGTTCATCGAGAGTTCTATATGACAACCAAAAATAAATTATAATCATATGAAAATCAAAAATATAGTAACGTTTTGGGTAATTGTTTCCACATTAGTGCTGTTTAGCTCTTGCGATGCACTGAACGTTGATTCTTATTTTGAAGATACTTTTAACGTGGACTCAATTTTTAGTAGCAAGTACAATATAGAACGCTATTATAATGGTGCTGTTGTGTTGTTCCCGGATGAAGGGAAAATCTGGCAAAATTCATATGTCCCGGGTGTTACAGCTACAGATGAAGCAGTAACTTGTGATTATGCATTTCCTATTTTTCAATCTTGGAATGGTTCCCATTTTATTAATGATAAATATACAGCTGACAGCTCACCATTCAGCGGGCTTTGGGATGATATGTATAAAATTATCAGAAAAATAAATACCATGCTTCCTCATATTGATAAGGTGCCTGATATGCAAACGGCAGACATCAATGACTTAAGGGCAAGAGCAAGATTTGTTCGTGCGTATGCTTATTTTCATTTGCTGGAAAATTATGGTCCTTGTTTGTTACTTGGAGACCGCGTTTTGAATACCAACGAGCAATCAGATTATTATGCGATGGAAAGAGCAACATACGATGAGTGTGTTGATTATATCTGTGCTGAGTTTGAAGCAGCAGCTAAAGGATTACCCATCAAACAACCATTGTATATGGCAGGGTCTCCAACCAAAGGTGCTGCCCTGGGTTTAGTGGCACGTTTGAGACTGGAGCAGGCAAGTGACTTGTACAATGGAGGTGCATCTGCCCGAAAATACTTTGGAAACTGGACACGGGAATCAGACGGGAAAAACTACATTTCTCAAACTTATGATGAAAAGAAATGGGCTGTAGCTGCTCATGCAGCTTACAGGGTGATTGAATTATCTGAAAGCAATAATAATTTGTATAAATTACACACAATTGCCAAGGATGAAACAACACCCGCACTGCCTGCCAATGTTCCAACAGATCCTTTCCCGAACGGAGCCGGTAATATCGATCCGTTCAGGTCTTATTCCAATTTATTCAATGGGGATATAGAAGCAGGGTCAAGCCCGCAAACCAATCCGGAATACGTATTTGCACGGATGAACTCAGGTGCTGTAAATGATCATTCTTACACAGTATTTCCCAACAATAATGGCGGTATTGGAAACCTGGCTGTTCCACAAAAAATCATTGATGCTTATTATATGGCAGATGGACGAGATATAAGCAATTCGAGTGCAGCATATCCATATGTAGAAGACCAAAAATCATTTACTTCTGAAACTGTAACTTTTTCGGGTTATCAATTGAATAAAGGAGTAAATAGTATGTATGTAAACCGTGAAATGCGTTTTTATGCCAGCATTTATTTCTGTGAGAGCTTCTGGCCTATGACCTCAACCATTACTGCTAATAAAAAAGAAAAAACTTTCACCTATTACTCCAATGGTAATGCAGGCATAAATGTCAATAAAGATTATTATAACCTGACGGGTTATACCATCAAGAAATTCATCCATCCCCAGGATGCACGTGACGGGGATCAAGCAAGATTGTATTCAAAAGCATTTCCAATAATCAGATATGCTGAAATACTGATTGCATATGCTGAAGCTTTGAACAATCTGACCCAAACGCATGAAATTGAAGAAGATGGAGTAACTTATACTTATTCCAGAGATACAAATGAAATAAGTAAATACTTCAATATGATTCGTTTCCGTGCCGGCTTGCCGGGATTAAGCGCTGCTGACATGGCCACTGCTACCGGTTTGTTTGATATAATTGTCAGAGAGAGAATGATAGAGTTTCTGCATGAAAACAGGAGATATTATGACCTGCGCAGATGGGGACTCGTTGAACAGGAAGAAAATGAACCTATTATGGGAATGGACGTAACTAAAACCAAAACCAATGGCTATTATCAGCGCGTCCCTGTGTCGCACAGGGTTGTAAGGGAAAGAAATTTTCAGGCTAAAATGATTTATATTCCAATTCCGTTGAGAGAAATAAGAAAAGTTAAAGGTCTCGCACAGAATCCTGGTTGGGAATATTAATAAACTAAATTTACAGCAAGTATGAAAACTAAATTTCAAACAATATTTTTACTGGGCATTGCTTTACTAACATTCAATGCATGTAATAATAATACGTATTGGTTAGATAAGGAAGTATATGAAAAAAGTCTTTTCTTGTTAGGGCAGGGGGACTATAATATTTTTAATATTGAATATGAGTACGACGATGAGGGATATGTAGGTTATGTGCCCATTCACTGTACCGGTTCTTTGCCTGTTGAGGAAGACGTTCAGATTGAGCTGGAATATGATTCTACTTTGGTTCCGTATTATAATCGCAGAGAATTTGATATTGACACTATTCGATTTGCAAAAGAATTAGATATATCGAGATTCAATATGGAGACCATGACGGTAACCATGAAGCAAAACGATATAAGAAACTATGCATTATTTCCACTGAAAATCAGGATTGAAGGATTATCACCGGATACAACCTATTTTGTTCCGTTAAAAATAAAGAGTGTTTCAAAATACAGCATCAATCCACTAAAATCTGCAGCGTTAATTAAAATATTTTTAAAAAACGACTATGCTACTACCAGTCATGACACCAACTATAAATTACAAGGGTTCTATTTGACCGAAGGCGATGAGTCGGCAATTTTTGTAAGTGGTGTCAAGAAAATTAAACCTCTGAGTAAAAACAAAGTAAGATTTTTCCCGGAAACATATACTCCGACCAGCAGAAATGAATTTAACGATATCAAACGTTACGGAATGATTTTAACCATCAATTCGGATAATACGGTAGTAATTGAACCTTACGATATGATGGTTGTCGTGCAAAGTACAGATGAAGCTTGCATGTACTACCCGGAAAGTAAAAAGTTTGAACTGTTCTATTCATATAGAAATGTAAATGGCAAATGGGTTGAAGCTCATGAGATTTTTAGTCTGGTTGATTAATGTTCGAATTTAATTCTATGTTTGAATTGAAAAAAATAATTTTTATAATTTCAGTCTTGGCTGGTGTGTTCAACGTATCGGCCAAGACTAAAATTGCTTGTGTCGGCAACAGCATTACCGAAGGTTTTACCAATTACCCAACCTCCTTGCAATATATGTTGGGTGATGCATATGAAGTTGGAAACTTCGGAAATTGGGGACATACCATGGTAATTGCCGATGCTGAAGATCAAAAAAGCAATCCGGCCTACATGGCAAAACAAAAATTTCAGGATGCACAAAATTTCAATCCGGATATAGTCATTATCAAATTAGGCTCTAATGATTCAAAAACCTGGTTTTGGACTAAATACAAAGATCAATTTGAATCTGATTTGAGACTGATGATCTCTACTTTCCGGAATTTGGAAACCAATCCGCGTATTATTTTAAGCAGACCTATTCCTGCATACAATAATGGTGTTTATGATATAAACGATAAAATTATCAAAGAAGACATTACGGCTATTCTCGAAAAAGTTGCCGATGAATTAGGATTAACCCTGGTAGATGCTTATGGTAAAATGCGTTTGTTACCCAGCCTGAACACTTATTATATTTGGGATGGTATACATTTGAATTATCGTGGTTCTCATCAATTGGCTCTGGCCATGTATGAAGGTGTGAAGGGTACTCCATTTTACATGAAGCCAGGAGGGGTTAGAATTAATGTTTCAACTGAAGGTCCTGATTTAAATGAAAAAATTTATTTGGGTGAAATTCACTTTGGGTCGATTGCTTCCTATAATAAAATTGAAATTAAAGTTGAGTCTGTTCCAGCTGTCAATACCGGTCAGTTTGAATTCTATTTAGACGATGAAGATGTAGCCTTTGCATCAATCCTGGTCAGTGAGATTGGCGGAGATGGCATTGGCAGTGTGATCCATGACAGAGCAATTACAGACAAACATCATCTTTATGTCAAAAGGGTTAACCGGCAGGAGGTATTGCAGACTGTTCGTGTCAAAGAAGAGTTCGAGCCTTTTGCATATGAACAAAATAAAGTTTATTATCTGATCAATAAGGCTACATCTTTAGCCCTTACAATTGATGGCTCAAATTTAAAGATGGAAACGCCAAGCCTGGAAAATACAAATCAGAGATTTTATTTCAGCCAGTTTTCTTATGGTGTTCATTTCATTAAATCTGTCATCGACAGAGATAAGCTATTAGCCATTAAAGGGACTAGTCTGGCTGAATATACAGGAGGAGCAGAAGATAGAGCTGTGATGCGATACAAAGCTGTTGGAGACGGATATTTTCTTTTTGGACTTTCGGATACGAGACGTTTTGGGCTTACTGCATCCAAGCAGGTAAAAACCAATGTTGTGGATTCGCAAGCTACAGATATGGATATGTGGAAATTTGTGAAAGCAGAAGATTTAAATAAAGCCGATGTAGAAAAAACCGAATCATCTGCCATTAATATTTATGCAGTTGATCAAAATATTATCATCCAAAATAAAAAAGAGAGTCAGTCTGTCATTGTGCTGGATGTTTTGGGTAAACTGGTTTTTTCAGATTTGCTCTCACCCTTTTCAACTTGTACAATCCCGGTTAAAAAAGGTATTTACCTGGTGAAAAATCAGGATAATAAAATAAAATCAATCAAAAAAATACTAATCAATTAAGAGTCTTTTATTATTATCAATTATTAAAATGTTGTTTTTATGAAGAAAAAACATCTAATTTTTAGTTTGCTGTGCTTGTTATCTATGTCAATTTTCGCAGCAGAAGTTGAAAGAATAACATTGAAAGACGCACAAGGTTATGATCGCGAGTATTATAAATACGTACCGGATCATTATGACGGAACTGATCCCTATGGGATATTTCTGATACTACATGCTTTTGGACAATCAGGTGCAGATATGTTCAATATGCTTAAAATGGACAGCGTGATGTCTGAGTTTAAGTTTATTTTGATTGCGCCAAGCGCTCTTCCCGAACAAGATGAAAACGTGATAAACGACATGGCTGACATCCCCATGCCTATGAATGCCATGTGGGGCGCTAATATGGGATTCAGAATGAAAGTTTTTGATGTGAAGATTGGAGAAACAGTAATCCCTGAATGGGAGCTTAAAAATTTGGTGTTTAATCAAGGTGTGGACGACTCTGCATTCCTATCTCAGATTGTGAATGATATAAAAGAAAATTATAACATCAGTTCAAAAAACCATTTTGTATTTGGCGTTTCAATGGGTGGTTACATGGGTTATCAATACACATTGAAAAACAGTTCAAAAATTGCAGGTTTAATTAGCTTTGGTGGTTCTATGAGCGGTAAAATGCAAAATATCGGATCAGGTCGTGTTAATTTATGTGACTTTCACAGCCTTGATGACGAAGTTATCGCATATGAAGGTTCTGTAAAAAGGACAGTTGCTCCACAAGAAGAAGGAGGAGACTCTGTGAAAATTGAACTGTTCTGGGGCTACCATAAAGATGAGGTTATTAATTATTGGGTTGGTAAAGGTAAAGCTAAAACACCTCCTGTAGTAACTGAATATCCTGATAGTAGTGAAACAGGTTATACAGCTAAAAAATTTCACTATGAAAGAGGAACTGGTGCTACCGGGCGCGAGGTAATCCATTATCAAATGACTGGTGCCGGACATGCTCAATTTTTGTCTAAAAACAAAGGAGACTGCATCGACTATGTTGACGAGTTCAAAAGTTTTATCTGGAACAATACTACGCTTACAAAAGCAGGTGAAACAAGTGTCCAGTCACTGAAAAATCCTACTATAACCGTTTATCCTAATCCAGCTGAAGATTATATAGTTATAAGTGGCATGGATACTACACCCGTTCGAGTGAATGTATATACAACTTCCGGTCAGGAAATACAGCAGGTTATGAATAGTGAAAGAATAGACGTTTCTTCATTATTGCCTGGTGCTTATTTAGTAAAAACACAAACAGCAAATGGTCAGTTTGTAAGTAAGTTTATTAAACAATAATATTAAATATTATTTATTGCCGATTTCTTAAAAAGAACATGAACCGGAGCTGTCTCAAAACGAATACTCAATCATCTCGGAACACAGAACACGGAACTCGCGACCCCGAATATCGAAAGTAACGTGGTTACTGAGCAAAGTCGAAGTGCGGCAGTTGAACAATATGAGACACCGCCCCTAATAAAAAATCATATGTACAAAAAATCAGTTATTTTCACATTGCTTTGTACCTTATGCATGACAAGCGTACAAGCACAAATTAGTTTGTCATCCTTGTTTACCGACAACATGGTGTTGCAACAACAAACCGATGCTCCGATTTGGGGTAAGGCAAAAGCCAAACAACAAATCGATATTTTTTCGTCATGGAACCAACAAACGCAAACTGTTGTTGCCAATGAACAAGGAATATGGAAAGCGAATTTAGCTACTCCTGAAGCCGGAGGCCCTTATGAAATTATTGTAAGCTCCGGTAAAAAAGAGAAGATTAGTTTAAAGAATGTTTTGATTGGAGAAGTTTGGTTATGTTCCGGTCAATCAAACATGGAATGGCGTTTGCGCGAAGGATTGGTGAATCAGCAACAGGAAATTGCTGCTGCAGACTTTCCGAAAATACGCATGGTTACCATTAAAAAAGAAACAGCTTTTGTGCCTGTGGATGAGTGCACAATCGTAAATGATACCTGGCAGATTTGTTCTCCCGAAACAGTAGGTGAGTTTTCGGCTGTGGCTTATTTCTTCGGTAAAAATTTACACGAAAATTTAAATGTCCCCATTGGTTTGATTAATTCATCCTGGGGCGGAACAGTCGCACAAGCATGGACTGAAGGTGATTATTTATTACAGATGCCTTACTATCAGGATAATGTGCAAAGGATTCGCCAGATGCCTTCTGATAAACAAGAACTTGAAAGAATTTATCAACAAAGCATGGAGAGCTGGCTGCAAGAACTGAACACCAAAGATCAGGGTATTGAGAATGGAAAATTGGTTTGGACAGACAAGGGTTTTGACGATGCCGATTGGTTTGATTTTCCTGTTCCGGGAATGGCTCAAACAAACGGAATGACTCCTAAGAACGGGATTTTCTGGTTCAGAAAAGAAGTTGATATTCCGACAAGCTGGAGTGGTCAGGAAATTACTATAAATATGGGACCTATTGATGATGATGACTTCACTTATTTCAATGGTGAACTGATAGGTCAGACAGAAGGATGGATGTCACCGCGCAATTATAAAATACCCGGAAAATTAGTAAAGCCGGGGAAATCTGTCATTGCTATCAGGGTAATGGACACAGGTGGTGAAGGTGGTTTAGGAGGTGATGCAGCAAGTTATTGGTTGTCATCTTCAAAAGGGAAGATAGATATCTCCGGCAATTGGAAAACAAAATTGTCGCTGGATTTAAATGCAATCGGACCTATGCCTCGCCGTTTGGATGGCAATGCCAATGAACCTACAGTATTGTACAATGCCATGATCAATCCTTTGGTGCCCTATGCCTTTAAAGGTGCTATTTGGTATCAGGGTGAATCTAATGCCGGATTGGCTGTTCAGTACAGGGATTTGTTACCATTGATGATTAATAGCTGGAGAAAGCAATTTGGTCATGAATTTCCTTTCTACATTGTTCAGCTGGCCAATTTCACGAAACTACAAACTGAACCGGTTGAATCATCCTGGGCTGAATTACGTGAAGCACAGTCACTCACTGCCAAATACTTAAATAATACAGGTATTGCAGTAACCATAGATATAGGTGAAGCTGATGACATTCATCCACGCAACAAACAAGATGTAGGTAAAAGGTTGGCTTTGGCTGCACGTGCACAAACCTATGGAGAAAAGATACCGTATAGCGGTCCTGTATATAAAACCTATAAAATTGAAGGGAATTCCATCAGACTTTCTTTCGAACATACAGATGGAGGCTTACAAACTAAAAACGGAGAAAAGCTTCAAGGATTTACAATAGCAGGAGCAGATCACAAGTTTTACTGGGCTGATGCCGGCATTGAAGGTGATGAAATTATCGTTTCATCTCCCGAAGTAAAATTTCCGGTAGCGGTTCGTTATGCCTGGGCTGATAATCCGATATGTAATTTATACAACGGTGCCGGGTTGCCCGCATCACCCTTCAGGACAGATAATTGGAGAGGAATTACTGAATAATTTAAAATAAAATTTAAACGTATGAAACGAACATGAACTAATTTAATCAATTATTTCGCCCTGCAAATGATTAAATTAGTTCATCGAGAGTTCCATATGACAACTAAAAAAATAAATTATAATCATATGAAACGAATTAATTTTTTACTTGTTTGCTTTGTATTGAGCTTAATTTCAATCAACATGTTAACTGCACGTACCAAAGTTGCCTGTGTAGGAAACAGTATCACAGGTTTTCACCAGTATGCGTATTATGCCACTCCTTTGAGGCAGATGCTGGGCGAAGAGTACTTGGTTGACAATTTTGGAAAAGGCGGTTCAGGTGTATTTAAGCAATATAGAGAAGAACTGGATCAGTACGAATTTGCTTATATCAACTCACCTGAATGTGAAGCTGCTTTGGCTTTTCTTCCTGATATTGTAATCATTAAGTTTGGTGCTAATGATGCCAATATGAGCAATTTCACCAAGCAAGATATAGATGGAAAACAACTATTTAAAGATGAATATACCTTATTAATAAACAAATTCAGGGATTTGTCTACTCATCCTCAGGTGTTTATCTGTGTTCCTCCGGCGATGTTCTATCCCAATGGAAACCCGAAAGACAGTTTGACCGGTAGTTTCCTGGGTGGATTCAGCAACGAGGCTATGACCAAATATATTCATCCTGCTATAAAGGAGCTGGCTGTTGAGTTAAATATTGGGCTTGTTGATTTTTATACACCCACCAGAATGCATCCTGAATACATGCCGGGTGAGAAAGAAGGTAGCTTTCCCGATTGGGTGCATCCCGACCACAGGGGACATTATGTGATGGCTTTGGCTGCTTATGAAGCTATCAAAGGGAAACCATTCGAACGTCCTTTCGTTGAAGGTGAGTTTATCCCCGATTTGGAAAAAGAATATTATATAAGAAATCGTGCAAATGGTAAAGTGCTGACTTGTGATTCACAAAATGCCGGAACTACAATGGTACTCGCCGACATGGAAATAGGTGCTGCAAAGCAGTTGTTTAAATTTGAAAATTTCTCATACAATATTTACCGCATCAGACATTCGCAATCAAAGTTACAGGTTAAAAATGCGGGAACTACCATCATTATCGGTGATGATCCTGCATCTCAAGGCACTAAATATAGTATGCTGATTACACCGGCAGGAGAAAATTATCATACTATCGGACTGGACGACAGGAATATGATTGGTGGAAGTTCTTCCGATAATACTGTGATAGTAGGTAATAAAAATGCCAGAAAAGTCGGTGAGATAGATCATTGGGAGTTTATTGAAAAAGGCAAGGAGGGCGAGTCCGGACTGCCTGAAGTTGTCGCATTTAACGGTGAAGTAATAGGATTGGAAGGAAAAATTCTTTTTAAGAATCTTGAAAAAATCAGAAACTTTGCCATTTACAATCTTGCAGGCAATGCAATTGCTAAACAGGAAATAAAAAGCTCTTCGTTTATGATTGATGTCAATCCCGGCATTTACCTGGTTTCATTAGATGATAAAAGTCATTCTAAAATTATAGTTAGATAAAATTATTTGAAAGTTTAAGTGTTTGCACAAATGAGAAGAACATTCATTATATTTTTAAGTGTTTTAACAGGAGTATTTCTGATTAATCTTCATGCTTCTGAAATTCAAATATCTGAAGTGGCACCGGGAGTATTAAAAATCTCAGCCGGTGAAAAAGATTCTTTTAATCCTTTTGATCTCTCATTTGTGCAGCCTAAACTTGAAGCTATGAGTTTGCTTCCTCAAGGAGAATTGCCCTTCGCTGTTGATGATATTAAAATCATCAATAATGACAGAGGTTGCTCTGTTATCATTCCTCTGAAAGACGGTGAAGAAATTTATGGTTTTGGTATGCAAATGGGTAGTTTCAGACAAAGAGGATTGAAAAGAAGACCAATCGTCAATGATTATCCATTGAACAACCTGGGATATTCACATGCACCACAACCTTTCTACGTATCTACAGCCGGATATGGCATCATAATCAATACAGCACGTTACACCACTTTTCATTGTGGAAGCAATGGTTTAAAAAGCAGCGATAAAAAATTTGAACAAGATAATACTATCAAGACCAGCACAGAGGATCTTTATAGGAATCTTCCGCACGGCAGTTATGTTTTCGTGGATATTCCCAATGTGGATGGTATTGAGTTATTTGTATTGAAAGGCAATAATATTAAAGAAGTTGTTGAACGCTATAATTTGTTTTCCGGAGGTGGTTGTTTACCTTCTCTTTGGGGGCTTGGCTTGAAATACAGAGTTAAAAGCGACTTTAATGATCAGGAATTATTACATATTTCAGACTATTTCAGAAACAACAATATTCCTTGTGATGTATTGGGCCTGGAACCCGGATGGCAAACCCGTGCTTATTCATGTTCCTATGTGTGGAGTAACAGGTTTCCCCATCCTAAAAGGACTATACAAACACTTAAAGATAAGGGTTACAAGGTAAATCTTTGGGAACATGCTTATGTGAATTCTGCTTCACCCATATACGATGCACTGTATAATTATTCCGGAAATTTTGTAGTGTGGGGTGGGTTGGTGCCGGACTTCACTTTAGCTGAAACTCGTTCAATTTTTGGTGAATACCACAAAAAATTATTGGATGATGGCGTTATGGGCTTCAAATTAGATGAATGTGATAATTCCAATATTGCTCATGGCAGTGCTACCTGGGGCTTTCCTGATATGACTGAGTTTCCTTCAGGAATTGATGGAGAAAGAATGCATCAGGTTTTTGGTCAGCTTTATCTCAAAACTTTAAATGATATTTTTAAAGAACGCAACTTAAGAACCTACCAGGATTATCGTGCTTCCGGCTTGTTTATGTCATCCTATCCTGCTGTTTTGTACAGTGATACATATGATTTAAAGGAATATATAAGAATGATATGTAATACTTCCTTTGGGGGATTGTTGTGGTCACCTGAATTGCGGGAGTCCGGATCCGACGAAGAATTGTTCCACAGATTACAAACAGCTTTACTGGCTCCTCAGGCTTTGATCAATGCCTGGTATTTAGCCAATCCACCCTGGTTGCAATATGACAAAGGACGTAATAATGAGTCTGTTTTCTTAAAGAATGCTGCAGAACTTGAAGATTATGCACGTACTATCATCAATATGAGAATGAGTCTGGTTCCGTACTTATATGCAGCATTTTATGCTTATGCTACTCAGGGCACACCTCCCTTCAGGGCTTTGGTGCTTGATTATCCGGAAGATAAAGAAACTCACTCCATCGACGATCAGTACATGATAGGTAAAAATATCATGGCTGCTCCCCTGCATGGTAAAGGTAATAAACGCAAGGTGTATTTCCCCGAAGGCGGCATATGGTATAATTTCTATTCGCATCAAAAATATCAGGGAGGACAATCTTACGAGATAGAAACAGCTTATGATCAATTGCCGATTTATGTAAAGGCAAACAGCATTATTCCTATCGCAGCGCCTTTGCAATATATTGGTGAGGATTATACCTTTGATATCAGTTGTCAGGTATTTGGAGACAAGCCCGAAAGTTGTATTCTTTTGGAAGATGACGGAGTTTCGTATAATTACGAGCAAAACCAGTTCAATCTGATTAATCTTTCAGTAGAGAAGGGCAGGGGTAAAGTGAAAAGAACCGGCAAT
>JGI24710J26742_10000844_pt1 | contig 28647 bp, 27 predicted proteins | sample BioPla2DNA2_FD_26742 | JGI IMG/M metagenome (IMG submission 26742)
TCTTGGAATTCTAGTTTTTATAATAGGACTAGGCTTATTTTATTTGGGNAATTTATTAATAAAGCAAGCGGTTAATTTTGCTAGAAATATACCTGCTTTTTTGAATATCATNGCTGGGAAGCTCGATAATATCTGTAATAGCTGTGATGAAATTTTTGGACTTGTTGCTGGTAGTGCTAGAGCAATAATGGATGAAAACATTATGAAGATGGTAGATAAGGTTAAAGTAGAGATAATCCCTGGCATGACTACAAGAACATTAAGCCTAACAATTTATATGATAGGTTTTGTAGGCGTTATCCTAATAATACTTATATCCTCGGTTTTAATTATTAAGGAGATACCAGAGCTCAGAAGAAAATACGAAAATTCTTATCTGTATAAGGATATTAATAAGGTTACCGTAAGCCTGGCGGATGCAGGAATAGCATATCTGAGGGCGCAGCTCTTGATAATGGTTTTAGTGGCAATTTGCTGTGTTACGGGGTTCGTATTAATAGGAAATGAATATGCACTTTTACTAGGTGTATTAATCGCTGTTTTAGATGCCTTGCCTCTTATAGGAAGTGGTATGGTCTTGATACCATGGAGCGTAATTATGCTCATAAATGGTAATATATTTGCAGCTGCTGTCCTAATAACAGTCTATCTAATCTGCCAGATAGTACGTGAGGTGGCAGAACCTAAGCTAATTGGCAATAGAATAGGTATCAAGCCTTTATATACATTAATATCTATGTATATAGGACTTAAGCTTTTTGGTATAGTTGGCTTTATACTTGGACCAATTGGTCTCATAATAATTATAACAATTTTTAGGGGGATTAATGACAAGGATGATAGGGATATGAATTCATATAGACTTGACAAAGGAGCAGATCTAGAATAAAATATCTACAATAAATGGCGTTGAAAAGGAATAGTAGAAGGCATACGCATTTCAGAGAGAGAAGCATAGGTGCAAGCTTCTTATGTAGTGGCTTTTGAACCGGCCCTTGGAGCCTTGTATGAAGGATAGTATCCATAAATACAACGTATTACCGGCGTTAACGGTAAAGAGAGAGCAACTAAGCATAATGCTTATATGCTAATTAGGGTGGTAACGCCGAGTCTTTCGGTCCCTTGTTGGGAAGAAGGACTTTTTTTGTGTAATTGAAAAAAGAACCCTCTGATATGAGGGATTGAATATGAAGGAGAGATAAAAATGGCACAGGATAAGAAATTAGTTGAAGANATTACTTCAATGGAAGATGATTTTGCCCAGTGGTATACGGATGTTGTTAAGAAGGCCGAGCTTATCGAGTATTCCAGTGTAAAAGGATGTATGATTATAAGACCATATGGCTATGCTCTATGGGAGAATATTCAGAGACAGCTGGATGCAGACTTTAAGAAGACCGGAGTGGAGAATGTATATATGCCTTTATTTATTCCGGAAAGTCTTCTTCAAAAGGAGAAGGATCATGTAGAGGGCTTTGCTCCCGAGGTTGCCTGGGTTACCCATGGTGGAGACGAGAAGCTTCAGGATAGACTATGTGTACGACCAACATCTGAGACCTTGTTTTGCGAATTTTATTCAAATATAATTCAGTCATATCGTGACCTACCTAAATTATATAATCAATGGTGTTCTGTGGTTAGATGGGAAAAAACCACAAGGCCATTCCTAAGGTCAACAGAGTTCCTTTGGCAGGAGGGGCATACAGCCCATGCCACAAAAGAAGAGGCAAATGAGAGAACCATTCAGATGCTTAATGTGTATGCAGATTTTTGTGAAAATGTACTTGCTATACCTATGATAAAGGGAAGAAAATCTGANAAGGAGAAATTCGCTGGAGCAGAAGCAACCTTCACCATAGAAGCTATGATGCATGATGGTAAAGCACTGCAATCTGGAACAAGTCATGATTTTGGCGATGGCTTTGCCAGAGCTTTTGACATACAATACACAGACAAGAACAACAAGCTACAATATGTACATCAGACCTCTTGGGGTGTATCAACAAGAATTATAGGTGCTATTATAATGGTTCATGGTGATAACAGTGGCTTAGTCCTACCTCCTAGAATTGCTCCAATCCAAGCAATGATAATACCCATAGCACAAAATAAAGAGGGTGTTCTTGATAAGGCCTATGAACTTAAGGATAAACTAAAGGCATATAAGGTTAANGTAGATGATTCTGATAAGAGTCCTGGCTGGAAATTCAGTGAGCAGGAAATGCGTGGAATACCCTTAAGAATCGAAATAGGTCCTAAGGATATAGAGAAAAACCAGGCTGTTATCGTAAGAAGAGATACAAGGGAGAAGATTTTTGTTAGCTTAGACCAGATAGAAAGTAAGGTAGCTGAGGTTCTTGAAACCATGCAGGCAGATATGCTAGAAAGGGCAAGAGCCCATCGCGAGGCCCATACCTATACAGCGAAGAATATGGAGGAGTTTGAACAAACCATTAAGGAAAAGCCAGGCTTTATTAAGGCTATGTGGTGTATGGATGAAGCATGTGAAATGGAAATCAAAGAAAAGACCGGTGCAACATCCCGCTGTATGCCATTTGAACAAGAGCATATAGATGATAATTGTGTTTGTTGTAATAAGCCTGCAAAGGTTATGGCATATTGGGGCAAGGCGTATTAGGCCAGAAAACAGAACTTTGACCTGCCTGTATAAAGGAGGTAGTTATGGAATTTCAGATTCCTGAGAAAGTCCAATATATTATAGATACATTAATGAATAATGGCTTTGAGGCTTATGCTGTCGGGGGATGTGTCCGAGATATGATTCTTGGTAAGATTCCCGAGGATTGGGATATAACAACTTCCGCCAAACCCCAGGATGTAAAGAGGATATTTCGTAGAACTGTGGACACAGGAATTGCTCATGGCACAGTTACAGTGTTATTGGATAAGGAGCATTATGAGGTTACGACTTATCGTCTGGACGGTATATATGAGGATAATCGTCACCCCAAGGAGGTATCCTTTACCAGTGATTTAAAAGAGGATCTAAGAAGAAGAGATTTTACTATAAATGCGATGGCATATAACCCAACTGATGGTATCATTGATATCTATGGTGGTATGGAGGATCTAAAGAATAAATTAATCCGCTGTGTGGGAGATCCCTTTGAGCGATTTGATGAGGATGCCCTAAGGCTTCTACGAGCGGTAAGATTTTCGGCTCAGTTAGAGTTCTGTATAGAAGAAGAGACCAAAGAAGCTATCAAGGCTAAAGCTGAGCTCCTAAGGAATATAAGCGCAGAAAGAATTAGAACAGAGCTTACTAAGCTTTTGGTATCGGACCATCCTGATCGGTTGAGGCTTATATATGAGTTGGGTATCAGTAAGGTAATTCTTCCGGAATTCGACAAGATGATGGTAACAGAACAAAAGAACATACATCATGCTTACAGCGTAGGTGAGCATACCATAAGAACTGTAATGGCCGTTGCAGGTAGTATTTCTGAGAATAGATTTTCTTCCCATGAAAGAGTTATATTACGCTGGACTATGCTACTTCATGATATTGAAAAGCCAACTACCATAACCTTGGGAAAGGACGGTCAGAATCACTTTTATGGCCATCAGGAGAAGGGAGCCGTAACAGCAAAAAGAATCTTAAAGGATTTAAAATTCGATAATGACACCTTGGATGCTGTGGTTCATTTGGTAAGATGGCATGATTATCGCTTTACTCTATCACCTAAGGGGATTCGGAAGGCTGCAGCTAAGATTGGCAAGGATTATATGAGGCTTTTATTTGAAGTAAATTATGCAGATACAAGCGGGAAAAACCCTAAGAGAAACGCTGAAAAGTTCAAACAACTTGAGGAAGCCAAGCGTCTCTACGGGGAAATGATAGAAAAGAATGAATGTGTTAGTCTAAAAGAGTTAAAGATTAGTGGTAAGGATTTGATAGCGGCGGGCTTTAAGCCAGGAAGAAAGATGGGCTTAATCCTTAATCGCCTTCTAAACGCTGTTTTAGAGGATCCATCCCTAAACGACAAAGAAGTCTTACTTAACTTAGCAAAGTCAATAAACAAGTAAAATTGGTGCCAGGTATTGTTTTACAAAGTGTAAAAAGTACCTGGTATCTTTTATGTGTTTTAAAATATCATTGTTTTATTCATTAAATTATAAGACATATCATAATATTAGTAGACAGATATTATCAATTGTTGGGGGTGGAAAGCTGTGGAAGAGAAATGCCANGAGGTGTTAAAACAATATCCTCTTAAGGTATACAACATATATAGGGCAAGGGGTGCCTATCTGTTAGAAACCGATAGTGGCTTAAAGCTGCTAAAATGCTTTGAGGGTTCGAGAAATCGTGCTTTATTTGAGCATAGTGTAAAGGAACATCTATATATGCATGGATATTATAATACAGACCTTTACGTTAAAACTATAGAGGATGACATTATAGCTACGGATCAATTCGGTTGTAGGTATATTGTTAAGAACTGGTTTTGGGGAGAGGAATGTAATCTTAAAGAGCTGTCACAGATTGAAATGGCTTCCGCCAATCTGGCAAGTCTACATAGCCTTTTAAGAGGTGTTAAGCTTACAAGTGAGCAAATGGAATATAGTATTTCTGGTAACCTTCATAATATATTTGAAAAGCGAAATAGGGAACTAAAAAGGGTAAATAGCTATATTCGTGATAAAAAGCAGAAGAATAAATTCGAGGTTATTTATCTTAATTTCTATCAAGAGTTTTATGATCAGGGTTTAGAAGCTAGCAAGAAACTTTTAAGTTCAAGCTACAGCGAGGCCTTAGAGGAGGCTATCACTAGCAAAACTGTTTGCCATGGTAACTACACATATCATAATATAATTATGATGAAGAGCAAAAATGAATCAATAACAAAAACCTATATACCGCCCGGTTGGATTAATAGACAGCCAGTATCAACAGCTGATTTATCCTCCCAGTGGTACAAAACCATAGCAACCACTAACTTTGAAAAATCATATGTAGGAATTCAAATTTCAGACCTATATCAATTTATAAGAAAGGTTATGGAAAAAAACAATTGGGATATCCTCTACGGAAGTAATATTATTGAAGCCTATGATAAAATACAGCCAATATCAAAGAAAGAACTGAAAATACTATATGTGCTTTTGCTTTACCCAGAAAAATTCTGGAAGATAACAAATTATTATTTTAATGGAAAAAAGGCCTGGATATCTGGTCGTAATATTCAGAAGCTAAACAGTATAGGAGAGCAGAATCCTAAGAAAGAAGAATTCTTAAAACGGTTAGAGAGCATTATTTAATCACATAAGTGCATGACTCAATATTATATAGTAATTATGGGGGGATTGCCTAATATGATAAATATGATATACTTACTTTATTAAGCAAATAACCAATGAATAAAAGAAATTAATATACATGAGGTCACAATGGCAGTAAATGCAAACAAGGAAAAGAATAAATCGAGGATACAAACCAGGCCAATCCTAAGCCTTTTGATTGGTCTGACTTTATTTACAGTTATACTGCTAATCGCTTTATCTGAGGCTGGAAAGAGTGGAAAAAGTGGTGTTAAGAAAAACTCTAAGAGTCCAGGAAATCAAGAGAGTTATGAGAATATAGAAGATAATAATATAAATGATAAAAACACAACAGCAGTAGTATTAGAAACGGATAAGGATGCTAGGGTAATACGGCTATATGATATTGATAAGAAGGAGGAGCTTAGTCTTTCTTATACTAGAGGAACTAGCTTCCTTGATAAATATGGACAGTTTATATCTATAGATAGGGTAGAAAAGGGCTTAATAGTGGATGTAAGTTATCAGGCTCCTAAAAACAAGCTAACAAATTTAGAGTTTTCAGAAAAGGCATGGGAATATGTTGGAGTAAATAACATGACTATATACCCTGAGGAAAAGGCTATTAAAATCGCNAAGGTAAACTATAGGTTTGAGAACCCTTTTGTGATAGATCAGGATAAATTTGTTACACTGGAGGATTTGGCTATCCAGGATGAGCTAACAGTAAGGGGTATTGATGAAACTATCTGGTCTGTGAAAGTTACAAAGGGGCATGGAACAGTAAGAATAAAGGATTATGAAGCCTTTTTGGGCGGAAGTATTACAGTAGGTTTTGAGGCTGTTTCACAGGTCACAGATAATATGGTTATCACAGTCCGGGAGGGCAACTATAATTTAACTATCGAAAATGGAGAGTATAGCGGGACAAAGAATATTACAGTAAACCGTAATGAGGAGACTATAGTATCTGTAGGAGATTTGGGTCCTGAGCCTGTCAAGTACGGAAAGACCACTTTTGAAATCATTCCCCTAGGGGCAGATTTATTTATAGATAATGAGTTAATGACCTATGCTAGTCCCATAGAGCTAGCATATGGAGAGCACAATATAGAGGTATCATTAGGAGGATATGCCAGCTATCGTGGTAAACTACTTGTGGATTATTCAAGCAAGAAAATCCAGATAAGTCTTCCTGAATTAGAAAGTAGAGATAATGTCAGTGTTCAAGAATGGGACTACTCCATAGACAGTGGGGAGGAAGATAGCATTCATATAGAATATAATGATTGGGATAATGAGCAGCATGATGAAGAAGATACAGCTGACCAGATAGATTCCCTTGGAAATGATACAGATTATGATGATGATCCCATAGTTGACAGTGACAGATTAATATACATTCAGAAGCCGTCAGGAGCCTCGGTTTATTTAAATGGTGAGTTTAAAGGGGTTTCTCCTGGAAGTTTTAAGAAGGTTATAGGGAGTCATGTCATTACCTTCATTAAGAAAGGTTATGAAACAAAAAGCTATACAATTGATATAGCAGACGATGGTTTGGATACTTATATAAGTCTTCCGGACCTTGAACCCTCAAGATAGCTTTATATAGATTGCATATTAAGGTTATATCCATATTATGTAGTTTGATGTCGTGACATGTCTATCGATTTTAAAATCCCTCTCTTTTCAAATTATACATTTCAAGNTATAATTAATGTAAAATTATGGAAGAGAGGGGTTTTTTATGGTTAAAAGTATTTATGATGACAATATTATTATCTATGTATTTGCTGCTCTATGCGGATTAGGTATTCTNGTACGCTTTATATTGGATTTGGTATATATATACCTAGTAAAGGAATCTGATAGGCTTGGTGCCACTGAGAATAAGTTTTTAAAACATATGAAAATGAAATTTGAAACTTGCTATAAGCTGAACATAGGGGTTAATAATGTGGATACATTTGTGGATAAAAACCTGACTAAGTATAGATTCTGTGGATTTTTATTATCCACATGGGAGAATTTTAGTGGACAAGTTCTTTTGTTAAGCTTCCTAATCATCCCTATAAGCGCGGTTTTCGGGGTTGTTTTCGAAATAAGTCCAGAGAATATTTTATACACAGGTGCTGTGGGTATTTTAGCTGGTGCGGCTTTGATTCTTGTGGATAAAATGATTAATCTACCGGTGAAAAAGCAAATGATTCGTCTTAATCTCTTAGATTATCTTGAAAATTTTTGTAAGGTCAGATTAGAGCATGAAATATCACAACCTGAAAGACTGGAGCAATACCGCTTAGAGTATCTTGCCACAATTGGTACCAAGAAAGAAAAAGTTAAGGATGAGTCTGAGGGCAAGGAAGAGATAAACCGCAGGAAGGAAGCGAAAAGGCAGAAGGAAGAAGAAAGAAGAAGGAAGGCATTAGAAAGAGAAGAGGAGCTAAGAAAAATTGAGGAAGCAAGAAGGGAAGAGGAAAGACGTAAGGCTGAAGAAAGGAAGCTCTTAGCAGCTAAACGTAGAGAGGAAGAGTTAAAGAGACTTCAAGAAGAGAGTGAAGCCCTTAAAATTCGTAGAGAAGAGCTTAAAAGAAAGGCTGAAGAAAAGCAAAGGCTTAACAAATTGAAGCAAATGGAAAAGGAAGAAAAGAAGAAGATTTTATATAGTATAGAAGAAGAGCTTCGCTCAACTAAGAAGGCTGAGGAAAAGCAAATATTAGATAGCTTAGAAGAAGTAGCTGCAGAGGCTGAAGAAGTAAAAAAAGCCACTAGCAGTAAAGATGAGAAGACAAGCCTTCCTGAAATGTCACCTGAGGAAGAAAAACTTGTAGAAGACGTCTTGCGTGAATTTTTTGCATAATGGACAGGCTAAAGTAGAATAATAAAGATTGATTATTAATCCTTGTTTTGATATCATATAAAAAAATGAAGGAGAGGGAGTATATGACAAACAAGGTAAGTTTTAATTATTCTGCTACTGACAAGTTTATTAGGCCAATTGAAATTGAAATGATGAAGATGGCAGTGTATACAGCTAAGGAACAGCTAATAAATGGTACTGGACAGGGTTCGGATTATATAGGATGGGTTGATCTTCCTATTAATTATGATAAGGAAGAGTTCTCCCGTATAGAAAAGGCAGCGGAAAGGATCAAGAAGGATTCTGATGTCCTGCTGGTAATTGGTATAGGAGGATCATATCTTGGAGCAAGAGCTTCAATTGAATTTTTAAGACATAGCTTTTACAATTCTGTTTCAAAAGATATTAGAAAGACTCCTGAGATTTATTTTGTAGGAAATAACATCAGTAGTACCTACATGAATCACCTAAAGGACGTTATAAAGGATAAGGATTTTTCCATTAATGTAATCAGTAAGTCGGGGACAACTACAGAACCAGCCATAGCATTTCGTATATTTAAAAAAATCTTGATTGATAAGTATGGTAGAGAGGAAGCAGCAAAAAGAATCTATGCCACAACCGACAAATCTAGGGGTGCCCTGAAGGGTCTTGCCACAGAGGAAGGTTATGAAACTTTTGTTGTACCAGATGATATAGGTGGCCGTTACTCTGTATTGACTGCTGTAGGTTTACTTCCAATAGCAGTCAGTGGTGCTGATATCAAAAAGCTCATGGAAGGGGCATCAAGTATGAGAAAGCATTGCCTTGAGACTCCTTATGAGGAAAATGATTCACTACTTTATGCAGCAGTAAGAAATTTATTACTTAGGAAAGGGAAATCAATAGAGATATTGGTTAACTATGAGCCAGCTCTTCATTTTATATCAGAATGGTGGAAACAGCTTTTTGGAGAAAGCGAAGGGAAGGACCAAAAGGGTATTTATCCTGCTTCTGTTGACTTCACTACAGATTTGCATTCTATGGGACAGTTTATTCAGGATGGGCAAAGGACCTTGTTTGAAACTATAATTAATATTGAGAAATCATCTGAGGAGATAATTATTGAGGAGGAAGAGGTTGATCTTGATGGGCTTAATTATCTTGCTGGTAAAAGCGTAGATTTTATTAATAAGAGCGCCATGAAGGGAACTCTTCTTGCCCATACGGATGGTAATGTACCTAATCTTATGGTAAACGTACCTGAGCAAAACGAATTTTATCTTGGCCAATTATTTTACTTTTTTGAGTTTGCATGTGGGGTTAGCGGATATTTGCTAGGAGTGAATCCTTTTAATCAGCCAGGTGTGGAGAGCTATAAGAGTAATATGTTTGCTCTATTAGGGAAACCAGGTTATGAGACCCAGCGTAAGGAGCTGTTAGACCGTCTTAAGCTTTAGATAAGTACAAACAGATAGGATAGTCCTTGGCTACATTATATTATAGAAATGTCTAGTAATATAATCTCTATGAAGAGTCACATTAATGGGTTGAAAGAGTATAATATAGTAATCAATCATTTGGTAAAAGAGCGGTAATGATGGGATAGGATACATATCTTTGATTATTCGCAACCGAATCCCTTTTTACCTCATACTGAGTGTGAACAGATTACTGCCTTGATACCTTACCAGAACTATTCGGCTGCTTAACATAGATATGATAATATACCGCTCCTTTCATAGAAAGGGGCGGTATTTCTGTATGCTTATGGCATAATAGCTATATATTTATACATTAATATGAAGTGGCAGAGGCTACCTCCCATAACAAATAAGTGAAAAATTTCGTGTGAGCCAAAGTACTTGTGTTTTTTGTTAAAGATGGGTAGCTTCAGGGCGTATATCACCCCCCCAATAGTATAGATGATGCCTCCTGCTAATAGCCAGTAAAAGGCGGCAGTTGGTAGAGAATTAATTATTTGGGTAAATGCTAGGACACAGGTCCAGCCCATGGCTATATATACAACAGATGATAACCATTTGGGACAATTAACCCAGAAACCAGTTACTATTACGCCAATAATAGCCAGACTCCATATGATTCCCAAAAGTGCTAGACCTACGGTATCACCTAAGGCTATCAGGCAAATAGGGGTATAGGTACCTGCTATCAGGATATAGATCATCATATGATCGAATTTTTTCAGTCTTTGGTTTACCTTTGCTGATATGTTTAGGGTATGATAGATGGTACTTGCAACATATAATAAGATCATGCTTAGAATAAATATCCCAAGCGAAACCGTGTGGACATGCCCTGGGTTTGCCGCTGCTTTGATTAACAAAGGAGTTGATGCAAATACCGCCATCAATAAACCTATAAAGTGCGTTATTGCACTACCGGGATCCTTGGCTTTCATTATTCTTTTTTTCATTGAACCGCTCCTTTCAGGTAAATAGTATAATTTAGTAATTACAAAATTCTACCTTACTTTATATCTTTCGCAAGTTTAACAAACTATCGCAGGCCCGCTTTCGCTACCTTCGCCTCGTAACGGTACATAAGGTGCGCACAAGAAACAAGGGTTTTCGTGAGTTTTGTAATTGACTAAAATAGTATTATATAAGATTGACAAAAATATTATCAAATATACATGACGTAGAATNAAAACTATATTACATAGTAATCAATACTACATTATGCCTACTGCCATACTACTACATATGGTTTTATAATGCAAGATAAATTTAGATTTTACTGAAATCTGTTATATGTTATACTAAGGATAAATAATGAATTAAAAATCTGACAGGAGGGAGAAGTATGGATCTTAATGTCGGTGAGATTATTAGATTAAAAAAGCCCCATCCATGTGGAAATAGTGAATGGGAGATTTTACGGACAGGAATGGATTTTAGATTAAAATGTATGGGATGTGGGCACCAGATTATGATTCCCAGAAAGCTGGTGGAAAAGAATATAAAGCATGTAAGAAAGCCATAGATAAGAATAAATAAGAATGAAATATTAATTGAACATTAACGGTTAAGTGAAAGGAAAAGAAGAATGGACTACATTTTGATAGACTTAGATGGAACGATAACTAATCCGAAGGAGGGAATAACAAAATCAGTACAATATGCACTTAGTGCTATGAATATCCATATTGATGATTTGGACAGCTTAACAAAGCATATAGGTCCTCCTCTACGGGATGGATTTATGGAGTTTTACGGATTTAATGAGGAAGAAGCAGAGATGGCTGTTAAGAAATACAGAGAATATTATGGTGAAAGAGGCATCCATGAGAATGAGTTATATGATGGTATGGAAACTCTGCTTACTAAGCTAAAACAAGCAGGAAAGTACTTAATTGTAGCTACCTCAAAGCCAGAGGAGCTTGCAGTTAAGGTTTTAAAGAGCTTTCATTTAGAGCATTATTTTGATGATATATGCGGCGCCACCTTTGATGACAGTAGAGCTAGTAAGGATGCTGTAATTAAGTATGCTCTGGAGAAAAACTCCATAACCAATATGGATAGGGTTGTAATGATAGGTGATCGCAAATATGATGTTCTTGGCGCTAAAGAGTTTGGTATCTTCTCTATTGGAGTTTTATATGGATTTGGAAGTGAAGAGGAGCTAAAACAGGCGGGTGCTGACCGTATCGCTGCAAGTGTAGAAGAAGTATATGATATTGTTATAGAGCTTTAAGAAGTATTTGGTAGTGAGTTCATATACAAAGTAAGGCTTGTAATTAATGGTATTAAATTGTATACTTGACTTATGGGGTTATGCAAAAGAAAGATGGGGTGAAGGCAAATGGAAGCAGTTAGAATACGGACTGATGAGCTAGTAACTGGTATGATAGTTGCTGCTGACATATATACTTCCAATGACCAATTAATTATAACAAAAGGTACAAAACTTGATGAGCGGATGATTACTAGGCTTCGTTTCTATAATATATACGGTATACATGTATATGATGGGAATCCTGTAGAAGAGCCCCATAAGGAAGAGTCCTATATAGAGATGCTTAGAAGTACGCCGGAATTTAAGAAGTTTAACCGAACATATGTTGAATCGGTTGAGAAGGTAGAAGACAGTTTTAATAATCTTATTGATGGTGACGGCGAAGCTAATTTAGAAAGTCTGTTGGAAGAAACAGATAGAATTCTCAGTGAGGGCCGTAATGGAACACATATTTTTGAAATGCTTCATGGAATAAGAAATTATGATGACATGACATATGTACATAGTTTGAATGTTTCTCTAATTTGTAGTATATTTGCTGGTTGGCTGAAAATGTCCAAGGAAGAGACAAGGATACTTACTCAAGCTGGACTACTTCACGATATAGGCAAGTTGCTTATTCCTAAGCACATTATCTCAAAGCCTTCAAAGCTTACTGAAGATGAGTTTGAAGAGATTAAGATGCATTCTATTAAAGGGTATCAAGCCTTAAAGGACTTAAATCTGGATGTTAGAGTTAAGTATGTGGCACTTATGCATCACGAAAAATGCGATGGTTCTGGATATCCTAATGGTTTTAAAGCAAATCAGATAGAGGATTTTTCTAAGATAGTGGCCATTGCAGATGTATATGATGCTATGACATCTAACAGGACATACAGGCAGGCCATATGTCCATTTGATGTTGTGGAGAACTTTGAAAGAGATGGATTCTTAAAATATGATCCAGGTTATTTAATGATATTCCTTGAGCGGATAGTACAATCTTATCTTCATAATGTGGTACGCTTAAGCGACGGCCGTGAAGGGGAGGTTGTTATGATCAATAAGCTCTCCTTATCAAGACCTGTTGTTCGCTGTGGTAATACCTTTATTGATTTATCAAAGGAACCGAAACTATCAATAGAATCAGTTTTATAGACTAGAGCTATAATTTGCATATAGATAATATGAATTATTAAATAAAATATAAAGGCTGCTGTAAATGATAAATGACTTATAGGCTATACCTATAGGACATTAGTAGATTCTACAGCAGCCTTAATTGTTGCTTTAATCGGATATTTGTAGCGTAATACCTATAAAACATGTATGTTTTCATGCAAACACATACTGTATCAATATTATATATACAAAGGAGCCAATACCAATGCTGAGAAGGGTGTTTTTCCTCCAGAGGTGTAGGATGGTTATAACAGCAATGCTGATTATCTCAGGTAAGGCATAAGGGTGTATTCTAAAGGAAATATCCTTAAGGCAATAAACCACCAGCATCCCTATTATTGTATAGGGAAGAACGTCAGAGAGGTATTTTATGTATTTTGGTATTCTCTTATTTTCTGGGAATAATATAAAGGGTAAGGCCCTGGTAAGTATGGTAGCCAGGCTGACCAAACCAAAGAACATGAATAACTGGCTATTGGTGTAATTCATTTTAAACTTCTCCTTTCGATGGGGCCTCTGCTTAAGGTTACCGATAGAAGAATTAATAACATTGAGGGAATAATAAAGTCAGTGGCTCCAAAAATCAGTCTACAAATTACAGCACTAAGGATGCCGATAATGGCAGGGATATGATTTTTAGCTGTCTTCCATTGGCCTATAAATATAACCACAAAGAGAGCGGTTAGTACAAATTCTAAACCACGAGTTTCAAAGCCTAGCAGACTGCCAAGTAGGCTTCCTAAAATGGAACCTGATATCCAATATATTTGGTTAAATAAAGATATATAAAAATAAAACCATTTTTCGGGGATATCTAAGGGTGGCTTTAGACTGCATAGTAATGAAAAGGTTTCATCAGTAAGGGAGAAGATCAAATAGGGTTTTATAGGCCCCATATTACGGTATTTTCCAAGAAAGGAGATGCCGTAGAATATGTGCCTTGCATTCACCATCAGAGTCATCATAAAAGCACCTAGAAGATCAAAACCCGTAGCAAGCAGGGCAACAGTTACAAACTGCATAGAACCTGCATATATGAAGATGCTTGAAAAAACAGTCCAAAGCAGGGAAATCCCATTACTGTTCATAAGAATTCCATAAGCAGAGCCAAGAACAAGATATCCTGATAGAATAGGTAAGGTATGAGGAAGAGCAGCCCTTATGGCTGCTTTATGTTTTTTCATAGTTTACTCCTTAATATACGACAATATATATTACATTACCACGTTAATCGTATAAAGTAAAGTCGCTTTTATCTAATGAACCAAATAAGAGATCGCTTTGAAATCTTGTTTTACATTTATCGCATTCCACATACTCCAAGGATTCGGTCTGTTCCCTCCTATCATATAAAAAAGGAGAAAAGATTTCCTTGTTTTTCATACCAGGTGCATCAGAATCAAGTACATAAGAATATACATAGCTGGCTTCATGCTTGAGATAAAGATCCTTACCCTTACAAACAGGGCAAATATATTTTTTCGCTTCCATCCAATCCTCCTAGATAAATATAATATTTGAGATACATATAACGGAGGATTTATCCTCCTAGATAAATATAATATTTGAGATACATATAACGGAGGATTTATCCTCCCTCTACAGAATACTTTATAAATTAATTTACTATATCATAATGTCTTAAAAGTAAAAAAATATACTTAAGCAACATAAAGTCAATAATTTTAGAAAATATATAATAAACAATTTGTTTGACAAATAAATAGAAAACAATTATACTTAGCTTACCCCCTCCAGGGGGGGGCGGGGTACAAAATAGATTTATTGCTAGAAAGGAGAAATAATAACAATGCCTTTTTAAGAGATATTAGAGGTATTGTATTATGGGTATTATTATGAATAAGGAACAGAAAAAAGCTGAACTTGCCCTTAAGACAGCAAGAGGTCAAATAGATGCAACAATAAATATGATTGAAGAGGGCAGATATTGTGTTGACATATCCAATCAGATAATTGCCACCCAGGGTTTACTAAAAAAGGCAAATCTCTTAATACTTAGACAACATATGAATCATTGCGTTAAGGAAGCCTTTGAGCATGATAAGGGTAAAGAGAAAATTGATGAGATAATTGAGATATTATCTAAGATTACAGGAAAATAATAAACTCGTAAGGAGGAGTAATTATGATAAATAAATCATTTAAGATAGAAGGAATGACCTGTGCATCCTGTGCTAGGGCAGTTGAACGGGTTACAGGAAAGCTGGACGGAGTATCAAAAGCCAGTGTAAATCTGGCCACTGAAAAGCTTACATTGGAATATGACGAGAGCAAGATAACTGAAGAAGTAATTAAGAATGCTGTAGATAAGGCTGGCTATAAGGCTATTACAGAGACGGTATCAAAGACATTAAATATTGAGGGTATGACCTGTGCATCCTGTGCCAGGGCGGTTGAACGGGTTACAGGAAAGCTAGATGGTGTTTCAAGTGCTAGTGTAAATCTTGCCACAGAGAAGCTGTCTATCAGCTACGAGCCCTCTAAACTAAGAATTTCTGATATAAAGAAGGTTGTTGAAAAGGCAGGCTATAAGGTTGTAGACGAAGAGACGATTATAGATATTGATAAGGACAGTAGGGCAAGAGAGCAAAGGTCCTTATGGGTAAGGTTTCTAGTATCGCTTATAGCTACTGTCCCTTTGTTGTACATCTCTATGGGACACATGGTAGGAATGCCTTTACCTAAATTCATAGACCCTATGATGAAGCCCGCGGCCTTTGCCATAGCGCAGCTTGTACTTACAATTCCTGTTGTAGTTGTTGGATACCGCTATTATATTGTAGGATTTAAAACCCTATTTAAGGGAAGCCCCAACATGGACTCCTTAATTGCAATCGGAACCAGTGCGGCCTTTATATATGGTATCTTTGCCCTAATTCAGATTCTGAGGGGTGATTCTAGCTATGCAATGGAATTATACTTTGAATCAGCAGCGGTAATACTTACACTCATCACCCTTGGAAAGTATTTTGAGACGGTATCTAAGGGAAAAACCTCAGAGGCTATAAAAAAGCTTATGGGCCTAGCACCCAAGACCGCAACCATCATAAAGGATGACCGTGAGATAGAGATATCTATAGATGAGGTTGAGGTCGGAGATGTTATTGTGGTAAAACCCGGTGAAAAGATGCCTGTGGATGGTATTGTAGTAAGTGGTGTTACCTCAGTTGATGAATCCATGTTGACCGGTGAAAGCATCCCTGTTGAAAAGCACACAGGGGATACAGTAATTGGTGCCTCTATTAACAAAAATGGAAGTATTCATTATAAGGCAACACGAGTAGGTAAGGATACAGCGCTGGCGCAGATTATAAAGCTGGTCGAGGATGCTCAAGGCTCAAAGGCTCCTATAGCCAAGCTTGCCGATATCATATCGGGATACTTTGTGCCGATAGTAATAGTGCTGGCAGTTCTTTCAGGCCTTGCCTGGTATCTTGTTGGTGGGGAAAGCATAACATTTGCTCTAACAATATTCATATCAGTTCTGGTTATTGCCTGCCCCTGTGCACTAGGTCTTGCGACTCCTACAGCAATCATGGTTGGAACCGGTAAGGGTGCAGAGAATGGCGTCTTAATAAAAAGCGGTGAAGCATTGGAAATAGCACATACAATAGACACAGTGGTATTAGATAAGACTGGCACCATTACAGAGGGTAAGCCAAAGGTAACAGATATAATTACAGCGGATAATATAACAGAAAAACAGCTTCTATCCCTATCAGCATCGGCTGAAAAGGGTTCAGAGCACCCTTTGGGAGAAGCGATAGTAGAGTATGCTGAAACAATGGGTATCCAGACAGAGAAAGCCTCTGAATTTAAAGCCATACCCGGTCATGGAATAGAAGTAACCATTAATGGTCAGCTGATACTTCTTGGAAATCGCAAGCTGATGATTGATAGGAATATTTCTTTAAGGAAGCTAGAAGAAAGTTCTGATAGACTTGCAAATGAAGGAAAGACCCCCATGTTTATCGCCATAGATAATAGCCTTGCAGGAATAATAGCTGTTGCAGATACTGTTAAGAACACCAGTAAAAGAGCAATTGATAGTCTTCACAATATGGGTATAAAGGTTGCAATGATTACAGGTGATAATGAAAGAACTGCACAGGCTATTGCCAGACAGGTTGGAATAGACCAGGTTCTGTCTGAGGTGCTGCCGGAGGATAAGGCTAACGAGATAAAGAAGCTTCAATCTGAGGGGAAAAAAGTCGCCATGGTTGGGGATGGTATCAATGATGCCCCTGCTCTAGCTCAGGCCAACATTGGAATAGCTATAGGCTCGGGAACTGATGTGGCCATGGAATCTGCGGATATTGTTCTGATGAGAAGCGATCTGATGGATGTACCTACAGCCATACAATTAAGCAGAAGCACAATCCGTAACATCAAGCAGAATTTATTCTGGGCATTTGCTTACAATACCATAGGGATACCCATAGCCATGGGAATTCTTTATATATTTGGAGGCCCCTTACTAAATCCTATGTTTGCAGGAGCGGCCATGAGTCTAAGCTCAGTATCAGTGGTAACTAATGCTCTGAGATTAAAGAGGTTTAAGGCGGCCAAATAATTGAATAATCATCACAATATAAGGGATTTTTATTAACCCTTACAGTCTTCATATTAACCTTAGAGGATTCGCCCTCTCGAATCTTGCGGGCAAATACAACAGTCCTGTAATCATTATCAACCTCATAGGAACAAGTGGATAATGTTAGAAGGGTATCATTTTCATTTATATCTACGTCATCCACAATAATAAGTGAACGAATTCGTGTCTGATATACGAAATTAAGAAACTCAGATGAATCCTTAAATTCGGATTTTCTATATTCAAAGAAATAATCCTTATTCGCCTTTGGCGTTGTCTTAATAATAGAATAGACCTTATAATCAGCCTCCTCGTATATGGTGTCAAATGATATAAGGGGATGCTTTTTATAATAACCAATATCCTTATAGTGTTTTAAATAGTGAAACATTTTCTCCGGAGTGGAGATCATATTGTGGCCGTGAATTACTAGGTTTTGAGTAGGGGCCTCAACTGATGATCTATGGTCTAAAAATAGGGATCCAGCCTTATAATAATCTCCGAAAAAATCTTTATAAAGATAGTATTCAGGGTTGCTTTTAGAGGACTGGAGCACTACATAATCCATGGTACTGTCCTTTATCCAACCCTTTACATGATTGTTGGCTTCTAGTAAATCTTTGAATTGAAGAAGCCTTCCTTGCTCATCTCGTTCGTTATTGGGATTGGCAAGGAGTTTTGGCATTTTCTTTACTACCTTTATTTGCAAAGAAAATTACAACCGTAGCAAAAAATATTGAGCATAGTAATAAGAGAATTGCTAAGGCAATATGTATCATAAGCATTTTATTATACCTATTAAAATTCATAGACTATTTAAGACTCCTTACCAAATGATGTAAATATAAATTATTGTATCACGAAAAAATTGTATCGTAAAGAAAGAGGAATGGTTAATTAAGGAGAATGAATTATTTTGGCAAACTGTTCATAAGATTAAGTAAATAAAGACATTTATGGAGGATATAATGAAGAGGCTAAAAACCATAATAACGCTTCTTTTCATAATTATTACTGCCTTTGGACTTTTGGGATGCAAAAAGGAAGAATCAGANATAAAAAAAATAAAGGANCTAGATTTTACCGTAGTAGAGGATGCTGATTTACCCGGCGAGTTGAAGGAAATAATTGATGAGAAGAAGGAGAAGCCCTTTAGATTGCATTACTCTAATAATGACTCTCTATATATCGTAGTCGGATATGGAAAGCAGAATAGCGGTGGCTACAGTATTGCTGTAGAGGAGTTGTTTCTTGCAGACAACGCCATATATTTTGATACCAATCTTATTGGGCCTTCCCAGGATGACTTAGTAACCCAGGGTGTAACCTATCCCTATATTGTAGTAAAACTTGAATATATCGACAAAAAGATTGTATTTGAATAAGGAACAAAGAAGATGAGACAAATAATGGCAAACCAATGGAAAGCACTACATTTTGTACCATTTGTTTGACTAATGTCCATATCTTGTATGGTGAATTTCGTTAAATTGATTAATATATTTGGCTTTCATACTGTGCTTTTGTGCATATATTCCAAATGCTTCTGGGTACATTTTACTAGAGTTTAAATATATTCCATAAAAATCAACAAAAATTGGAGATGTTTCCTGTGCATGTTTTTGGATAAAAGCCGTAATTAGCGTTGAATTGTCAGAATATTTCTTGACATTCATTAGAAATTCATGCTATAATACCTATGATGCATAAAATATGTTACAAAATCAATGTATTATGTCCATATAGTAGCACAAGATTCAGCAATGGATATAGATTCATTAGTAAGGAGTTAATATGATGAAGCAGATGGATGTAAATAAGGTACGAAATGCTGTAAAAAGCCATACGGGGAAGAAAGTAAAAGTCAGAATTAACAGGGGCAGACACAGAATTGATGAAACAGTAGGCTTTATATCTGAAACATACCCAAGCATCTTTCTTGTAAAGACGCAGGCAGGAAGAGATATGCCCGTAAGGACTATGTCATATAGTTATACGGACGTTTTAACAAAGGACGTTGAGCTTATTTTGTGCAGACAAGGATAACATAGACTAATGGCCAAAGCCGTAAGATTACGGTTTTGGCCTTTTTTATTTTTCTCTATATTCATAAATCCCTTTTTATATGAATAAGATATGTCAGAGGCATGTAATCGTATGTCCAAATTCAAGGAGGGATATTAGTGGAGTTAATAAAAAAGAATATTCATATGAATAAATTAAAATGTAAGAGCGCCCTGCAGCTTACATTGGACGATGATTTTAATGTTCCCGATATCAAACCGGATATAGATCGGATTATAACACAGCAGGGAGATATAAAAATAAGTGAAATAAAGGCCATGAATAATAAGCTCTTAATAAAGGGAGAGCTAGGCTTTAATGTCCTATATTTTAGTGAAGAGGACGCAAGACCAATACATAACATCTCAGGTGCCATTCCATTTGATGAAATAATAAATATGGAGCTAACCTGTGCAGACGATGACCCGATCGTAAAGTGGGAACTTGAGGACTTGTCCACCGGACTTATCAATTCAAGGAAGCTTAGTGTCAAGTCAATTGTAAGCCTAAATGTGGCGGTTGAGGAACTTTACGATGAGGAAACTGGAGTTATGGTGGAAGGGCCAGAGGACGTACAATACATAAGTAAAAGGATAGAAATTACAGATATTAGTGTAGATAAGAAAGATACCTTCCGAGTCAAGGATGAAATTATTCTTCCAACCAATAAGGGTAATGTAATATCAATATTATATGATGCTATACGGTTAAATAGTATGGAGGTAAGGCTTCTTGAGGATAAATTTACTATCAAGGGAGAAATGCCCGTATTTATCCTATATTCCAGTGAAAGCGAAGAAAGTCCTATTGAATATTATGAGACTGAGATATCCTTCGGTGGAACTGTTGATTGTAACGGTTGTAACGAGAATATGGTGGAGGATATTACATTCAGAATTCTTAATAAAAACATTGAAATCAAGCCTGATATGGATGGAGAAGAGAGGGTAGTAGATCTAGAGGTTATCTTGGAAATGATGATTAAGGTTTATGATATACAGGAGCCTGAGATACTATGTGATGTATATAGCCCATGTAAGGAGATTACCCCTATCCTTCGTGATGCTGTATATGAGAATCTGGTAGTTAAAAATAATAGTAAATATAGAATAGCTGATCGAATTCAGGTTCCTGATAACCAACCTAAAATACTTCAAATATGTTATTCAGATGGAGTCATTAAGATTGATGACATAATTCCTAGCGAAACAGAGCTACTGGTGGAGGGTATAATCGATATGAACATCCTCTATATTTCAGAGGATGATTTAAGACCCCTGTCATCTTTAAAAGGAGCAATACCATTTTCGCAGGCTATTGAGGTTAAGGGAATGAAGTCAAATAGTAGCTATGAGATAAAGCCAAGCGTAGACCAATTAAGCGTTATGATGTTGGATAGTGATGAGATTGAGGTCAAGGCTGTTATGAATCTAAATACCATAGTATTTGACAAGATTACAGAGTCCATTATTACAGATTTAGAAGTGGCTGAATTGGATCTTGAGAAACTACAATCCATGCCTGGAATAGTTGGATATGTTGTGAAAAAGGATGATAGTCTGTGGAATATTGCTAAGAAATACTATACCTCTGTGGATACAATCATGGAAATCAATGACCTTGAAAATGATGATATCAAGGAAGGCGATAAACTGATTATCATGAAGAAGGTGGATTCGGCTATATAATTTAATTTTAAGAATCATAGGCTTGCTTATTAAGATAATTATATAATTCACCGATATAAAGAATACAGGATATAGATACCTATTAATCAAGGAGGATAACTCCACTACCAAGGATGGTAACATGCAATGTAACTAATGATGAAGCAACTATAAGGAGGATAGGAAATGAGTATACACCCGATAGCAAACTATAATGATACAAGTATCAAGTATACAGGTAATGATAATAAGAAAGAGATTAAGGAAGAGGCTGCTCCTATTAATAATGGTGATGCGGCAGTATATGAAAAGACGGTTGATTCTAAGAAGGTTCACCAAAGAGACCAGGCAACAATTGACCGACTTCTTTCTGAGGCAGAGGCAAGTGCTAATAAGCTAAGAGACTTAGTAGAAAGAATGTTACTTAGGCAAGGTGAAACCATGGATAAGGCAACAGATATCTATGGGCTGCTTAGGGAAGGAAAGATTCATGTAGACGAAGGGACTAGACTTCAGGCCCAGAAGGATATAGCAGAGGATGGGTACTGGGGAGTGGAGCAGACATCTGAAAGACTACTATCTTTTGCAAAAGCACTGTCGGGGGGAGATCCATCTATGGCAGATAAAATGATAGATGCTGTAAAGAAGGGCTTTGAACAGGCTGAGAAGGCTTGGGGAGATAGTCTTCCACAGATAAGCAGAGACACCCTTGATCGTACGATCAGCAAGATGGAAAGCTGGAGAGACTCACTAAATGATAAATAAATCAANATAGTTATATTAAATAGTCCACTGAAAATTACAGTGGACTGTTTTTTTATACTGGCTGCGTTTCGGCAAAAGCTTGCATAGCAAGCTTTTGTCTAATATTTTGATTATGTATATCTACGGTTCTTCCTAGCCAATAGTAATCCTATAAGCATCATAAGAGGAAATATAATGGCTACCAGGAGCCCAGTTCTGATAGCTAGCTGTTCAATATCAAGATTCATATTCGGCCAAGCTTCTAGTATGTTCTCATTCTTTGTAAAATGGTCAGAAATCAAACCGGTTATCCATGGCCCAACCGAGCAACCTATATCTCCACATATAGCAAGTATTCCAAACATTAAAGTTCCGCCTCTTGGGAATTTAGCTGAGGAGAGAGAAAAGGTTCCGGGCCACATCAAGGCCACAGTAATACCGGTAAGGCTACAGGAAATCAAAGAAAGTAAGGGGTATGGGCTAAATACTGTAACCAGATAAGTGATTACACAGAGAAGGCTGCTTATTATGAGGGTCTTTTTAATTGGTATACGATTACCCCATAAACCATACAGAACTCTTCCGATAGCCATATATAAGGCAAATAGACCGGGGCCCAAAAGATCACCAAGAAGCTTAGGTAGGCCAAGACCCTTCTCAGCAAAGAAGGAGGACCATTGGGACATAGTAAGCTCAGATGCACCGGCACAAATCATAAGGATAATAAAAAGATAAAATGAGGGAGAGGAAAATAGCTCCTTAATGTTCATTCCCTTACCATCCTCTACTAGAGGAAGAATTGGTACATGTAGGAATTTAAACATATTATAAAGAGGAAACAAAGACCAGAGTAGGGGTAAAATAAACCACATATCGGTTCCAATTATCCAGATTATAAAGGTACTGATAAATACTACTGACATCTGTCCCCAGCAATAAAATGAATGAAGCAGACTCATAGATCCCTCTTTATTCTTATTCGGAAGAGCTTCAATAATGGGGCTGACAATAACCTCAAGAAGTCCACCGCCCAAGGCATATACAATTACTGATATAATCAATCCAGTATATGCATTGCTAAGTATGAGGGGGAGGGTTCCCAGTAGGACAAATCCTATAAAGCTTAAACCGTGGGCTGCCACCATACATTTACGATAGCCAACTCGATCAGCATACTTGGTAGCCCATATATCTGCTATAAGCTGGGTGGCAAAATTCGCTATAATTAGGAAGGCTAGCTGTTCGTAATTAATATCAAAAGTACTGTGAAATATATAGAAGAAAAGAGGAATTAAGTTATTTATAATAGCCTGCGTTATATAGCCACGATAGCAGGCATATGTAGTATGCTTATAAGTATATTCTTTCTTAACCATATTTGTGCCTTTCTGAGATTGTTTTATCCGCTTGCTAGTAGTATTTGAAAAATTGCTACAACTATCTTTCAAATTTGTCATCTGGAAAGTAAGGCTTTGTTAGTATAACTTGCTTGCCATAGCCTGAGGATTTAAAGAACCTATATGCCTTTTCTGCCTTATGATGATTATCAAAGACACCAAATACAGTAGGACCACTACCGCTCATAAGTGCTGCTAGGGCCTCCCTTTCTTTCATCTTAACCTTGATATCACCGATAATGGGATGCTCTTTTATGGTAACGGATTCTAGAATGTTTTCCATAAGAGGGGCAAGCTTATATATGTTGCCTTCATGAAGAACATCTAGCATAGTCTGTATATTGGGATGTCTTGTCTTTTCGTTTAGGCGGAGATTCTCGTAGACAAATTTAGTAGATACACTGATGTCTGGTTTCACAAGAAGAAGGCTACAATCTGGCATAGGGGAAAGGGGGCTTAATATTTCACCTATTCCCTCAGAAAGAGCCGTTCCCATAAGCAGACAATAAGGGACATCAGCGCCTAGTTTTAGACCAAGCTTCATTAGGTCTTCTAGGGACAGGTCCGCTTGATAAAGTCTATTTAACCCCTTCAGGGTTGCCGCTGCATCAGCACTACCGCCGGCCAGACCGGCAGCAACAGGTATTCGCTTATTAATAAATATGCTTAGACCACTTCTTATTGGGTGCAGCTCCTGAAATACCTCTACTGCTTTATATACCAAATTTCTTCGATCTGTAGGAAGATAGTAGAGATTAGAGCGTAAAGTTATAGATTGAAATTTAGTTTTCTTGATATTTATAGTATCATATAAGTTAACTGATTGCATAATCATACTTACATCATGATAGCCATCAGGTCGTTTTCTAATTACATCCAGACCTAGATTTATCTTTGCATAAGCTTTGACTGTTATGGAATTCATATTATCCTCCCGAATTCTAGACCTAATCTATGCTAGAAGTCTCTATCCAGCATAGATAAAGGTATTTTATCATAAGGGGCAGGACTTGACAAACATAATCCCTATTCAAATAGCTTTTTTAAAGATTCAATTATCTTAAACTTTATCTTTATAGGTGTTTTTTTGCTTTTTAGTTCTTCGAATTCTTCCTCTGTTAAAAGGTGTTTTAGTTCTTCCTCGCTCTCCTCATCCACTATACTATAGGTTTCATCAACCAGGCATAAGGGAGGAAACATGACACACCACCAGTTTTTACCCTGCCCATCACCGATTCTTATCTGTAAGGCCTCGTAATATCCCGGCGGAAATGTATAGTCTCCATACATTTTAGTAGGAAAATAGGAAGGAGAAAGGGTGGCGGTGACAGCATATTTATAGCCCTTTTCATTAATTACATTGCCCGCTAGCTTCTGAATTTGGGGTAGCATATTATTAATTATATCTTCTGCCTCATCTATATCCTTAGCCTCCTTAAGATAGGGGCCTAGGGCCTCTACTAAGGCATCTTTAACCTGATATTTAAGCTGTTGATCATCATCGCTATCGCTGTTAGCAACCACATGAAATCTAATGATTTCCTTGGCTATTCCTTCCTGGAGCCTATTGCTTTTAGCCCCTTGTAATTGGACAGCCTGTGCTAATATCCAGGAGAGGGTTAAAAGTATTAATAAAAGTGACATATGCATCTGAGTGTATTTATCTAAATTAAGTATTATAGTATGTAGAGATTTGAGTCTAGCCTTTATTTTTGATTTCCTATTCATAAGTCCTCCTCTTATTATAGATATTATTTTAAAGGAGATAAGACCTCCAATAATATTTCTAGCTAATTATTGACCAAAAACTAATAAAATATACGTGAACCTATACTGATAGGCAGAATAAACTGAAAGATGAAAAGCTCTTGAACTTAGTTTCAATTAATAGTAAAATGAAGACGCATTAGAATGGGTAGAAATAGCCATATTTCACATTAGCAGGAGGCTTTATTATGATAAATAATGCACCAATAGGAGTATTTGATTCAGGCATAGGCGGACTAACTGTTGTAAAGGAAATAATGAATCAGATACCGGGTGAGGATATTATATATTTCGGAGACACAGCTAGACTTCCCTATGGAAGTAAATCAAGAAAGACAGTAACTACCTACACAAGACAGATTGTCAGATTTTTAATGAATAAAGATGTAAAGGCAATCGTAATTGCCTGTAATACCGCCAGTGCATTTGCCTTGGAGGCGGTGAAATCAGAGGTTGACATACCTATTATTGGGGTTGTAAAGCCTGGAGCTAANGAGGCTGCAAAGACCACAAGGAATGGCAGAATAGGAGTAATCGGGACTGTAGGAACTATTCAGAGCGGTATATATAATGAAATTTTAAGTAAAACCAATCCAATGGTAAAGGTTTTTGGAAAGGCATGCCCTTTGTTTGTACCCTTAGTTGAAGAAGGGCTTATTGATGATCCAGTTACATTTGAAATGGCAAAAAGATATATCAGCGTACTTATGGATAAGGATATAGATACCTTAGTTCTTGGCTGTACTCACTACCCTTTACTTAGGAAAACTATACGAAAGATAGTTGGAGAGGAAATAGTGTTAGTTAATCCTGCATACGAGACGGCCAAATCATTAAGAGATGTGCTCGTAGATAATGGATTGATAAATGATTCAGCTCATAAGCCTAATCATGAATTCTACGTTAGTGATGGAGCAGAGAAGTTCAGACAATTTGCAAACACTATATTGCCCTGTGAGGTAAAGGAAACTACAGATATTAATATTGAAGAGCTAGGATGATTAGGAGAAAAGAAATGAATAGAAATGTCAACATACTTATAGAGGGAATAGTCCGTGGCGAGAGCGAGGAGAGGATTGTCACCAGGGCCATAGGGCAATATCATATTCACAATCATGCTCATGTTCTAAGATATAATGAGAGTGCAGTAGAGGGGGATAATGAAGATAAGGTCACATTGGGTGATGACAAGGACAGTATCAACACAATTAAAATCTCACCCGGCTTGGTTGAGATGATTAAAAGTGGTGATAACAGTACCCATATGACCTTTGATTTAAGCCAGTCGACACAATCGGTATATGACACCCCATATGGAAGCCTGTACTTTCAGGTTGACACATCAAGGATTGATATAGAGGCGGATTTAGCAGACAGGCTTACCCTTCATATGGAGTACTCCCTATCCCATGGAGATAGTCATATATCGGACAACCAAATTCATATAGTAGTTAAGGATTTAAATTAATGGCATATCCCTTTTCATCAAATGTCACATTAAAGGAGATATCCTCCATGAATTTATAGTAATCATTTCGGGCCTTCTCATCTGTAATCATATAGGTATAGGTATCTTCATTCATAGCAGCTAGTAGCTGGGTATCGGTGGTTCCATCGGGATTAAGGTATATCTTTAATAGTCCAGTTTCTCTTTTTGAACCATTAAACCAGTAGTTGCCTAGGCTATAAGCTATGGTTTTTCCTTTATAGAATTCTATACCCTGCATTACGTGGGGATGGCAGCCTATTACCGCGTCAGCACCAGCATCAATATATATTCTAGCTAGATTCTTTTGATAGTCTACGGGCTCGTGGACACGTTCCTTGCCCCAGTGTACATAGACTACCACGAAGTCGCTATTTTCTTTAGCTTCCTTAATGGATGTTACAAATAAAGTCGGGTCATAGGTTCCTATCATTCCAGGTCTTGTATCCGTAGCATACCAGTCCATGGCATATATAACATGAGAAGCTGCCACATAAGCAACGGTGGTATCACCTATAGTATAGTATATAGGCTTCTTTGCACGGTCCATATTAATGCCTGCTCCCACATAATCAATACCTGCCTCATCAAGAGTAGTAAAGGTATCAAGAAGAGCTTCCTCTCCAAAGTCTAGGGCATGGTTATTGGCAAGGGATACAATATCTACGCCCATTTCCTTTAGAATATCAACCCTCTTTGGATGGGCTCTAAAAGTATAGGACTTCTCTTTTATTTCACGACCTCTTGTGCTATAGGCAAATTCATTATTAAGCATAAAGATATCTGCTTGGTTCATTTCATCTACAAGTTCTTGTGATATTCCTCCGAGTATTCCCTTGTTCTCTCGATCATAACGGGCTACTGGCCTGGAATCTTCATCAAAATTAACATCACCAGCAAAGGCAAGAACTATAGGATCTGCAGGTAAAGGTTGTTCGTCATCTTCTATATGATTCTCTTCGTCTAAATGATCCTCATCTATCTGAGATGGAAGGGCTGGGTCGGCTGAATCCACCATGTCTTTTGGTTCGTTGGATAAGTTGGTCTCCTTGGAAGCTTCTAAATCGGTATCATCTTGAGAAACTACTATATCCTTGGACTTATCATTTTCATTATTATCACTTAGTGTCTTTTCATTTATAAAAGCTATGACCAAAAGTACCATAAGTAGTGTAGACATAGCTAATAATACTTTAAAAAGTCTTTTGTTTAAGTTGTTTTTCTTTCTTCTAGCCATAATTTCTCCATTCTACATTGTCAAATAAGCATTCTAAGAATCCAAATGCTTGTATTTGTGTTTAGTAGTAAAAAATCCTCTTACCATGATAAGCTGTGTCTTGAGGGTAAGAGGATTATATTTATTTTGTAGTGTATCGTTTGTACTATTTTTTTGAGACCTTATCTTTGATTTTTCCGAAGAAGCTTTTCTTGGGAGCCTTGGTCTCCAGATTGCTTCTTAAACCCTTAACATCTGTAATATAGATGCCACTGATGACGGCCTTAACCTCTTTCTTTACGGGAATAAGGTCAAATATCTTGGCATCACACATCAAGGACATAACCTTAGGACCGATTTTAGCCTTTACGATAGGAACCTTTGAACGGCGGAGGTATTTAGGAGTCTGCTCAAGAACAATCTTCGGAAGATTGGCCTCAGATAATTTCATTTTCTTTTTATCTATTACAAGAATAGAAAATGTCTGAGCTGCAGCCTTCATCTGCTCTTCAGATTCAGCTTGCTTTTTTTGCAGTTTCTTACCTACGAAATATAGGACCACGAATATACCAATTAGTATAGCTGCAACAATTAGTATTATTAGTAATGCGGTTTCCATGTACTATGTACCTCCTGAGTTTATAAT
>JGI24710J26742_10000848_pt1 | contig 28604 bp, 20 predicted proteins | sample BioPla2DNA2_FD_26742 | JGI IMG/M metagenome (IMG submission 26742)
GGAATAAACTTTAATAAAAGCGCTCTTTTATAACTATAACAACAAAATGTTTCTGGGAAAAGTGACAAAAACAGGGGATTATTTCCTTTTATACAAGGAAAAATACATCCTTTTTGTCCAATAATAAAAATGTGCATTAATATTTATAAACCCAAAATCTTGACGTTTGAAGTCATGGCGCTAAAATGTTGAAAAATGATCAAAACAGAAAAATTACAGAAGACTTTCCGTACAGAAGTGATAGAAACGTGGGCGTTGTCCGACGTGAGTATCGAGATTAAAGAGGGCGAATTTGTCGCCATCATGGGACCATCGGGTTGCGGGAAAACCACGCTGCTCAATATCTTGGGCTTGTTAGACAATCCCACGTCGGGACAGTACTACCTCAACGGTACCGATGTATCCAAATTTACCGAAAACAAGCGAACCGACTTGCGTAAAGGGGTTATCGGGTTCGTGTTCCAAAGCTTCAACCTCATCGAGGAGTTGAATGTTTACGAAAACATCGAGCTGCCGCTATTGTATATGCGGATCCCGGCCGCGGAGTGCAAACGGCGCGTGAAAGAGGCGATGAACCGGATGGCTATTTCGCACCGCGAGAAGCATTTCCCGCAACAGCTATCGGGCGGGCAGCAACAACGCGTGGCCATAGCGCGTGCCGTGGTGGCTAACCCGAAGCTTATCCTTGCTGACGAACCCACGGGAAACCTCGACAGCAGCAACGGTGCCGAGGTAATGGGGTTGTTATCGGAATTGCACAAGGAGGGGAGTACCATCGTAATGGTTACGCACAGTCAGCACGATGCCGGGTATGCCGATAGGATAATCAACCTGTTCGACGGTAAAGTGGTGCCGGAAGTGGTGTTGTAAAGTCAAAAACGTTTGTTATTGTATGAATAAAATAGATACTACCTTTCAAAGAGATTATTATAATGCTAATCTAAAAACTTTTTTGATGGCCGTGAGCAGTTTCATCTGCATGGCGGGCGTTAGGTTGGCAATCTCTTCTCTTTTTTGGCATCTGTAAATGCTTATAATTAAGATTTACAAGAACTTGATTAGTAAAATACAGGATCTACCATACAAGGCTTTAAAATATATCAAACGCTTTGTCTGGGTAGAGGTGCTTATAGAAATCGATTACCATGTGAACTATCATCTGCTCGTGTGTTACATCCTGATAAAAATATTCAACCTCGGCACCTTTCTCCTTCAGGTTTTCATATAGTGTATCCCCACAAGTCGTGTTAACATATCGGTCTGTAAAACAGTTGTACAAATGAACCTTACCTTTTGGAATCCAATCATTGGGAATGGAGTTTCTTTTCAATGCCTCCATAACTAATTGACGATATTGATTTTCTTCGTTGTGTAAAAAATCCTCATTGAAATAGTTGTTCAGATCGCTCCCGAGATAAGGTGTAACTTCACCAATCATCCTACTTCCATTGCATAATTCAGGAAATTCCTCCAACAACTTGCCTTTAAAAATTTGGGCGAAGTTGAGGTTCAAATTTTCATAATAGTTCAGTGACCATAGCACGTACGGTCCAACGGCATATTCAGAATAACAACTCTCAAACAGGTCTTTAATAAAGAGCTCCGGATAATAGGCACCTCCACCGATAAAGATATCTTTCACCTCTATACCCAACTCTTCATGCAAAGTGAGGTATCGATCTAACGCTAACGCACCGGAAGCTCCGAGAGAATAACCAAACAGGGTAATCCTGTTAGGCAGCTTGTATTGATATTGATTATAAATAAACTCTTTGGCTGCCAGATAAAAATCTGCACCTGTTTCAGCTAAATTTTCGTGCTGAATGATAGATATGGGCTGATTAGAACTGATACCCAGACCAATCCCATCCGGAATCATGCATACGTAATCACCCAGCCCAATCAACAGTCCTTCTACACTGTATCGCACATCGGTACCGCTCATGCCTTTGGTTTTGAAAAAAGGATAGATAATGATTACACCTTTAGGTTTTCTTTTTTTAGGATAATATATCAGGCCTGATGCCACGGTGGATTTACCATGGGGATCTTTGGTATTATATGCTACACCATGTACCGTGTAATCTTTTGCAAGCGCGACATAAAGGTTAACCTTGTCAAGTATCTTTTTTGATTGCTGTTCGTCATAACCAATTTCTGATAACATCTGTTTGGGAGTAGTTTCAAAATCTCTTGAAACCTGCCTGATAAGCTCTCCCATTTTTACATCCTCTTCGAAAAGCTGATGGTTGTAATTAACATATTCGATTTTCTCAAAGTCAATATCTGACACTCTTTCACAGCAGAGAAGAGAGAAAGCGATCATCAATAATATTGAAAAAGAGTACTTCATCTGTAATATTAATTAGTTTGTTGTGGTCACACCTCAAAAATAATATTTGACCTGTAATGTACCCATGCGACCATCCATCGGATAAGATTCATTTATATTCAGATCAAATGCATGAACCATTGCAGATGCTTCCAGATTTTGGAAAATCTGATATTTCATTCCCACGCCTACATAAATTGCACTTTGGTCGGGAAGGTAAGCCATTAAAGCGTTTATTGAGAACAAGCCGGAAAATGGGTAATAAATTTGCCCAGCGAAGCTCCAACGAGAAATAGTTAACCGTCTTAAAGAGTGCTCTGTATACATATATGACGAAATAAGGTCGGTTATGTCATCAGGCTTGTTTGTATAGAGGGCTTCGGCTTGTAGGATAAAGTTGTTTTGAAAAATTTTATCTATCCCCATTGAAGCCTGAACGACATCTACCTTATCACTGTTTTTTCGAGAATCGTGGAAATATGAACCCTCAAATCTGATGCTGAACTCGTTCAGTTCAGTCGTGAAGCCTCCTCCTGCAACCAAATGATAACGTTTATACACCCCTCCCAGTAGTTGAAATTCTAAGCTGCGGTAAAGATTTCGGTGCAATATGGCTATAGTAGGGGAACCTCGTTTATCAGCCGAAACGGCAAGTTCACTGGTTGCAACTTCGTTGTGATAATAAGCGGCACGCACGGCGTCACATCCCATTCTCTCGGGGTAGGTGAAATTAAGAAAAGGAGATGAGTCAAATATATCATTAGGATGCCACAATACTGTATTCCCCCAGTTAATTCGTTGCCGACCCAAGCTGACTTCCAGTTTATCAGTGCTCCACCGCATTAAAAGTCGATCCAGGATAAGATTCAACCATTTATCCTCTTTATCTATCAGCAAACAAGACAATTTCAGTAGATTATGGTTGTCTGTTGACGTTTCTTTGACCAATCGTAGAAGAGTGCTATTCCCAAATGAGAGGTTTGTTTGATTGCTAATCTGAATATCAAAATTCTTGTTTATGCTCCAATTAAAATTCAATCTTTGACAGGTTATATTTTGCCATAAAGCTTCATCGAATGGATTGGGCTCAGTTTCTCCAATCAGGGAATAGTTGTTGATGTATCCCGACAGAGAAACTTGAGCATTTGTACAGAGGCAGTACAGCTGAATAATAGAGAATGCTATTATTAACCTACCGAACATAAGTTTCGTCTTTTGTTATCCGACCATCCTCAAGCGTTATGAGTCGTCTCGCCTTGTTCATAACACGCGGATCATGGGTTGAAAAAAGAAAAGTAACCTTCTCTTTTTCATTAAGAAGAAGCATGGTATTAAGCAATGTTTCCGCGGCTTCCGTGTCCAGATTTGCAGTGGGCTCATCCGCGAGTATAAAGAGGGGCTTAGAGGCTAAAGCGCGAGCCACTGCAACCCTCTGCTTTTGACCACCGGAAAGGGCATAGGGACGAGAACGAGCACGATCTTTCATGCCAATTAATTCTAGCAGTTCGGCCGTTCGCCTGTTTCGTTGCTCTTTATTGGTTCCTTGTAATTCCATGATAAACGATATATTCTCTTCCACCGTCAAAACTGGAATGAGATTGAGGAATTGAAAAACAAATCCTATGTTATGCAAGCGAAATTTTACAAGCTCTTTCTCTTTAAGCTGATTAATATCCTTTCCTTTCACGAAAACCCTTCCGGAAGAGGGAGTGGCAAGTCCTCCTATCAGATTCAGAAGGGTTGTTTTTCCGGAGCCGGAAGGACCTACTACCGCGGTAAACTCACCGCTCGTGATGCTTAAATTGACGTGGTCTGTTGCTTTAATCTCCGATTTGCCATTAAGAAACAGCTTGCAAAGGTTCTCTGTTCTTACGATTATGGATCTGTTATTATTTATAACCTCATTCATAACTATGTATACATTTACTTCAAAACCTTTTTAACAGGTGATATGGATGCCATCATACTAATAATTGACACCAACGCAAATATATGAACAAAATCTCTTTTATTTATCATGGGATAGATAATTGTTCCAAAGCCATATCCTGCTTGATTGTTAAATATAAACTGGATGTCGATGCCCGATTTCGAAGAGATCAATACAACGATCAAACATAAAATCAGCCCTATCATAGTACCTATCAGGGTTACAAAAAGTGTCTCTATTACAATCATAAGCGTGATGTGATTTCCACCCATTCCAACTTTTTTCAACATGCTGAACTCACCTTTTCTCTCCAGCACAGACATCAACATGAAGTTCGCGATGCTGAATGCCAAAGCGGTAAAAAAGAGGGCTAAAAACAAGAAGTTGGCTATTTTTTGCCAGGCCCCCAACAACTGCATAAGCGGATACACTTCATCCCACTTTTTGACATCATGTTCAGGCAACAATCGAGATAGCTTCTGCTTGGCCTTATTACACTCCTGCAAATTGTTTACAGCGACAGCAACTTCATGCACAACACCGTCAGGAATATCTAAATAGGGCATTAAATCAGTGTTTTGCACAAAAGCTGTTACGTTGTCAAATCTTTTGCTGTTGGTTTGAAACAATCCTCCCACCCTAAACTGCACTTTTTGAATCTCTCCCGAGGAGCTTTGCATAGAGATAATGATTCTCGATTTAAGAGCTACGTTCAACCTGTCGGCAGAGCGTTGGCTTATTACTATGGGCCGTGCGATATCACTTTCGAAAAAGGTTCCATGACAACTGTCAATAGTGCTATAAATAGAGGAGACCTTTATCTCTTCATCTCTATCCACACCAATTAGGGTGAGTCCCACGCTCGTTTGAGCGGTAGATAAAAGGGCATTGGTTTTCAATCGATAAGATGCGCAACTCACTTCACTTACAGCATCTAGAGCCTCTTTTATCGTCTGTTTATCCATAAACTCGGAGACATCATTCGTATCTGAAAAAGCGTTGGCATGAATTTGCAAATAGGAGGTCTGCATATCGATATGTTCCACGAAACAACTGTTCGCCCAACCGTTGATAAAGGCGACAACAAATGAAGCTGCAAAGACCCCTGTTGCAATAATAATGATTAATAAACTGCTTCGGCTTTTCCTCCTGAAAATATTTCTACAAGCCATTTTATAGATAATCTTCATCAGCTTTCCCTTTTACTCAACCCTTCATCAACTTTTAACCGTTGTATAATAATGACCGGATATGCAATAACCGCCAGACAAATACAGAAGACGATCAGAAATTGCTCTATAAACAGAGAGAGATCAAATGAGAGATATATTTCCGCGTATATGAAAAATTTTTTCAATGTTTCGGCTGCTTCACCATACAGTGGTATAGGATTGTTACTGAAATAATATACAATAGGCAAACTTACTATAACGGCCAGGATTAAACCCACGAAGGCAACCATTATAAGCTCATAAAACATGGTTCGACTCAGTTTATCCCGCGGCATTCCAATAGATACCAGTACCGAGAATTCAAGCTTTCGCTCCTTCGTCATCAAGATAACGGCACCTAAAATATTTGACCCAACAAGCAGGTAGAGAAAAAACATGACAATAAATCCGATGGCATCGGTTATTCGAAAATAGACCAAATGCTCATCTATAAGCAACTTCCAGTCTCGTATTTCATATTCGTCTGAAGAAAAATCACTTTGAATAAAAGATTCAATTACCTCAACCTTGTCCAATTTGTCTGACATGATATAGATTTCGCTATAACAATCATCAGCTTGAAACAGCTCTTGCGCGGCAGATAACGTCATGAACATGCTGTTTATGTCAACCGTGGCGACCGGCAGTCCGATCACACCTTGAACAGGGAACAGCCCTACAGCGCTCACTCCGTGATATCCCACACCCATAACTGCAATGGTGTCGCCAATGCCTATATTTAATAAGTTTCTCATGTTTTCACCTATAATTACTCCTCTGTCAAATTCAGAGAACCACTCTCCTTCTACCATTTCTGAAACCATTCTGATACGGTCCTTTTCGGATTCCGGATCGATACCAACTAAAACAACCGCCCTGCTTGAGCTGGAAGATGAATGAGATATAAGTGCATAGGCTCGGAGGGTGGGCAGAACACGCTTCACGTGTGGAAGTATTGAAATTGAATCTAAAATAGCCGAATCTATGCACATTATATCGTCGATAGATCGGGTTTGTGAATAACTTTTTGACCTTATCTCGATATGTCCACCTGAAATTTTCAGAATGCTGTCGGCAGAAGAGTTAAGTACCCCCTTTTTAAAGGAGCCAAAAAGGATACAGAAAAACGCGGCAATAAAAACAGAGGATACAATTGACATTGCTCGATAGGGATTCCTTTGTAGATTCAGCCAAGCCAATTTTATCATAGAACGAATAGTTAATGTACAAAGGTGTACTTTTATTTCAGAATAATTACTTGAAAATCCCTGTAAAAATAAACTATTAGTTAAGTCGTTTCATGTTTTGCAGTGAGAAAAAGCTCTCCTTGATTGATGGGTCAATCGCGTAATTTAATATCTTTATAATCGTTTTACATCCCTCTTTATCTGCTGGTATTACCTCTACATGCAACGGGAAGTGATGTCCTTCATACGTTTCTATATTGTTTGAGGTAAGTGTTCTGATTAATACGTTATCCTCGTCGTAATACTCTATTTTGCGTTCTACAAAACTTGTTTTGCTAATCCAAATGATTAGTTTATTCCAAATAGTAACACTTTCAGGAGTTGGTGTTAAGAGCAGTTTATAACAGAGATCCCCGTGAATTTTCTCTTCTCCCGACAAATCGTGGTTGAACTCGTAGAGAAATGAGCTGCTGTTTAACATGTCATCGATTGTAAAATCGCTTCCCAGCCATGAACTGCCCGTAGCCGAGGCGGCTATTTTAACTGTTCTTTCTATCGCGGGCTGCCAGCTCCATATATCTTCGTCTCTTTTGAGAAATGCCTGTCCCTTCTCTTTCGGCGGCGACACGATGAGAATCATGCCCATATCTATTGACTTTCCCCAGGTTTTAATCCCGATTGAACGTTCCCAGGTCGGTCTGTAAATAGTCATATCTGCTTGGGCAAGAAAGTCATTGATATTGCGGTTTTTTTGGGCTTTTTCAATAATCTGGGAAGCACTCATCGACTGAGCAGAAACTAGCGGTATCCACAATAGTATTAGCGTTGTTATTTGAATTACTCTTAATATCATAACCTATCCTTAATGCCTATGTTTTTGGGTAACAAACCAACCATTTCTTGTTGCCGTAACATCATTTACAGTTGTTCTTTAATGATATTGTCAAGAAAACTGACTTTCCCTATCGAATAAATCGAATGGGAAAGCCAGTTGTACCAATTAAATGTAGTTAAATGGCTAGAAGTAGAATGCTGCTCCTAAAGACATATTGTTTCCATCAAGATCAAGACCAAATCGGGTAACCTTGAAGTCACTGTCTTTCATACTCGCGTGAAGAAGGCCAACGGATCCCATCTTCGCTAAAAGTTTTACCCGATTGCTGACAGCAAAAGAGATACCTGGCCTTACACAGAGTTCTATGGCTGTAAGGTTGGAATCAGAAGATTTGTCAGAAATCGAATTAATTCCTAAAACGCCGTCAGCGAAAATCTCAAACCCTCCTTCCCTTATTAGCGTGTAGCGAACGTAGGGTGCTAAACGTAATGAACTGACACCACCTCCGTCATCAGAGGAAACATCCGCTGCTGTACTGACAATCGTGTTTAACAGGGCTTTATAATCTGTTATATCCAGTGATCCAAATGCCGCGTATCCTTTAATATAACCGAAACTTACCCCTACAGCAGCATTGGGTAGCAACTGATACCCTATTTCAGGGAGAAATTTAAAAGAAGAACCGCTTGCGTCGGGAGCAACTTCATAGTCCAAATCTTCATCTTCAAAATCCGAAAAATCAGATAAATCCCCAAAACCTTCAGCTCCCGCTACTTTACTGGTAGTGAAGCCAAAAGTGCCGCCCACGTAAAATTGTGCAAATCCTTGAGCACAAATAAACACCAATGCGAAAACAATAGCTAATCTTTTCATACGATTATTTTTTTTAATTGTTTGGTGTATGGAACCTTTGATGATTATTTAAATCATGTCAGTTTCATACAAAATAATATTAAATATAGTTTATGTCACCTGATTAATCTACGCGATGATACAAATTATTAATAGCATGTTTATTTACAAATCGTAAAAATCATTCACAAACTGTAAAAAATGTCAGAAAATTGTGAAAATCTTTTTTCTCCCTTCCCGCATCTACTCTGTCTTTAATGAAAATTTTAAAATCGAAATAGCAGGTATTAAGCTTAGTACTGCATTCACCCCACAAATATAGCTATAATTTCATTATAAACGGGCCTTACAGTGTATCTGTCTCCGTGGTAAGCATATTCGTTTGACGGTAAAGTGGTGCCTGAGGTGGTGTTATAATCGTATCTCGGACGCTTCTATTCCTTTACCTTTTCTTTGTAAAGGTTCCAGCGATTGATCACGTCACGTACGTAGCGTACCGTCTCGTCGCCACGGAAGTAGCCACTTTTGCTGACCGGGTCGGTATAGTACTGCTCCAGCCGCTTTAGCTGGATGTACTTCTCCACGTGACCTTCCCACAGGGAGTCGTCGCCCCCGTACTTCCGGGCCAGTGCCCGGGCATCCATCACGTGGCCTATCCCGCCGTTGTAGGCAGCCAGTGCCATCTTTAGTTGCTCTTCCCGTGATTCTATGGGGCGAAAATTGTTGAGCAGCTTGCGGAGATACTCCGCCCCCGCGCGGATATTCTCTGCTGGGTTGGTCAGCGCATCGGTTTCCAGGCCGAGTGAGGCGGCAGTGCCGGGCATCAGCCCCATCAGTCCAGTCGCTCCCGCCCACGAGACTCCTTCGGGGTTGAAGTGCGACTCCTGGTAGGAGACCGAGGCTAATAGACGCCAATCGATGTTGAACTGCTCGCCAAACTGCTTGAAGTAGATGTCGTAAGGGGAGATAACCCCCGGTGCCAGGAGCGAGTGAAAGGGTACCCGATCGGTGGGATCGTACCCTTTCGCCTCTTCGAAATAGCGTTTCATCACGCTCACGAAAACGGGTTTGGTCGTGGTGTCCTGAAACCAGAGATCAAGCGAGTCGGCCAACCGGGGCGTGTCTTTCCGCACCGCCCACGATGAACGCTGGTCGAAGCTAAGTTGTAGGTGGACATCCAGGTTTCGGAAGTAGGTCTGATTGAGGCGTGCAAGGTCGTCATCGGCCACGGTGTACTCGATGCTCCCGTCCGAGACCCCTCGGATCAGGTCTTCCACGGCAGTGGTATCGTTTTCGATGACATCGAGGAGGATACCCCCACCCAACTCCCTGTTTAGGTTGTTGAGTCGCTTGTGATAGTGAGAGCCGGCGAGTAGGGTGACCCTTTGTCCGATCAGCTGGGTGACGTCGGTCACCATCGACTCGGTCGGCTTTACCCGTTGGACGAGCACCTGATGGGCCACCTGTTTTAACCCGCTGTAAATTACAGAATCTTTTAGCGTGTTCGTTACCGGGAGGTCGTACGCGATCACGTCACCCTCCCCATCATGCAACATGCGAAGCATCGCCGAAACGTTATTGGCTGCCTCAACGTGCGGTACCAACCCGTAGTGATGGCAGAAGTCCCTTATCATATCGTAGTGGTACCCCATGGGTTGGTCTCGGTAGATAAAGTAGGAGGTGGAGCTGTTGAGGGTGATGACCCGCAACGTGTCGCTTTGGAGTATCTCCGGGAAATCGTGACCTTGCCCCTTTCCGGAACAGCCACTGGCAAGGCAGGCGATGAGTAGGGGAAGCAAGCCCGCTATTTTTTTCATGTCAATCAGCTGTTTAATCCGCGTAAAGATAGTAAAAAAGCATATAAATTACGCTACATTGATGGTTGTTGACTTGCGTAATTTAAATAAAATGAGTATTTTGTGTCTGATTGGCGGTTGAAATGTGTCGTTAGGTTTACCCGTGCCTTTTGCTGTTAACTGTTACCATTGTTTTTGCACTTACGTGCTATCATTATGTATTAGCAATACGTTTTGCCCTTAAGTTTAATCGTTTAAGTTTACCATAAAATAGGATGAAGCGATACCTGTTCCCGTTCTTGGTCGTTTTTCTTTGCAACTTCTCCGTTGGCTTGCAAGCGCAGGAGAGGGAGTGGCGGGTGCTGGTGGAGCAGATGGCTGAAGAGGAGGGGGCACGTGTCGATGCCATCGAGAACCTGTATGAAGAGCTTCTCTACCTGGAGCGCCATCCGATGGACCTGAATCGCGTGAGTCGTGACCAACTGGAACGGTTTCCCTTGCTGTCATCGGAGCAGGTACTCTCCCTGTTGGAGTTTTTGGAGGAAAACCGACCCCTATACACCGTCTACGAGTTGCGGAACGTGCCTCGACTTGATCACCGCACCGTGGAACTGATTCTCCCCTTTTTTCGGGTCGATGAGGCGGAAGGGGTACGGGTCCAGGATTGGGCACAGGTTCGGGAGCAAGATCGGGTTTGGGGGCAAGATCGGGCATGGGAGAAGCCGCTTGATTTCCTGAAAAAGGCTCGCCACGAGGTGCAGGGTCGTTTCGATAAGACGCTCACGGAACGGGCCGGTTATCGGGCGTTACCCGATAGTCTCCTCGAGCGATACCCCAACCGCAAGTACCTCGGGGAAGATTTTTACACTTCCTTTCGTTACTCGTTGAGTTATTACAACAAGCTCCAGGTGGGCTTCACGGCCGAGAAAGATGCCGGTGAGCCGTTCTTTGTGAAGGGATATCGCAAGGGATATGATCACCATGGCGTGCACCTTGTGCTACGAGATGTGGGAAAGCTGAGAACGGTGGCGCTGGGGGACTACCGCCTCTCCTTTGGACAGGGGTTGGTGCTGAACAACGACTTTATGGGGAGCAAGGCGTGGGGCACCGACAATATCGCCCGTCGCACGCAACAGCCCAAGCGCCACTTTTCCACGGCCGAGAGTGGTTTCTTTCGCGGAGCGGCAGTCGCCACGCAGCTTGGGGATTTCTCCCTCACCGCTTTCTACTCCAGCCGATGGATCGACACCAACCTGAACGACCAGGGGGAGATTACCTCCCTGAAGGTAGATGGGCTGCACCGCACCCCGCTGGAGATGGAGAAACGGAAGAACACTTGGGAGCAGGTGGGTGGTGCTAACATCACCTACCGCCACGGCCGTTTTCAAGCGGGGTTGAGTGGTATTTACTATCGTTATAACCGGGATTTTAACCCTGTTATGCGACCCTACAACCGTTACTACTTGAGGGGTTCGGATAACTGGAACGCGGGGGTCGACTACTCTTACCAGCTGCCCGGGTTTATCTTTGCAGGCGAAACGGCCATCGCCCGAAACGGGTCGGTCGCCACGATTAATATGGTGCAGTACCGTCCCTCGGTGAGCTTTAACCTGTCGCTACTGCACCGATATTACCCAATTTCCTACAATGCGTTGCACGCCCATGCCTTCTCCGAGGGGAGTCGGGTGCAAAATGAGAGGGGATTTTACGTGGGGGTGGGGAGTCAACTACTTCCCAAGTTCAACGTCACCGCCTATATCGACTTGATCCGCTTCCCGTGGGTGCTTTATGGCGTAGATACCCCTTCGAAGGCGGTCGACTTTTACCTGTTAGGGAGCTATAGCTTCACTCGCAGTAAGTTCCTCGAAGCCCGCTACAAGCTGAAGCGAAAGGAGAAGAACCGGGCGGTACCCGATGTATCCGCTCGATCGGTCATCCCCTATACCACCAACAAACTCCGACTGCGCTATTCCCACGGCCAGGGCGACGGCTGGAGCTTCCGTACCACGGCAGACATGGCGGCCTACTCAGAGAAAAATTCCTCCGCGGAGTTCGGCTATATGATCTCCCAAAGCGTCTCCTACCGCGGGAAAGCACCGTTGACGGGCGACGTCTATCTCGCCTGGTTCGACGCCGACAGCTATAACGCCCGCCTCTACTCGTACGAGCGTAACCTGCTGAGCACGTTCTATATGCCCTCCTTTTACGGGAAAGGGATCCGCTTTGCGCTCTCCGCGAAGTATCAGCTGCTACCGGGGCTCGCCCTCTCGGTCAAATTAGGCCACACGCGCTACTTCAACCGCGACACCATCGGCAGCGGGACGGAGCTGATTGACGGCAACCGCCGGACGGACCTCTTCACCTACCTCGTCTGGAAGTTTTGAGGCCCGTATCGATAGTTTTTTGTACTTTTGAGCTTCCAAACAGGTTAAACCAACCGCTATGGCTACCCCAATATTGCAAATTGATAAGCTGACGAAGAGCTTTGGAGACCTGCTGCTCTTCCGGGAGAGCTCGTTCGGCATCGCCGAGGGGGAGAAGGTGGGATTGATCGCCCGGAACGGGGCGGGCAAAACTACCCTGCTGAATATCCTGGCGGGTAAAGAGCCGTATGACGATGGGCGGGTGGTCTTTCGCAACGATACCCGGGTGGCTTACCTGGAACAGTCGCCTACATTCGACCCCGACCTCACGGTGATGGAGGCCTGCTTTAGCTCGGATAACGAGGTGGTGCGGCTGATTGCCCGCTACGAGGAGGTGATCGCCTCGGGCGACACGTCGAACCTCGAGGAGGTGCTGACCCAGATGGACTTTCACAATGCGTGGGAACGGGAATTGCAGGTGAAGCAGGTGCTGACCTGGCTGAACATTACCGACTTCCAGCAGAAGATGGGCGAACTCTCCGGGGGGCAGGTGAAACGGGTCGCCTTGGCCAACGTGTTGATCAGCGAACCGGATTTGCTGATCATGGACGAGCCGACCAACCACCTGGACCTGGAGATGGTGGAGTGGCTGGAGGAGCGGCTGACCCGCAGCTCCGTCACCCTGCTGATGGTGACGCACGACCGTTATTTCTTGGACCGGGTTTGTACACGACTCCTGGAGATAGACGACCAGCAAATCTACGCGTACAAGGGGAACTACTCTTACTACCTGGAGAAACGGGAGGAGCGGGTGATGGCGCAACAGGCGGAGGTGGAACGGGCGAGGAACCTGCTACGGAAGGAGCTGGAGTGGATGCGTCGGCAACCCCAGGCACGGGGTACCAAGGCGAAGTACAGGATTGATGCGTTTCACGACCTGGCTGAGAAGGCACGGGGAGAGTCGGCCGAGCAGAGTGTCCGTTTCGCCGCAAAGGGCTCCTATATCGGGAAGAAGATATTCGAAGCCAAGAACGTGAGTAAACGATTCGGGGATATACGGATCACCGAGTCGTTCAACTACACCTTTACCCGCTACGAGAAGATGGGTATCGTGGGGAAAAACGGTACCGGGAAATCGACCTTCGTGAAGATGTTGCTGGGAGAGGTGAAGCCGGACAGCGGATACTTTGAGATCGGTGAAACCGTACGCTTCGGTTATTACAGCCAGGAGGGTATGGAGTTCGACGAACAGCTAAAGGTGCTGGAGGCGGTGCAGAAAATCGCCGAGGTGATCGACCTGGGGGAGGGGTACCGGCTGACCGCTTCGCAGTTCTTGCAACATTTCCTCTTCCCGCCCGAGAAGCAGTACGATTACGTTTACAAGCTGAGCGGCGGCGAGAAGCGGCGGCTTTACCTCTGCACGGTGCTGCTCAAGAATCCCAACTTTCTGGTGTTGGACGAGCCGACCAACGACCTGGATATCCTTACCCTGAACGTGCTGGAGGAGTACCTCGCGGGCTTCAAGGGGTGCCTGATCGTGGTGTCGCACGACCGCTACTTTATGGATAAGGTGGTGGATCACTTGCTGGTGTTTCACGGCGATGCCAAGATTCAGGACTTCCCGGGCAACTACTCCCAGTACCGGGAGTGGAAAGCGGAGGAGGATAGGAGGGAGGCTGCAGAAGCGAAGGCGGAGGCAGTCAAAATTGAAGCCGCGAAAGCCGAGGCAATCAATCCGGGAAAGGGTAGGGTGGCGCTACCCAACGGCAAGACGGACGAACTTGGCGTTGGTAGTAGTGGGGAAACCGATCCCGAAACAACCGACCTGACGACTCATGGAAGCAAAAAGGGGGAGAAAAAGCGGCTCACCTACAAGGAGCGACAAGAGTACGAGTCGCTGGAAGGCGAAATAGAGCGGCTGGAAAAAGAGAAGGAGTCGATTAGCGAGCTACTCTCATCGGGCAACCTCCCCGCCGAAGAGCTTATCAGCCAGTCGGAACGGTTGTCGCTGCTGCTGGAGCAGATTGACGAGAAGATGATGCGTTGGCTGGAACTGAGCGAAAGAGCTTAGCGAACAAGCAGCTGATGGGTCGAAAATATTTGCGATGAGTGAGAGCAAATGCAAAGCTTGCTTTGACTTTGCCGAACGTAGCAAATATCTATTGTATGAAACGAGCGTTAGTCGAATATTTGCATAAGCCGAATGCAGGGTAAGGCTTGCTTAAACTATGCTGAGGCGAGCAAATATCTGCGAAGCGAACTTGAAAGCGAAAGCTGAATAACGAAACAAATTACACGATGGAGTACGACGAGCTGTTTTCCCGCTCCGAGCTGCTGCTGGGGCGTGAGGCGATGCAACGGCTGGCCGCGAAGAAGGTGATTCTCTTTGGCGTGGGGGGCGTGGGTAGTTGGTGCGCCGAAGGATTAATCCGCTCCGGGGTGATGCACCTCACGATGGTCGACCCCGACCGGGTGGCCGTTTCCAACATCAACCGGCAGTTGCCGGCCACGACCCAGACCGTCGGTCAGTTGAAGGTGGAGGTGCTGAAGCGGCGACTGGAAGAGATTAACCCGCTGGCCACCATCGTCGCCATTCCCGAGCTATATAGCGAAGGGACCTCCGAATCGTTTCACCTTGAACAGTATGACTACATCGTGGACGCTATCGACTTCCTCGCGCACAAGCAGCACCTGCTGGTCGCCTCCTCCAAGACGGGGGCGACCATCTTTTCTTCCATGGGAGCGGCCCTGAAGATGGATCCCCTGAACATTCGTGTGGCTGAGTTCTGGGAGGTCAAGGGGTGCAAGCTGGCACAAGCCCTACGGACACGGATGCGCAAAAGCGGGGAGAAGCCATTGAAACCTATTCTCTGCGTCTATAGCGAGGAGAGGCTGCCAAATAGGGGGGAGAGGATAGAAGTTGGAGTAGGATTGGGAGCGGGAGCAAAAACTTGGCTGGGAGCAGAGGCCGAGGCAGAGGCAGGGGCGCTGGAGTTGCCCGCCGAAAACGTCAGCACCAACAAAACGCGGGTCAACGGTAGCATGGTGCAGGTAACCGCCACGTTCGGGTTTACCCTATCGGGACTCGTTATTCAAGATATCGCGGAACAAACTTCAAAACAGGTTTAATTTTCATCCGCACCATTTACCACAGGTGTTTTACAGGGTAAGCAAGTTCAAGTTTCACACGCGTTATTTACATTTTATCCGCAAAAACATAATAATATGTGGTTATATCCTCCAAATATTATGGTTTTTTGCGGTTATATCCCGAATTTGTTATATTTTTGTGTTCAAAACAGAGAATATGATAATCAAACGGGAACTTGAAACAATAATTAAAACGAAGCTTTTTCGCCAAAAAGCAATCATCGTTATTGGACCTCGGCAGGTGGGTAAAACTACCCTCGTGAAGAAAATTATCTCGTCGTTGCCTCATAAATCCCTATACCTCAATTGTGATGAACCAGATATTCGCAAAAAACTGGAATCGGTAACCTCCACGGAACTCAAAGCGATGATAGGGGATGCCGAAATTATCGCTATTGATGAAGCACAGAGAATAAAAGATATTGGAATCACGTTAAAGCTGATCATTGATAATTTACCGGAGAAACAGCTTATAGTAACCGGCTCCTCGGCTTTCGAGTTATCCAGTAGTATCAATGAACCATTGACAGGGAGAAAGTTCGAATACAAGCTATTCCCATTCTCTTTTCAAGAAATGTCAGAGGCTACCGATAGCCTGATGGAACAACGTTTATTGGGTAACCGGATGGTTTTTGGTTTCTACCCGGATGTAGTCAATAACCCGGGAGACGAGAAAGAGATATTAACCAACATCGTATCGAGTTACCTTTTCAAGGATATTTTTGACTTTCAGGATATTAGAAGACCAGAAGTGATTGAAAAGCTGCTTCAAGTGCTTGCCTTACAAGTGGGCAATGAAGTATCTTTCAACGAACTGTCTCGGTTTTTAGGAATTGATAGATCTACCGTGCAGCGGTATATTTATCTCCTTGAAAAGTCATTCGTTATATATCACCTGCATTCCTACAGTAGGAACATCCGAAACGAATTAAAAAAAAGCATCAAGATATACTTCTATGATAACGGCATTCGAAATGCGCTAATTGCGAATTTCACCCCTTTGGAATTGAGAACCGATACGGGTAGTCTCTGGGAGAATTTTCTGCTTTCCGAAAGGTACAAGAGGAACAGCTACGCGCAGAATTACGCCAACACGTATTTTTGGCGAACCACCCAACAACAGGAGATCGATTATATCGAAGAGAAAGATAATTTTCTCCACTGTTACGAGTTTAAGTGGAGCGCAAGTAAGAGGGCGAAACTGTCGAAAACTTTTTCTAATGCGTACCCGAATTCTACATTGAAGGTGATTAATCAAGAGAACTACGTGCCATTTATCGCGTCGCGAGAATAGTACGGATTGAGCCTACTTTTTTTGTACCTTTGCACTTTCAATCCGGAGTTGTCGCCCCTTGCCATTTGCCTTTAATTTAAGGCAGACACGTAAAGGGAGCCAATAAAGCTCCATTCAACTTAAGTTATGAATATCGAACAAACCCTTCAGGAGACAATCCTTCAAGCCATCAAGGAACTTTACGGTGCCGACGTGGACGCGTCGAGCATCTCCCTGCAAAAAACGAAAAGAGAGTTCACGGGGCACTACACCCTCGTCACCTTTCCCCTGTTGCGCGTTTCAAGGAAGAAGCCGGAAGAGACGGGACAAGATATTGGTACCTACCTGGTGGAGAACAGCGGGGTGGTGACCCAATTCAACGTGATAAAAGGATTTCTGAACCTCACGATCGCGTCGGCGGTCTGGGTGCGACTGTTAGAGGATATAGATGGGAAGCCTGATTACGGGTTCGTGCCGGTGGATGATGACGCGCCGCTCTTCATGGTGGAGTACTCCTCGCCCAACACCAACAAGCCGCTGCACCTGGGGCACGTGCGGAACAACCTGCTAGGGCACGCCCTCAGCGAGGTGCTGAAGGCCAACGGCAAGCGGGTGGTGAAGACTAATCTGGTGAACGACCGCGGTATCCATATCTGCAAGTCGATGCTCGCCTGGCAGCTCTGGGGTAACGGCGAGACGCCGGCATCGTCCGGCAAGAAGGGCGACCACCTGGTGGGCGATTACTACGTGCTGTTTGACCAGAAATATAAGGAGGAGCAGTCGTCTCTGATAGGCAAAGGGCTTTCGGAAGAAGAGGCTGAAGCCTCATCGACACTGATGAAGCAGACCCGCGAGATGCTGCGCGATTGGGAGGCGGGCGACCGGGAGACGGTCGCCCTCTGGGAGAAGATGAACGGCTGGGTTTACGAGGGGTTCGACGAGACCTACCGGCAGTTGGGCGTTTCGTTCGACAAGATTTACCATGAGTCGGACACCTATCTCCCCGGTAAGGAGGAGGTAATGCGGGGACTGCGGGAGGGGCTCTTCTACCAGAAGGAGGATGGTTCGGTATGGGCCGACCTCTCATCAGATGGCCTGGATCATAAGCTGCTGTTGCGATCCGACGGCACCTCGGTCTATATGACGCAGGATATTGGCACCGCCAAGTTGCGGTTCGACGACTACCCGATCGACACGATGATCTACGTGGTGGGGAACGAGCAGAACTACCATTTCCAGGTACTCTCCATCCTGCTGGACAGGCTCGGCTTCGAGTTCGGCAAGGGGTTGGTTCACTTCTCTTACGGGATGGTGGAGCTCCCCGACGGGAAGATGAAGTCGCGCGAAGGTACCGTGGTGGACGCGGACGACCTGATGGTGGAGATGATCGATACGGCCCGGGAGACCTCGGCCGAGCTGGGCAAGCTGGACGATGCCACCCCCGAGGAGGTGGAAGCGATCGCCCGGATGGTCGGGCTGGGTGCGCTCAAGTACTTTATCCTGAAGGTGGACCCGAAAAAGAACATGACCTTCAACCCCCAGGAGTCTATCGACTTTAATGGTAACACGGGGCCTTTCATCCAGTACACCCACGCACGGGTGCGGTCGATTCTCCGCAAGTCGGAAGAGCAGGGGATTGCCGTACCGGAAAAATTGGATTCCACCGTGCCCCTGTCCGTGAAGGAGGAGGGGCTGGTGCAGCTGCTCTCAGAGTTCGGTGCCGTGGTGAGTCAGGCCGGTAGTGAGTACAACGTCTCCCTTATCGGCAATTACGTGTACGACCTTGCCAAGGAGTTCAACCAGTATTACCACGAATACCCCATCTTGCGGGAGGAGAACGTCCCGCTCCGCGATTTCCGCCTGCTGCTTGCCCAGAACGTGGCACGTACCATCAAGAGGGCCATGAAGCTGTTCGGCATCGACGTACCGGAACGGATGTAGGTTAAGGAAGCAATGTATCGGGTTTCTATTGTTGTCCTCGAAAATCAAACCATAGGATGATGGGATACGTCTCGTCGCCTCTCCTTTCAAAGAAAAACCCTTTCATCGCGTCAGGACCGAGTTTATCCGTTTTGAAGAACTTAGTTCCGATAGCCGGGATCTCGTATAGGAAAGAGATATCCCCCTCCGGGAAGTCGGGAAAGCTACCACCGGCAACGTGCTTGGGTCTATCGGGCTTGAACAACTGGAAGTAGAGGTTGGGGGTTTCCGAAATTACCGTGATGGGGCTTTCCTCGGTTTCAAGTACAGCCCAGAACAGGTTCCCGTGGTACCCTTTGAATTCCGGGTAGATTAGCTCTCCGAAACTCTCACCGGTGATGGTATGGTTATATTTTTTCTCCCACACGCCCAGGTTGCTCCCTTTCAGTCGGTTCTTCCATACCCGGTACGGTCCTTTCCCCATCCAGCGGATACCCTTGCATTTCTCTTCCGGGTAGTTAAACGAAATACCCAACCAGTCGGCATTGACCACCAAGTCTCTCGGGGGGTCGACTTCCAACTTCAAAAGCCCACTCTTGTTCAAGAGCCACTTCATCTTTCGAGGGTATCCCTTGGTACTCACTTCCAGTTCGAATTCGCCCGCTTGATTTATTTCCCATCGTGTGCCGACAACTTGGCTTTCTGCACCCGTGACCACGGGACCGCCCGTGAGCGAGATAGGACCGCTCACGTTCTTTACTTCCATTAATTTCCCATCTCCCGTGTTAAAGGTAACCTGTACACCGTTCACCGAAACCGTAACGTTTCCTTCACCCTCAACCACCTGTAGATCGCCTTCAACCGCTTCTGCTATTCCTAATAGCTCCTTAGCTTTTTCTTCGGGTTGGACAAGTACCCAGCTCCAGGTGTACAACTCATTGCCGTGTGGATCCACGGCCGTGAAGCGGAACAGGTCGGCCTCTTGAAGCTGTCCCGTGCAATCCACGCGTACCTCTACCGTTTCACCGGGCTTGGCATTCGGGCTCGTCAACTCCCCTTTCGCCACACCCGTTTCCTCTTTCCCCGGGAACCCGGTTTTCACCAGCTCCCAGTTGAACGAGCATTGCTTCAGGTTGGTGTAAATGAAGCGATTGCTTAGGAACAGCTTGCCGTTCCATCTCTTGTTGATCACCATCGGCTCAACCTGCACGGGCGACCAGATCTCCTTAACGGTGTAAAAGCTACCCTCTTTCTCACGGTGGGGTCCCAGGATACCATCCGGGGCATGGTTGCCATCACCATCGTACACCACCCCCTCTTTATCGGTTCGTCGTACAGCCTCATCAGCAAATACCCATAAGAAGCCGCCCGCATGGAGTGGTGAGCGTTGGTAATTCCTCCAGTAATCTTCCAGCCCGGCACCATGTCCACCATCGTACAAGCCATGTAGGAGTTCGGTGGGCATAAAGGGGTTATTCCCGTGAACAAACCGAGCGATCGCGTAGTCAAATTCGGGGTAATGGTGCGTGTCTACCCCGTTACGTAGTAGCCAGGGGTAAATCACGGGCCTTTTCTGGATATCGTACTCGTGAAAGTACTTCTCATTTCGAAAATCCCATCCCCCCTCGTTACCGTGATCCCAGATGACCACGCTCGGGTGGTTTTCATCCCTGAGAATCGTCTCCCTAATCAGTTTGGGTCCCACGATAGTGTCGTATCCTTGCTGCCACCCGGCTACCTCGTTTAGCACGAAGAGTCCCATCGAATCACACAATTCAAGGAACCGCTTATCGGGTGGGTAGTGTGAACAACGCACCGCGTTCATGTTCATCTCTTTCATCAGTTCGATATCCTGGATGTGATTCGCTTCGCTCAAGGCCCTTCCCGTTTCGGGCCAGAAAGAGTGGCGGTTAACCCCTTTGAAAAGGACCTTTTCACCGTTGATGTAGAAGCCGTCGTGTGCACGAAGTTCTACCGTTCGGAAACCGATACGTTCGGTCCTCTGGTGTACGAGTTCTCCCGCTTCGTGTAGCGATACCCTCATATCGTACAGCGTTGGCCATTCCGGGTTCCAGGCTTTAATATCCCCGTACTCCCCGGATACCGTTAGCTCTGTCTCCCCCCTGGGAATCCTGGAAACGACCCTATCTCCTATCTCATGACCTTGCAGGTCGTACAGGTCGATACAAACGGTGTAGTCTGCCCCCGGTTTGTTGATGTTTACCAACATTTGGAACGAGCCATCGGCCCTGGGATCGATAGCGACCCTTTCCAAGTGAGCAGCCGGTAACACCTCCAGGAATACGGGACGATAAATCCCCCCGAAGATCCAAAAATCGGCTTCCCGCTCTGCCCGGTTAACCGAAGCGTCAGACGAGTGCTTAGCTACATCTATCTCCAGTAGGTTTTCTACACCGTATTGTAATAGGCTCGTCACGTTGTACCGAAAACGGTAGAAGCCCCCCTGGTGCATTTCCCCGGCCGAAACACCGTTAATATTCACTTTCGTGTCGGTCATCACGCCATCGAACACCAGTTGAACTACCTTTCCTTTCCACTCGTTGGGCACGAAAAAGCTGTGTTTGTACAAGCCGTGCTCCTTACCCAATACCCTCTCTCTGTTTGCCCAATCGTGCCCGTAATTATATATCCCGAAGCCCTGGAGCTCCCAGTTAGAGGGTACGGGTATTTTCGTCCATCTGCCACTATTCCTACCCTCGGTACAGAAGAAATCCCACTCAACCGTTTCCGATGCATCCTTACCGGACAGGTAAATTACCTCCGTTTCTTGTGAGAATAGCGCTTGGTGGCTGAAAAGGAAAAGTGCTACCGCGGTGAAAAAATGACAGAACTTTATCTCCATGTTTCAGATTGTAATAAAGTTCCTTGGTTCTTTTTTATCTCATCTGTTGAAATTGGCAACAAATACATTTTCGGAGTGAAAGTTCGATCAAGTAATTTTTCTTCTTTATATGTTTTTTCTCCTGTAGCAACATCTTTAATAATGTTCATACCGTATATAGGCCGATTTTCAACCTCCATGCTCAATTTCCATCTTCGTAAATCAAAGAATCTGTGCTCTTCAAAGGCAAGTTCAATCCTACGTTCATTATATAAGCGTTGCCGTAAATTTTCACCGCTTATATCATCAGGTAGATTTGGCATACCCGCACGATTACGAATTTTGTTGATATAGGTTCTACATACATCCTCGTTACCCAATTCAAACTCGGCTTCAGCGTAATTCAAATATATTTCACCTAAACGGAAGAATATCCAAGGTATAGTGTATGTTGTTTGCCATGACAAGGGGGTGTTCTTATCAGGCATAAACTTTCTCAGCACGTAATTACTCAATGGATTATCACCACTCTGTCTATAATTATCGAACCCCCAGCTCTTACCATCAGAAGCCACCCACATTTCGAATGTGTCCCCGTGATAAACGGATTCATCATGAATTATAGAGGCATCAAAGCGAGGGTCACGATTCTTGTATGGGTTTTGAGGATCATATCCTGATGCCGGATTGATACTTTTCACACCATCAGTCCATATAAATGGAGGTTCTCCATTGATCATGTCATAATCATCTACTAAATTTTGTGAAGGTCCATTGCTTGCCCACCAACCACCATAAGCCCCATAACGGCGATTAAGATTATCCATAGGAGCAGCATGTCCATTTGTCTCGGTGAAATTTCTTGCTAAAATAATTTCGTTATTTAACGAACCGCTCGGTTGATTAAAACATTCTTCATAATCGGGATGTAGTTCATAATCTGTATATTCTTCGATAAATGTTTTTGCAGCCCTTGAGGCCTTTTCCCATTTTCCCGCATCATCGTTTTTATTAAATAGCGGGGAAGCAGCATAAAGATATAGTCTTGATAAAAGAGCCTGACAGGCAGCTTTTGTAGCTCTTCCAAAATTAGCATCTGTTGTTTTATGTGATGCAGGGAGCGCGGGCATTGCTTCATTAATATTCTTTTCAATAAAGTTGACACATTCATCAAAAGAGTTACTTGTAAATGTAATATCTGTATCCATTTCATATGACTGCTCAACAATTGGCACCCCACCAAATCTTTGTATAAGAGACAGGTAGATGTATGCCCGAAGGAATTTGGATTCTGCAATCAGCCTCTCTTTATTTTCCAGTTCAACATCTATCTCCTCCATCTTCTCAAGGAAAATGTTAATCTTGCGAATATTTTGATATGCTGAGTTCCAAATATACAAGTTGCCTCCACCTGTCCAATCCGTGTTACTCACGCTTGTTACATTATCTGGGCTTAATCTACCATGCTGAATAATTCCTGCACCCCAGCTAATCGAACAATGTGCCTCGTCCGTCATCTTTGATTGCATATGTATGCGAAAGCCATGCATTAAGGAATTGTACAGGTTATTATGGTACGCTGTTATGAGATTTGCATCTGTCCACACCGCGGCATCTGATACCCGATCTTTTGGTGAAATATCAAGCAGGTTGTCGTTGCAAGAAAGCAGTGAAAATAAAACGAGAATCAAAACACATATTTTTTTCATAGCAATGATTTTTAAAAATTAATATTTAAACCCATGTTGATCATTTTTTGCTGCGGGTAGTAAAGCGCATTCCCCGAAATTTCAGGGTCTGTCCATTTAATTTCCTTTGCCCATGTCAACATGTTAAACCCACTGAGATATACCCTTAAACTGTTAATTTTCAGGGAAGAAAGTAGGTTCTTGGGGAGAGAGTATCCAATTTCCAGGTTTTTTAATCTAATGAATGTTGCATCATACAAGAAAAAGGTAGTATTACCTGGTTGAAAAGCATCGGCTCTTGGCATTGTTCCATTTGGATTATCAACGGTCCAACGATCTGCAGCTCTGTCAACAAAAGCATTTTTGGGGTCCGCCTCTCCCATTCGGGCAAACTCATTGTCGTAATTGTACGCCCCGGTTTGTCCTTGAAAAAATATCGTCAAATCAATATTTTTGTAATTAAAGTTACTGGATAAACCAAAAACACACCGTGGTGTTGAAGTATAGTCAAATCTGTATTGGTCATCAGAATTAATTTTCCCATCGTTATTTAAATCGATGATTTTAATATCACCCACCTGTGTTCCAGAAGCATGTGGATAGTTATCCAGCTCTTCTTGTGTGTTGAAAATACCATCTGCTTTGTAGTAGAGTGCTGCACCAATGGGACGGTTTGTTCTATCCTGATAGGCTTCAGTGTGTGGCGTCTCATCCATAAATACAATCTTATTTTTGGCATATGAGATGTTCCCATTAATATTGTAAGAAAAATCATTAATTTTATTCCGATGAGATAGCACCAGTTCGAAGCCTTGGTTGTTAACCTTTCCAATATTCTCATCAGGGAGGGCCGTAAATCCAAGCGTATTCGGAATAGACAAGTTTCGTGCAGTAAGAATATCTCTTCTGTTTTCCCTGAATAAGGTCAACTCTGTTCCTATCAATCCATTTGCAAACGAAGCATCTATACCGAAATCAAATTTCGAGCTTTTCTCCCATGTAATATTCATGTTTGGCATAGTGTTGGCGTAAATACCTGGTGCATCAGAGGAGCCAAAGACATAATTTCCACCGAATGAATAAGATTGCAAATATTGATAGGCACTTACTCTATCATTTCCAGTTTGACCAGCAGAGAATCTAAGCTTTAATTGATCAATAGAACTATAATTATCTTTTATGAATGCTTCTTCTGAAATTCTCCATCCAACAGAACCTGCCGGGAAAAAGCCGTATCGTCTATCGGAAGGGAAATTCTGTGAGCCATCATAACGGAATAACAACTCCACCAGGTACTTGCCTTGATAGTCGTAATTGAATCGTCCAAAGTAGTTGTTGCGAGCTGTAATTGAAGCTGAACCACTATTGTTCTTATCCTCCGCGGCAGAGCTTCCAACATTAATTTGATCGATAGCTGAGCTTAAAAAGTTTTTCCTATACGCATTTGCAAAAGAATAGGTGTTTTTTTGCACCTCTTGACCTAGGACAAGTCCTACGTGTTGCTCTCCAAAATACCTGTCATATACGAGCCTGAAATTATAGAGCATTGTAGTCCAACGACTATAAGTATCTGTTAATTCCACTGTAGAACTACCAGTTCCTTGCATTTTAATATATTCACCGTTCACCGTGTTATAATCGTAGTAATAATATGGCAATTCAAACAGCTTCTCGAACTGGTTATTGAGGTCATAATTAAAGGACGCGTCCAACTGTAGCCCTTTTACCCATGGCACTTTATAAGTAGCTGAAAATGTGGAATAAATAGGTGTCCTCTTGTAACTTCTATATCCTCTTTGATCAAGAAGTAAGGGATTTTCTCCCAACCTTCCACCTGCAATCAAACCGTTTGGATATTTTGCTACTAGGGTGGGGCTTGACTGCAAAATATTTGTAAAGTTAATCCATGTCGCTACGGTTGTATACTTTTGGTTCATGATAATAGCACTAATATTGGCTCCTACGCTCAGATTATCAGTTAAGTTTGTATTAACCTTCATTCGGAAGTTATATTGATTGTTTGTAACAGGTTGCTTATAAAAGCCAGGACCTTGTGTTAATACTCCAAATGAAAGTAAATATTGAATCGATTCTGTCCCCCCGCTAGCCTGTAAACTTGATCTTGTTTGAAGTGAAAAGGGCCTCAGTGTTTCTTTTAGCCAATCGGTATTTGGATATAATACAGGATCGGAGCCATCTCGGAATTTACGAATCACCTCGTCTGAATAAATGGGTGTGTACGATTCCGGTCTTCCCTTACGGTACCAATCACCTTCATTGTAAACCTCCGCGTATGTTCCGGAATCAAGCACTTTTGATTTTATCGTTGGTGATGAAAATGCAACATTTGAAGAAAATGAAAAATCAGTTTTACCAGCCGCTCCTTTTTTGGTAGTCACAAGTATGACACCATTAGCTGCCCTCGCCCCATAAATTGCTGCCGAAGCATCTTTCAATACAGAAATGCTTTCGATATCTTCCGGATTAATCCGACTGAAATTATCACGTTCAACACCATCTATGATAATTAATGGGTTGGCATTTCCAAATGTTCCAGATCCTCTAATTAATATAGTGGGATCATCACGTCCCGGCTCTCCGGAACGTTGATTGACAATTAGTCCAGGGAGTCGTCCAGATAGAGAGGTAGCTATATTAGGAGCAGGGCTTTTCACTATTTCGGTACCCTGTACATTTACAACTGAACCCGTCAGGGTCTCTTTACGCTGCGTGCCATAACCTACAACTATGAGTTCTTCCAGCCTTTTGGTGTCTTCTAAAAGCACTATATCAAACACTCTTCTCCCTTCAGTACTAACATCTTGCTCCAGATACCCGATGTAGCTGATACGAATGGTAGCATTCTCTTCCACGTTTAGCGAGAATTCCCCATCAACGTTGGTAACGGTACCATTGGTGGTTCCCACTTCAATAATGTTGGCTCCGATAACCGGCAAGCCCGCATCATCAATAACAGTTCCGGTTATGGTTTTTTTCTGTTGTTGGGACGCTTTGGCGAAAGAAGAATCCGTGTGTCCGAGCATCGCGAACATTACTTCGCCATCATTGGAGCGCTGTGAAGAAAGAATAACCGGTGTCTCTTTCTCTTCAGTGGAGCTGTCTTCCATGTCGAGAGAAACTTCCGTGACCGGAGAGTAAGCGTGTTCTGCCTGTACATGAAAAACAAGCAGGAACAAAAACAGGAACGTCATTCTCATAATGATTGGTATTTTGTTGTAAAAAGTACAAAAGAGGTGTGCTCTTTGGTTGATTGATTTTTTATTCATACTGTTACATTGTTGTTATTAAATTCATTGGATGGATTTAGTAAATCAGTTACTTCGCAGTTAGGTGAGATTTTTCGTGCTGCGATTGCAAATTGTGACGGGGGAGGGTGTCCCATTCTCCCGTTTTCTGTTGTTCATACGTTGTTGTCATTCCATAGGCACTTCTTTTTATTTAGATTTTTTCGTAGTTATTTATCATGGCGTGTTTTTCGTAACGATACCATGGGTTGATTTGAGCGTGATGATCTCAATTGGTGTTGTATCCAGCATGGGCTGAATAACGAATTGGCACAACAAGCACAGGGCCAGCAGTATCATCGCTGCTATACAGATGATCCTCCGAAAAGAAAGACAGGCAATTCTCCTGGATAGCTTGTTCCATGCCTTTACCGTATCAATGGCTTTCTGCTTCCTTAAGGTTTCTGTTAAATCGTAAATACCATTCATCTGTCACGCTCATTTAATATCATTCATACCCCTTCATGCCCTTCATGCCTTTCATGCCCTTCATGCCTTTTCACAAACATTAGCTTATATAAACTTGACGTGCGAGAAGGTGAACACCCCATGCTTTTCATGGTTTATTTAACACCGAACAGGCAGATTATTTCTGTTCCTTGTGATAGTACCGTTTAAATACAACGACCTTGCAGCGACATTGTAAATTTAGTATACTTTAACGCCAGGGATGTTTTTAATGCAAAATATAAAATCTAATTTTGTGTACGTGCACATTGCTTATTTTTAATAATAAAGAACAACTATCATGAAACGTCATTCCATTTTATTTTTACTTTTTGTTTTCACAATCTCGACTTTCTCACAGCAGTTACCCAACACGTTAACGAAGAAAGAACAAAGACAAGGATGGAAACTTCTCTTTAACGGGGAAAATCTCGAAGGGTGGACATCCGTCGGGAGAAATGAACCCCCATCTATTGGTTGGTACGTTAAGGATGGCGTGCTGACCGTTAAGCCCGAAGATGGCAAAAGGGGGGGCGACATTATAACTCAAGAGCAGTATGCCGATTTTGACCTTAGGGTTGATTTCAAATTGACTAATGGAAGTAACAGCGGGATAAAGTATTTCTTCGTGAGGTATGAAAAAGGAGGATGGTTGGGGTTGGAATATCAGCTGCTTGATGATGAGGTGCATCCCGACGGGAAACTGGGGATAAACGGCAATCGTAAAACGGCATCCTTGTATGACGTTTTTCCTGCTTCAGAAAAGAAAAAAATGAATCCCGTGGGTGAATGGAATACCGCGAGAGTAGTGGCAAAAGGCACAAAGGTTACTCATTTCCTGAATGGGAAAAAGGTGTTGACATTCGATAGGAAAAGTAGCGAATATGAAAAAGCCCTGGGAACGAGCAAGTTCGTTAATTCCGTACCCACGTTTGGAGATGTAAGCCAAGGGTATATCTTATTGCAAGATCATGGCGATGAGGTTTCCTTTAGGAATGTGAAAATACGAACCCTTTGACATTTATTTTGGGCTTAGGTTAGGCGAATTGAAGATTTTTGTTTCCTTGCAACGAATCATCTCGACCTGGGTACCCACCTGCAGCATGAATTCTCCCGCTTCAAGCGTCCACTTTCCTTGGGCGTTTACGAATGCAAGGTCGTTAGCCGGCAATGGCATCGTCACCGTCTTTGTCTCCCCGGGCTCGAGCATCACCTTCTGGAAAGCGCGCAGGCGACGCACATCGGGCGATAGGGAAGCTACCAGGTCGCTACTAAAGAGCATGACCGTTTCTTTCCCCGCTACCGTCCCGCTATTGGTCACCTCTACCGTGACCGTTAGGAGCTCCCCTGGAGCAAATTCCCTCTGGCTGACGGTTAGGTTATCGTAATGGAACGTGGTGTAACTCAGCCCATACCCGAAGGGGTATTGCACCGATGTTTGCGCACCATAGTCGTATGCCCCTTCCATGCGCC
>JGI24710J26742_10000853_pt1 | contig 28475 bp, 22 predicted proteins | sample BioPla2DNA2_FD_26742 | JGI IMG/M metagenome (IMG submission 26742)
GAGAGAGGAACATACATTTCAGCCGCCAAAACCTTAGCTTTAGCTTCTTGCTCAGCAGCTTTATTTTCTTGAGCTATGGCTTCCGCAAGAGCTTTTCTGCCTTCTGCTCTAGATTCGCTTACACGTCTGTCAGCCTCAGCCTGCATATTTTTTAGAATAGCGCCTATGTTACGCATTACGTTAACATCGGCAATATCAACTGAAATAATTTCATAGAAAGTGCCAGCATCTAAGCCCGCTTTCAAAATTTCTTCTGAAATAGTTGCTGGCCTGTTCAAAATATCCGAATGTCTTTCTGCTGAGCCTATGATACTGACAGCCGCTTCATTGATACGAGCCACAACAGTTTCTTCTCCCGCTCCGCCGATCATTGCATCCATATTGGCTCTGACAGTAATACTGGCAAAAACCTCAAGCTCTATGCCGTCTTTTGAAACTCCTCTGATATTGTTGCTTCTGATATTTTTAGGGTTAATCGACATATTGACAGCCTGCAAAACATTGTGTCCAGCCAAGTCAAGAGCGGCAGCCTGTCCAAAACTAAGACGTATACCTGACTGCGATGCTTGTATCAAGGCTCTGACAATGGCGTTAACATCGCCGCCTGACATCATATGAGTCTCCAAAGCGTCAAAAGAGATATTAAGATGTGCTTTACGTGCCTGGGTCAAAGCTTGAACAAGGGTATCAACAGGATCATAATAGTTCAGAGTACTTGTTCTGACTTTAGCTCCAAGAAGTTCAAAAAAACCTAAACGTACGCCTGTAGTCCAAGATTTGATATAAATTTGAATGATGCCGGCAAACTGCAACAGCATAGTCAAGAAGAAAAGTCCCCCTATAATAAGGAGAAATCCCAAAACAATACCTATAGCCGCGTATAGCTCAGCAAGCATAAAAAAAGCCTCCTTTGGAGTTCACATTTAAGAGGGTATAAAATTGTGTAAAATCTTTCAAGAAAAATGTTCTTTTAAGGCTAAAAACATTAATTTCTTACTTGATTTTTCCCTAAAAAAGAAAGCTGACAAGTCCATAACTTGGAACTCATCAGCTGTTTTGCTTTATTAAGTCTTGTCTAAATAAGGCACATCACAGATCAAAGTCATCGCAGAAAGCATACCCTGCAGGTCTATAGCTATACCGACCCTTCTCTTGCTTGCCCGAGATCTCGTCTCTATCTACCAACAAAGAACCTTTTTTGTAAGCGGCTGCAATAGAGAGAGGAACATACATTTCAGCCGCCAAAACCTTAGCTTTAGCTTCTTGCTCAGCAGCTTTATTTTCTTGAGCTATGGCTTCCGCAAGAGCTTTTCTGCCCTCGGCTCTAGATTCACTCACGCATCTATCAGCTTCCGCTTGCATATTTTTAAGCATGGCACCGATATTGCGAAGCACACTAATATCAGCAATATCTATTGAAATTATCTCGTAGGCGCTGCCTGCATCAAGTCCAGCTCTCAAAACTTCTTCGGCAATAAGCGCAGGTCTGTTCAAAATATCAGAATGTTTTTCAGCTGAACCTATAACACTCTCCACAGCCTCATTAATGCGAGCAATAACAGTTTCTTCGCCAGCACCGCCTATCATTGAGTCTATATTGGCTCTGACAGTAATACTTGCATTCACCTCAAGCTCTATGCCGTCTTTCGCAACGCCTTTGATGCCTATGCTTCTGATGTTTTTAGGGTTGATAGACATATTAACGGCCTGCAAAACATTATGACCTGCCAAATCCAGAGCAGCAGCCTGCCCCTGGCTAAGGCGAATACCAGATTGCGAAGCCTGTATCAAAGATCTGACAAGAACATTTACATTTCCGCCAGACATCATGTGAGTTTCCAAGGTATCAAAAGAAATATTAATTCTAGCTTTTTGCGCTTGGGTAGTTGCATCAACAAGAGTGCCGACCGGATCGCTGTATGGCAAAAAGGCTGTTCTAAGCTGGGCACCTATAAGGTCAGACATGCTTATATTTACGTCTGCCGCTTTGGAACGCATGTAAATCATAACAACGTTTGCAAACTGAAAAACCATTACTATAGCAAATATGAAAAGTATTCCAGCAACAGCTGCCAAAACAGCCAGCAAAGGCATTAAAATAAGGCTAATGTCCATATAACCTCCTCTCAGCATTCTCTATGAGCTTATATGATCAGCAAAGATCTTGCAAGCAGAAAGACGCTTTTGAAACAAAAAAAATATTACTTTGTTCCAAAAGTTTTTTGTTAATATGACAATAATCACGATTACAAGTAATCAAAAGCAAAAGCTGTTTATACAAGTTTACCGAGCAAAAAAGGAAAAGAAAATTATGTTTACATTTAACCCTGAGTATATCGGTTATTGTGTGATTTTCATAATCATTGGACTGGAGTTCACAAAAATCGCTTGGAATAACTGGAAAAAAGGCGAACTCAAATATGGCAAGCATGTTTATGCCAAAGCGGGAAATCCAAGCTCCTACTGGTCTAACATAACAATACGCATAATTATGAGTTTGTTGTGCTGGATGGGTCTTGCAGCTTCCATCTATCTGATGTTTACACCAGAACAATCAGCTTGAAAGTTTTTGCTTGTCGCTTACGGAAGCTGACTGAAAAAAACAAATCTTAAACAAAAAAAATATTGCTTTGTTAAAAAATGTTTTTTTGTTACTATAGCATCCGTATATACTCTGGAGGTTTTTCGTCAATGGCCATAGATTCTTTAATTAAAACTGTTCTCTCCGAGCTTAAGCTGGCCGTAAACTCAAAAACGGTAATAGGAGAACCCATTACTTGTAATAAATGGACCGTAATTCCAGTAACCAAAGTCACTTTCGGCTTCGGAGCTGGCGGCGGACAAAGCGAGAAAGACCCCGATTTCGGCGGCGGTTCAGGGGGCGGAGCTTCTATTGAGCCGGTTGCCTTTATTGCGATGAATGAAAAAGAAGTTAAGTTTGTTTCTTTCAACGAAAAACAAACTATTTGGGAAAAAATACTCAAACCAGAAGTCGGCGAGCAGATTTACAACAAAATTATGGGAATAGGCGACAAGCCAGCCAGTGATACCGCTTCTGCAACTTCTTCAGATTTATCCGAAACACAAACTGATTCATAACAATATTGATGAGTGGTCGGTGGACCGTGGACAGAGAGGGAAAATTAGCCTTTTAAACCACGGAACACACACAGAATACGCGGACAAAGCTCCTACAGAGCACAAAGTCCAAAAAGGCATGTCCGCTTTTTCTCGTTCTCGGCTTAAGCCATTGATTTTAAAAATAAACTTGAAAATCTCTGTCTTACTTCGAGAATCGACTTAAATTGCATTCTATTAATATAGACTTGCAATTTGTGTTGATTTTTAAAAGTCACAGAAAGATAAACAACGGTTATTTATTAACATCTAAAAGCAGTATCAGTTTAGCAAGCGAGTTCAAACAATCAACTCGACACTCGCTACGGTGGTGCTGTTGCTGCACCAGATAAGCATAAAGTTCTTGTTAACTGATTGTCATTTAATACGCAATTTTTAGTGAAAAAGCAGCACTAGCAGCTGTTCAAGAGTTTTTCAGCAAAGGCTTTTGCTTTGTTTCGCAAATCACTTAAAGTACCATTATTGTCTATAAAAACTATACCGCTTCCTGAAACCGGTTCCGGATCCTGAGAAAAAAGTCTCTCTTTGGCTGACTCTCTTGTCCAATTTCTGTAGTTTACGAGCCTCTCTAGACGTTCTTCAGGCTTAGATCTCACATAAACCACCAGATCGCACATTTCATCAAGACGCATTTTATAGAGAAGAGCCGCATTTATTATCGCAAACTTCTCTCCCTTTGCTTTATCAATTGAGATTTCTTTGCGAACCAGCTCTCTCATAGCCGGATGCATAACTGAATTTAAAAATTCAAGAGATTTATTTGTGGCAAATGCTTTGGCACCAAGTTTTTTACGGTCTATAAAACCTTTTTCGGACTTAATATCCTCGCCAAAATAGCCGCAAAGTTTTTCAGATATTTCCGGCTCATCCAGCAAATCATGGCCCACAGAATCAACCTCTATATTCCTGCCCAAACCAAAAGAAGACAACATTTCAGCCAAGGCGGACTTGCCTGCCCCAGATTGCCCCGATATTCCTATTATTTTCATGATGATTTCTCAGGCAAAGTAACAGAGAAAACTGAACCTTCGCCCACCACACTGCTAACTTCAATTTTGCCTTTGTGCTCTTCAATTATTCTTTGAGCCATAGAAAGTCCCAGTCCAGTTCCATATTCTTTGGTAGTCATAAATGGATTGAATATATCACTTAATTTTTCGTTGGGTATCCCCCCGCCTTTATCCTTGAAGGATATAACTATTTCTTTGTTTTCGCTGTTATCCGTCTTTTCTACCACCACAATTAAAGAACCGCCGTCAGGCTGAGATTGAACAGCATTTGTCATTATATTTAAAAAGACTTGTTTCAATTGATCTGGATCGCCTGTTACATAAGGATTTTCATAGCGTTGTTCAAGAGTAAACTCTATGTTCTGCTTTAAAATCTGGTTATTGATTAATTTATGACAATCTTCTATCAAACTGATCGGAGAAACAGTAACACTTCTGAACTTGCCAGGCTTTGCAAAATCCAAGAGGTTGCCTATTATTCCTTCCAAGCGGTCTATTTCTTTCTCGATTATAGAAAAAGATTCATACTTGGGATCATCTTCCCCGAACTCGCCTTCTAAAAGTTGCACTATTATTTTCATACCAGTAAGGGGATTTCTGATTTCATGAGCAATGCCTGCCGCCAAAACACCAAGAGCAGCCAGCTTATCCGCTCTCAAAAGCTGTTCTTCCATTGCGGTAGCCTTAGTCACATCCCTTATAAAACATGAAACCCCCATTTTGGTTCTTTGCTCATCAAGAATGGGAAAAACGTTAGCTATTAAAACTGTTTTTTGCCCCTTTATTCTCAAAGAAAGTTTTTGATGCTCTATGGTAATACCTGTATTTAAAACATCTGCTATTAAGGAATGAATTTCTTCAGGAAGCGGATCTTCCGCCTTAAATAGGTTCCAGCCTTCAGGAAATTTTCTTGTCCAAAATATTTTGGCTGCTAAATTCGCATAAGTCAGAGTTCCATCGTTGTCAAAGGTCATAACGCTATAGTTCATATTTTCCAATATTCTCTCTGTAACACCCTTCAAGTTAAGAATATTGTTGAACATAACATCGATAGAAGCAATTTGAGTGGCAATAATCCTCAAGCCTATAATATCTTCATTTCTGTAAGCGTAAGACTTTTTACTGCCTATAGCCAGCACGCCCTTTAAAACACCGGAAACTTCAATCGGTAATATAAGAACCGAATTAAATTCATCCGTATAAGTAAGATAAGGCTTGAGTTCTTGGCCTGAAAGCCCTACGGCCCCCTCCCCCATTTTTACCCTGGTTGGAAAAGAAATCGAGTCTTTGTCGGTTTTCGCTTCAAGCCATTCACCGTCATCACTGGGAAAATAGATGACGTAAGAATCGAATGAAATGAAGCTCCTTGCGACTTTGCCTATAGCATCATAGATATTTCTTAAATCAATCAAGGATTCCGTTTGCTGTGAAATGTCATAAAGAGCTGAGAGCCTGGAGTTTTTATGTATAATTTCGTTTGTCAGTCTGAAATTTTCAAAAAGAGAACCCATCAAGGGAGTGAGACATTCCAAGAGGTTTTGCTGAACAGCCGTAAGATCGGGATCATTAACAGCATGACAAACAAGCAAGAGAGCCGAAGGCTTGCCTGCAAGGATAACAGGCCAACAAGTCATCTTCAATGTTTCATTGGCATGCCAGTCAGCTGGCACTCTATTATCACGTCTTTCAAGATTTTCTGTCACATGTAAAAAATCTTCAAAGCAAAGCTCATAAAATCTTTGAGAGAAAACTGGCTCAGGAATATCTTCAGAGAAACTCTTTACAAAGGGCACCATTTGATTGTTCTTTTCGTGAGGCACCAAAAGCATGGCGCCAAGAGCATCCGCTACAGCAACCGCACTTTCTGTCAACAAAAGCAAAGCTCTGTCGGGAGTCAGATGAGAAATAGCCTGAGCAATCTCTCTATATACAGATATGCCTATGACAGAACCTTCGCGTATTTTATTCGACATTTTTTCCACCATAGAATTTCAATTTTTCAAAAAAATCCGGACAGGAGATGTTAACACAATCTGCGTTCATTATCATTAAGGGATTAGGCAAAAGAGAAGCCAAAACCGAAAATGTCATGGCAAGCCTGTGATCGCCAAACGAATCCAAAACAATATTAGAAGCTTGCGAAAACCCTCCAAAAATTTTAAATCCATCAGGCTTTTCTTCGCACGAGACTCCAAGTTTCTTCAGCTGGCTGATTAAACAAGCAATCCTATCGCTTTCCTTCACCCGTAACTCCCACGCTCCGGAAACTTCAGAAGTCCCATTCGCAAAAGCCATGGCTGCTGCCAACAAAGGAAGCTCATCAATCATTGAAGCCGCCTCCTCAGGTTCTACAGTAAAAGCTTTAAGAGAGGAAGCTGTAACCCTGACATCTCCATACTTTTCAAAAGACTCCCCTTTGATATGGAGAGTTATAGCCCCACCCGCTTCTTGCAGCTTTCTTATAAAAGCCGTTCTGGAATCGTTGAGCAAAACATCTTTTATCAAAATATCGGAGCCTGGCTTCAGCAAAGCAAGTAAGATAAAATAAGCAGCAGAGCTTATATCGCCCGGGATATAAAAATAAAGTTCATGGTTTGTTTTTGTCAAAAATGAAAGCTTTTCACTATGCCGAAGGTTTTCTCTAGCAAAGAGAAAAGCAAAAAGGCGTTCAGTATGATCTCTGAAAGTATGAGGCGATGAAACCTTAAACGGCTTTTCTGAGGATAGAGAAGCAAAAAGCAAAGATGAGTCCACTTGAGCTGAAGAGGCTTTATTTTCCCATTCGATGAATTCAGTCTGACCCTTAGACTCTATTCTAAGAGGCAAGCAACCTTCTTTTTTAAGAAAGCTTATATTAAGTCCTGCCTTCCTCAATGGTTCTACAACCCTCATCATAGGTCTGTTAGAAAGCGAATCATCTCCAGAGAGCTCGTATATGCCAGGCAAATTAGCAGAAAGACCCAAAAAAAGCCTCGCAAGAGTAGCAGAGTTGCCGCAATAAATTGTTAACGGAAGTTCGCCACGCTCTCGTAAAGGCTCTGTGTTTTCCAGAACGAAGCAATCATTTTCCTTTAAAAGCTTAACTCCCATGTCATTAACCGCTTTCAAAGAAGACTTAACGTCTTCTGAAAAAGGTAAATTTCCAAGAGTTATCTTGCCTTTCAATATCAAAGAAAGCAAGACTAGCCTTACAGATACAGACTTGTCTCCTAAAAAAACAATTTCTCCTGTCAGAGGCTTTCTGAGAGGAGAAATCAAAAAATCCATTTTAGAAATTCATCTCACGGCCAAGCATTATATCCAAAATCTGCTCATCAGTAGCAAGCATACCAGGAGCAGCTATTTTTCCTATATTTGCAAGACCTGAAGGGATGTCATGTCCAACTATTCCGTTTGTGAAAGGCAGTTTTACACCGTTTATAGCCATCATTGCTGACTGAAAAGCTGAATCAACCGCACACACAAGCTTCATAGCGCAGCCTACTTTGGCACCATCACAAATAATCCCTGTAATACTGCCTATCATATTGTTAACAGCCGCAGTGGCATCTTCAAGATTTCCGCCCATCATGTATGTAATACCCGCAGCTAAACCCGTACCAGAACAAACGACACAACCGCACATAGCAGAAAGGGTTCCAGTGTGATGCTTAAGTATAGTAGTTATACAATGACTTATCGCCAACGCTTCGGCTAATTTGTCTATTCCCTCGCCCATTTCTTGAGCCAAGGTATAAAGAGGCAAAGTTATGGAAAGCCCTTGATTGCCTGAACCAGCAGAGGTGACTACAGGCAAGTTCATACCTGACATTCTCGCATCTACTGCGGCAGTGGTAAGAGCCTTTGCTCTGTTAATAACATCTTTTCCCATCCAACCCATATCCATAAGCAAGTTATAAGTACTGCCTATTTTAAGACCGCCGCTTTCAAGTCCAGCTTGCGCAACTGCAATATTGGTTTCCACACCCTTCAGCAAATATTCTCTAAGCCCTACAGAAATATGAGGCAAAGCATCCCAGATTTCCTCGAATGGCCGTTTAGAAAGTTCTTCTCGCAACGCTAAAACTTTGTCAGCACTTTTGCCTTTTTTCTCAGCCTCAAAAATGATATTGCCATTTTGCTCAAGGCGAACAACGTTTTCGTGGCTTCCGGAAATCACACATTTACCCACAGAGCCATTTTCGCATGTTACTGTTATTGCAACATAAAGTCCGTGAAGCTTACCAGCTAACATCAAAGCAATTTTTCCATTTTCAACAAGAGCCCTGGCTTCTTCAAGCTGTTTTTCGCTGATAGATTCGAGTATGGACATATCGGGATTTTCTATTCCTGACAAAGCTCCTAAAGCAGTTGCCAATGAGATGCCTCTGCTGCCGCCTGTTCCAGGAATCCCCACTTCCATGGCATTTTTTAGCAAATTAGTGGAAAGCTTTACTTCAATGGTTTCTATAGAGCCTGAAGTCAAAGCTCTAGCCTTAGCAGCGGCTATAGCTATAGCGACAGGTTCAGTACAGCCCATCGCTTCCTTAACGTCCGCGAATAAAGCAGCTTCTAATAGTTCAGAAACAGAGAGATCCGAATATTTTTTAGAAAATTTATTTGCATCCTCAGACATTAGAGTCACCCTAAATATCTCCTAACCCATCAAAAGGTGATTTGCTCTGTGAATCAGAAGATTCGGCTGGAGTAGAAAAAGGATCTGCCATACCGCCGAATGGATCAGCTAAGCCGCCAAACGGATCCGCAAGTGCAGGAGTTGCCGATTCAGCATCAGATTCATCCGCAGAGGAACCAGCTGTTCCAAATGGGTCTGCAGGCGCAGCTCCGAATGGGTCAGCCATACCGCCAAACGGATCAGCTATATCGCCCAAAGGATTGGGAAGGCTTTCCACAGGTTGATTTCCTAGCGAACCTGTATCAGCAGAAAACCCCGTAAACATTGATTTTGTCAGAACGGGCACAGAAGAGTCACTTTGCGAACTGGATTGTTGAGAAGTTGTTCCTGAAGAGGCCGACTGAACAGAGATTCCGGTTTTTTTCTTTGAATTAGCTTCAGCCTGTTCAATAAGGCGTCCCCATTCCTCAGGTGTCATAATGTCTTCCGTATCAGTGATCAAAATATCAGTTGATTTTTTTATAAATATACTAGACTCAAGAGGATGCTCTGTATATTTAGCAGTTTCAGGCTGAGCAGGACGCTCAACCTTGCCTGCTTCCATGTTTGCATTGAAGCCGCTCTTATTCAAGGAATCAGTAGACTTGAAACTGATAATTTTTTGCATATGAGGAGAGAAACTTATAGTCAAGCCTACAAAAACGACAGAAACTATACTCATCAATTTGATAAGTATATTCAATGATGGACCAGAAGTGTCTTTAAAAGGATCCCCGACCGTATCTCCAACTACAGCAGCCTTATGACTGTCAGAGCCTTTGCCGCCAAAATGTCCTGATTCCACATATTTTTTTGCGTTGTCCCAAGCACCGCCGGCGTTTGACATCATTATAGCCATAGCAAAGCCCGTAGACAAAGCTCCTACCAACATGCCAATGACACCTGGAACACCGAGCAGCACACCCATAACTATTGGAGAAATCACAGCAAGTAAGCTAGGAGCTATCATTTCTTTCTGCGCTCCTTCAGTAGCTATCTTGACACAAGATACGTAATCCGCCTTAGCGGAAGGATCACCCTTTAACAAAGCAGGGATCTCTTTGAACTGCCGACGCACTTCTTCAACCATTTTATGAGCAGCTCTGCCAACTGCGTTCATAGTCATAGAACAGAAAACGAAGACCAGCATTGAGCCTATAAACATACCCGCCAGAACCAAGGGGTTCATCATGTCGACACCATAATAATGCATAAAATCGCCCATTTCTGCTTCTTTGAGATGAACGGCTTTATACACAGTGGGATATATGTACTGATCCATTATATCAGCTGTAGACCTGGCATGCTTCAGAAGAACCATTCGTATTTCTTCTATATATCCGCCCAAAAGAGCCAAGCCAGTAAGAGCGGCGGAACCTATAGCAAATCCCTTGCCTGTAGCAGCAGTAGTATTGCCAAGAGAGTCTAGCATATCTGTTCTGCGCCTGACTTCATCACCTAGACCTGCCATGGCGGCATTTCCGCCTGCATTATCAGCTATGGGACCATAGGCATCTGTTGCCAATGTGTAACCCAAAGTTGAGAGCATACCTACAGCTGCCATGCCTATCCCATAAAGCCCCATTGATGGCAAAGAAAAACCGTTTGATAAAGCATAGGCTCCTAAAATAGTCACACATATTATGAAAATAGGCATAGCAGTAGACATCATGCCAGTAGCCATACCACCAATAATAACAGTGGCATAACCTGTTTCTGCTTGCGAGGCGACTTCTTTGGTAGGCGGATAGTCTTCTGAAGTGTAATAGTTAGTCGCATAGCCTATAAAAACGCCTGCAGCAAGACCCAAAATAATGCAAGACCATATTCTCCAGTAAAATTCATTAGGCAAAAGGTGCAAGCAAAAAATAAAAGAAACAAAACATGTAAGTATTGAGGAAATTATAAGACCCCTTGTAAGAGAACTCATAAGCTCTTTCTGAGTTGATTTTTCTTTGGCTTTTACAGTTTGAACGCCTACCAAAGAACAGAATATGCCTATACCAGACAAAACCAAAGGCATAAGAGCTGCACCGCATTGAACATCAGAGCCCAGATGTTTGAATGCTGCCGCTCCCAAAGCTGCAGTGGCTATCATAGAACCATAATAAGATTCATAAAGATCCGCACCCATCCCCGCAACGTCACCAACATTGTCTCCAACATTGTCAGCTATTGTAGCTGGGTTTCTTGGATCATCCTCAGGAATACCTGCTTCTGTTTTGCCTACCAAGTCAGCGGCAACGTCAGCAGCCTTAGTAAAAATACCGCCGCCAACACGGGCAAACAATGCCATAGAACTCGCACCCATGCCAAAAGTCAGCATGATAGCAGTCAGTTCAGTATAATGATGTATAGCAAAATTGCTTGTCGCTATAGCTCCGTCAGGGAACTGTATAGTTTGTTCCATTACCCAGTTAAGCAAAGCCCACCAAATAGAAATATCCAGCAAGCCGAAGCCCACAATTACAAAGCCTATTGCCGCACCGCTTTTGAAAGCTACTTGAAGACCTCTGTTAAGGGATTCGCTAGCCGCAGCAGCAGTTCTGTTGCTGGCGCTTGTAGCTATAATCATACCTAAATAGCCCGAGAATGCGGAGAAAAATCCTCCTGACAAAAAGGCTAATGGTGTCCAGTAGCTCTGAAGTTTCAGAACAGCCAAAAAGGCTAAAAAAAGAAAAGCCACAAAGAAAAATATTCCAACAACTTTGTACTGTGACTTCAGGTAAGATTTTGCACCTTCCTTCACATATCCAGCAATTGTCTGGGACTTTTCCGTACCAGGATCTTCTTTCATCATGAGACTATAGAAAATCCACGCAGCTATCAAGGCTAAGAGAGCACCGACAGGTGCGACAAGATATGCCATATTCAAATCAATTCCTCCTCCTCAAGGGCTGACAGAAGATTTTTTGTCTTAATTCGCTATAACTTTTGCTTCAGCCGCAGGGATAATATATACATGTTTTTTTATTTTCTTTTCTAGAGCATAAATCCTAACACAGAGAATTGCTATTTGTCTCAAAAATAATAAAATTTTCTGCCTCCTGCGCAGTTGTAATTTAAAATGTTACAATTTCAGAAAGACAACAAAACGAGGAGCAAGAAACGATGCTCTATAAAAACTGGAAAAAAGGCTTCGTAGGCGTAGCTGCAACCTTGGCTTTAGGCGTTGCCTTGGGCACAGCGGTTATGGTTGTATCCAAAGAGATGATCAAAAGTTCCAAAGAAAACAAAACTCTCAAACACCCAACTGCCTCTCCAGAACATCAAGATGCGTATATAAATTATGAAAAGGCTTTGAGAAATTACGAAAAAGCCATTAAAGAAAACAGCCCACAACAAGAAGCTTATAGATTGGAGTGTGAAAAGTCCAAAAAAGAACTGGAACTTTCACTCTTTAAAAATATTCCAGGTATAACACAAAAAGATCTCGAACCATGTTCTGAGCTTCACGGAATCACTCCTCAGAGTGACTCTATCCAAAAAGCAGACGAACAATTTCACACACAGGAAGCCGATCCCTTCGGAGTTCTAACAGAGGAACTTGACTCTTCCGCAAAAAGCAATAATAAACAGCGCTAGTAGACTGTTGCGCCTAATTGTTCGCTGTCAGACACACTTTTTTTATCTATAGATGGACACAGATTCACACAGATGGGATTTTAAGCATAGCTTAAAATCAGGGAGCAAGACGTAGGAATAGAAAAGGCAAAACCCAAGACACAGGACAGAAACTGCAAAAAAGACTAAAAGATTTATTTATAATTTCTAATTTATTTGCTGCTGCATAATCACAATTTTTGCCCTAGCCTCTGATTAAAGACAGATGCCTAATGACCGTGATGAGTGATGAGTGACGAGTGGTGCGTAACGCGAAAGGAGAGTTTTTGGGTAGCCACCTATCGAAATCACATTTTTAAGAGATTAGAAATAATTGCCGTTTTTTCCTGCAATAAGCTAGCAGTTTTCCCAGAAAACAAGCATGCCGCTTTGTTTCCCTGAGTTATAAAAACACTCCCCTGCTTTTCAGCCTCAGCCTCCAATATTTCTCTTTTCTTTTTCCATAGTTTAGGTTTATTGAAAAGCAGCAATTTATATTTTTGCCCGCTTTTCAATAAATCGCCTTTCAAAAAAGAAAAGCCGCCAAAAAAATCTGAAAGACACTCTGAATATTCCAGTCTGTTAAAACCAACGTTGAAACTTAGAGGCACAAAAAGTTTTTTTCCTGCAGCAAAGCTTAATCTGAAAGGAACTTCCTTGTTCTTAAGAAGGTTAGGAAAAAGTTTTGCAACACCTTTGATCTTATTAGAAAGAACAGGTGAAAGCGAAACCGGAAAATACCGCCAAGCCGCCGCCAAAGAGAAATTTTTCTCAAAACCTATCTGAGAAAGGCAAACAACCTTTCCTCCCATAAGAGTAACTTCCAAATAATACTCAGCTTCTATATATTTTTCCGCAATAACTTGAATATTCGTATCCTGTCCAGCAGTCAGTTTTTCCCAAAATAGAGGCAACTCGCGATAGGCCTTCAAAAGATAAATATTTTCACTGTCAACACCGTTATTTGCAAATTTTATACAAAGCGGCGGAGCACAGCGGCTTATTGCAAAAGCTGAGATATCTGAAAATTTTTCCGCAACAATATATTCAGGTTGAGTGAAAGCGTTTTTTTTTAATAAATCTCTGAAAAAATCACGCCTCTCTAAGTATTTATATTCATTAAGCTCAAGAAGAGACTGAGGTAAAACGAAAGAAGAGTTTTCAAGCTCACAAGAAAAACCTTTGCCCTGCTCAAGTGACTTTATTTTAAATCCTGAACCCTCACTCATTGTCAGTCTTCCAAATTAAATTCCAAAGCTTTTATTTCCGCTGCTACAACCGGGTCATATGATGCTCTGTTACGACTTCTTAATTCAACAAGCTCTATTTCATGAAAGTGCAGAAGTTTCTTGAGCATGTTCAAATCTCGCAAAATATAGGGATCATCATTTGGAATTTCCAGGGCCCTTGAATAATAATTAAATGCCTGCCTGAATTTTCTTTCTTCGAATCTGATCTGCCCCATAAGTCTAAAAGCTTCATAGTTAGAAGGATCCAAACTTACCGCCCGCTCAAGTCTGAGCATTGCGTCATCAAATCTCTCGTGATAGTAATCTTCTTTTGCAACTTTGAAATAGGCTTCAGAACGTATTTTCTTAACGCACTTTCCAACCTCTGTCGCCCCCTCTTGGGATGCTGTCTCGCGCATAGCGTTTCCATCCTCAGTCTCGACTCTGAAGTTACGTATTCTGCTTATATGTCTGCTCATATCCAATCTCACCTGATGAGGCAAAATAAGCAGTTTGTAAACAAGGAAAAGTCCCAGAGCGGCTATTAAAATTTTAAAAATTGGAAAACGTCTTTTCAGCGCCATTCATGAAACCACGCATCTGAAGTTGAAATCCCACGTTTTTTCAAATATCTAAGCCATTTTGCAGCCCTGTTCTTATTCTTTGAGAAAACCTCAGCAAAATGATAACCCCCAAAAGCGGCTCTTCGCTTTTGGCTGTCATTGCCCATCTCAAATGCAGTCAAAGCTGCCGATTCAGCAATATCTTCCAAGGGCATAAACCCCGCAGACTCAAGCTTTGCCTTACAATGCTCAACAACCAAAGGCGAAGAGGCAAAACAGGCGAGAACTTTAACCTTTATCAGATTCAATTCCGCAACCACTTCTCCCTCCAAATCCTCAGAAGCCTTCAAAAGCTCTTCAACCCATTCCAAAGTAGCGAAAGGATCGTCAACAACTTGAGGATATAAACCGCTCAGCAAATAATGTTTCAAATGTCTTTTTGAAACCTTTGTCAATTCGCTCCAAGATTGCGTAGATTTTTCAGGCATACAAAGCTTGATAGCAAGGTCAAGTTCTTCTTGTTCAAGTCGCGAAAGTGAAAGAGCATATTGCTCTCGCAGTCTGCCAAGTTCTTTAAGTCTCTCTGATTTAAAGTCTTCAATTTCCGCTTCCAGAGAATAAACAGAAGAAAGCAAATATTTCAAAACAAAAGCATCGCTGCCTTTGTAATCAGGCCAAAGGCTAAAAAATCTTTCAAATCTCTTTGCTGCCAGAGTGTAATCAGAGGACAGAAAAGCCGCTTTCGCGTCGCTTATTAGCTCCTCAGGTGTTAAAGCCATAAGAGGCAAGGAAGCAAAAGCAAAAAAAAGTAGAAAAAGAAAAATTGTTAAATGTTTTTTCATATGCTGACTCAAACTATCGGGACAGCTCTGAAAATAATTAACCAAGATTTGCAACCACGATAAACACGAACTAAGAACACAAAAACTTTAAAATCAGCAGCTTACGAAGATAAAGTCTTAAAAAGCGACACAAATTGCAAGTCTATGTTAATAGAATGCAATTTTGGTCAAGTCTCGGAGCAAGACAGAAATTTGCAAGTTTGATTGCAGAATTGCTGGCTTAAAGCGAGACCTAAATTAAAGCAAAGCTTTCATCAAATTTTCTGCCTTTTTTGTTTCGTGGTTAAAAAAAATTAAGTTCTGAATCTGTGCAATATGCGGATAAAAGATACTTAAAGAAATGATTCTAGAGCTATTCTTCAGGCTGAGCTTCTTTCTGTTCATTTTCAGAAAGTTCGGATTCAGCAGATTCGGAAATACCGCCTGTCAAAGAATTATCTTTAAAAGAATGCCCGTTTTTGGCAGCTTCGATTCTGGCATCTTCAGATTTTTCAATCAAAATCGGATAATGAGTGGCATCTGCTGGATAGGTTGCAGAACCAATAATCAAACCTGCTTGTTCAGGCATGTTTATAGCCGATGTTTCATTCAGCTTCTCAAAAACCTTTTGTAAACGTTTGGCAATACCTTCTGCTTGAGCAGCATCGCTCTCTGTCAAGATTGCATAGAAAAGTTCATCTTTTTCGCCTTCAAAACCCAAGTCAAAACGACGGATACAGGTTTTAAGAGCCTTGGCCGCATGTTTTCTGGAAACGATTTTTTGTTCAGAGGAAAGTTCTTCGTAACCAGATATCTTGATACTTAACAGACTCATTTCCTGACTATAGCGTTCAGAGCGTTCAAGTTCCAACTCAATTTGCTCCTGGAAGTTCCTGTGAGTTATTAAGGAGGTTTCAGGAGCCTTGTATGCTCTGCAGTCTTCAAGTTGTTTTTCGGGAATGCCTTCAAGCATTTCATAAAGGATTTTCACAGAAGCAAAAGAAGCTTTGAAGCGTTTATTGCCGCTTGAGGAAAATATAATAAAAGCCTTTTCAAGGTTTCTCAAAACAAGAGGTATAACTACAAATGAAATTTTAGTAATAGGCGAAGAATATCTAGTGCAAGCATTTTTCGCCATATCAAAAAGTGCCTCAGAGCCTAACTCTCCAGTATAAACCACATGCATTTTATTTTCTTTGAGTATATAGCGCGAACCAGCCAACAACGGCGGCATTTGGCCTGTCTCAAATTTAACTTGTATTTTATTGCCATCCAAAACTATCAAGGACATGTAATCTTGCCCGGTCACAGGCAAAACAGCCTCTGAAACCTTTTGCAGAAGCTCAGAATCCCTGTCTTTTGCAACTCTCACCACATCAAGTGCCTTTCGTAAAGACTTTTTTCGAAATCTTTTTCGATAATGATGGGTATGTTTCTGATTAATACCTCTGACAAAAAGCATTAGCGTGTTGACTATCAACAAAATGGCTAAAACAAGTGGAATATTGAGCGATACGCTCCAGTCCTGCTTCTGCCAGTTGACGTTTACCAGCAATACAGCTACTAAAATCAGGTTTGCAAAAAAATAAAAATTCGGATTTGCCGCTTTTTTATTTTGTTCTTTCATTAAGAATATCCGCCTTCCCAAAACACATGCAAACAAAGACTATTGCCGACAGGCGATCTTGTCTGATATATGTTAATATTGTTTCTTATTTAATTATACACGTCTTATTTTTTAATATCAATCTAGAAGGCTCCAGCTTGGGCACAATCAAATCACAAAAAAATTCTTTTGATGAAATTTTCTTAAAGAAACTCCTCCCTGATACAAAAAGCGACTTTTCCGGGTTCAGCGGAATAGCTGGAGCTATGGCTCTAAAACGCTTTGCAAGCTCAGGTGGCATAAAAATATTCATAACATCTACTCCCGAACGTGCCACAGATCTTTATGAAAATCTTTCCACTTGGCAAAAAACTGGCGAAAAGGATCTTCTGCTCTTTCTTCCAGAAAAAACATCGATATACGCCCAAACAGACGTAGACGCAAAAATCAGAAATGACAGAGCTGCTGCTTTTGCTGCCCAAAGTCAAGAAAACTTAATGATATTGGTGCCAGCACAAGCCCTTATTGAACGTTTCGACAAGCCGGCTGCTAGACAAAACTCTTTTATTGAAGTGAAAAAAGGTGACAGAGTAAAAAGAACTCAACTTTTGGAAAGCCTGACAAACCTGGGATACAAGAGAACAGCCCTGACAGAAGAAGCGGGCAGTTTTTCAGTCAGAGGAGCTATAATAGATATATTTCCTTCAGGAGAGGATTTTCCTGTAAGAATAGACTTTTTCGGCGATGAAGCTGAAAGTATAAAACTCTTTGTGCCAGAAACACAAAGAACCTTCGACAAAATCTCACAAACACGTATAGGACCTGCGGCTGAAACCATTATTGATGAAAAGCTTCTTGAAGAAGTCAACCGCAAAGTGTCTCAACACGCCTCAACATTAAGCACTACTTTAAGAGTCCTTTTGGAGAGAAGACTTCACAGGTTGAACAGCTCAACCGACAACTCCGCTCTAAAAGAGCTAATACCATTTATAGAACCATTCAAAGCCTCTTTTTTCGATTACTTTGACAACTGCACTCTTATAGCGGAAGATCCCGATCAGCTTGAAGCTGCTATACATGAGTCATACAATTATATCTGGGCAACCTATGAAGCAGAGGCGGAAAAAACACCACTCCTCTCTCCCGACTTTTACTATCATAAGCCTGCAACAATAATCAGCCTGATTGAAAAACAAAACCCTCTGATTTTTTCAAGATTCGGCAAACCTTCTGCCGCACTTCAGAACCTAGAGCCCCTCGCACAGCCGGATCACTCCTCCTCAGACAGTATTATAAAAAGAATTAAAAACGCTATTACCAATGGCTGGGCCATAGTTCTCGTAATATCTGATGAAAACAGGCTTGCAAACCTCAAAGGCCTGATGGCCGATCGCAACATCCCTACCCGCTTATCGCCTGATCCTTTCAGCTTTGTCCACGGTACAGTCCTTCTGGTAAAAGGCAAGGCGGACAACGGATTTAAAGATAATGACGCCAAGCTCTTAGTTATAAGCGAAAGAGATATTTATCTAAAAGCCGCGGAAACCAGGTCTGTGAAACCCAGACGTTCCAGAGATATTTTGAGCATGGGAGACATAATCCCAGGCGATCTTGTAGTTCACGCAGAGCATGGAGTTGCCGAATTTGGAGGCTTCGTAACTCTGACAGCAGCAAATGCCTCTAAAGAATACGCACTTTTGAACTACGCGGATGCAGACAAACTCTATGTGCCTGCTGACCGCCTTCACAAGGTAACAAGATACATTGGCTCCGAAGGCTTCGTTCCTAAGATTGCCAGCCTCAACTCAAAAGTATGGGCCAATCGCAAAGAAAAAGCCAAAAAGAATATTGCCGCAATTGCCAAAGAACTTCTCGAACTCTATGCAAAGAGACAAGAACAAAAAGGTTTCAGCTTCGGTTCTGATGACGACATGCAAGCAGAAATGGAAAATCAGTTTCCTTACGTGGAAACACCTGATCAAATGCAGGCCATAATAGAAACAAAAGCAGACATGGAATCTGACATACCGATGGATCGTCTTATTTGTGGCGATGTAGGTTACGGAAAAACAGAAGTAGCTATGAGAGCAGCTTTTAAAGCGGTAAATTCAGGCAAACAAGTTGCAATACTCGCTCCAACAACCATTCTGGTGATGCAGCACTATAACAATTTCAAAGAAAGACTAAAAGACTTTCCTCTGACGGTTGATTTTGTAAGCAAATTCAAAAAGCCGGCTGAACAGAAAAAAGCAGTCGAAGATACATCAAAAGGCAAAATAGACATTCTTATAGGAACTCATAGGCTTTTATCAAAGGATATAGCCTTTAGAGATTTAGGTCTTTTGATAATAGACGAAGAACAGCGTTTTGGTGTAAAGCACAAAGAAAAACTCAAACAAATGAAAACAAACGTAGATGTCCTTACCCTTTCAGCGACTCCTATACCCAGAACACTGCAAATGTCATTATCGGGAATCAGACAAATCAGTGTAATCAATACTCCGCCAAGAGATCGAAAGCCTGTAAACACTTATGTTTCTCCTTTTGACGAAACTTGGATTAAACGTGCAGTCATAGAGGAACTTAAAAGAGGCGGACAAATATACTATGTTTTTAACAGAGTAGAAAAAATAGACGAAAAGTTGGCCTTTTTAAGGAATTTATTGCCTGAAGCCAGAATTGTAACTGCTCATGGGCAAATGACTGCATCTGCTATAGAAAAAAACATGCTGGATTTCTATCAGAAAAAATACGATCTGTTACTATGTACAACCATAATAGAATCCGGTCTTGATATACCGGATGTAAACACACTCATAGTTGACGGTGCAGAAAAACTTGGCCTTGCTCAGCTTTATCAGCTCAGAGGGCGTATAGGCAGATCTTCAAGACAAGCCACAGCCTATCTTTTCTACTCAAAAGGCAAAAAACTTACAAAAGATGCCACTCTGCGTCTTGAAACAATTGAAGAACACACAACCCTCGGCTCAGGTCTCAAAATAGCAATGCGCGATCTGCAAATCAGAGGAGCCGGGAATATTTTAGGAGAAACTCAAAGCGGCCATATAGCCGAAATTGGTTTCGCCCTCTACATGGAACTTCTGGAGAATGCCGTAGCAGAGCACAAAGGCGAAAAACAAAAGCCAGACACCGAACTTGAAATACCTGTAACAGCCTTTTTCCCAGCCACTTACATACCAGAACAGGAAATAAGAGTAGAAATCTATTCAAGATTGGCGGCATGCAAAGATGCTGATACAGTTAAAGATATAAAAGAAGAATGTCTTGACCGTTTCGGAGAAATACCGTTGGAAGCCATAGCATGCTTCGATCTTACTCTCTTAAGAATTAGAGCCTCGGAAGCAGGTATCAAAAAAATCAGCAAAATTTTTAACCGACTTAAAATTGAATTCGATAAAAAAGCGGCACTTCCGTCACCCGAAAAATTCTTCGTTATAAGTAACGAGCTTAGACACAGAATCGCTTTTACAGCCGATGACACAAACAGTCTGTCAATAATACTGAAAGACGAATCTTTTACATCGATCAAAAATGACTTGCAATATTTTTTCAATCTCTTGACGTAAAATCCCGCTACTCTTATAAAGAAAAGCCTATTTTTTTTGAGGCCAGAGCAGAACTTGTGCTATATTATTTCAAGATATAAAACAAGGAGATGGACATGAACAATTCTGCAAAAAAGGCCTTTCTCTCAGGAAACGCCGCAATTGCAAGAGGTGCTTGGGAAGCAGGCTGTAAATTTGCAGCCGCCTATCCTGGAACACCCTCCACTGAGATCATGGAGTTTTGTGGAACTTATGACGAAATAGACGCTCAATGGGCAGTAAATGAAAAAACCGCAATGGAAACAGTTATCGGAGCATGTTTTGGCGGAACACGGGCTATTTGTTCTCAGAAGCACGTTGGTTTAAACGTAGCCGCTGACCCTTTCTTTACAGCTTCTTATATAGGCGTAAACGCAGGGTTGGTTATAGTAACCGCTGATGACCCTGGCATGCACAGTTCGCAAAACGAACAAGACAACCGCTACTACGCCATGATGTCCAAAATGCCTTTGCTTGAGCCTTCAGACTCACAAGAAGCAAAGGACATGACAATCGAAGCTTTTGAAATTTCAGAACGCTTCAATACCCCGGTTCTTATTCGTACAACAACAAGAGTTTCTCACTCCGAAACAATTGTACAATTAGGCGAAAGACGTGAACAACCTGAAAAGGAATTCGTTCCTGACATGAACAGATATTGCACTTTGCCTAACATTTCCAGACAAATGCATGTCAAAGTCGAAAAAAGAGCCCTTGAACTTGAAAAATATGCCGCTGAAGAATCCAAGTTCAACTATATAACAATGGGTGACCCCAAAATCGGCATAATAGCAAGCGGTGTTGCCTACAGGCACGCAAAAGAAGCTTTTCCTCAAGCCTCCTTTCTGAAGCTTGGCATGTCATGGCCATATCCCAATGAACTTATCAAACGCTTTGCCTCTAAAGTGCAAAAGGTTATAGTTATAGAAGAAGGCGATCCATTTATAGAAAAAGCTGTCAGAACGCTCGGAATCAACTGTGTAGGCAAAAACTTGGTGCCTCTCTGCGGAGAGTTGAATCCTGATATCCTTTCTGAAGTTCTCTCAGAAGTAGTTTCTCCTCATTTGCCTGTAAAAACTGGCATCAAGCACACAGAACTTGCCAGCGAAGTCCCTGTTCCTGGCAGACCTCCAGTGCTTTGTCCTGGATGCCCACATAGAGGCATTTTCTATGTGCTCAGCAAGCTTAAATGTATAGTCACTGGCGACATAGGCTGCTACAGTTTGGGAGCATACGCACCCCACAATGCAATGCACAGCATAGTCTGCATGGGTGCTTCAATTACCACAGCTATGGGTCTATCCAAAGCCATGAAGGACAAAATCAAAGGCAAATTGGTAGCTGTGATAGGCGAATCAACCTTCATGCACTCTGGCATGACATCGCTTCTGGACACTGTCTATAACAAAGGCAATCATTTAACAATTATACTCGACAACTCAATAACAGCTATGACTGGGCATCAGCCTAACCCTGCAAGCGGCAAAACTCTCAAGGGAGAACCAGCAAAGTCCCTTGATTTTGTAAAAGTCTGCCACGCTCTAGGAATCAGCAAAGTATCCACAGTAGACCCATTTGATCTTAAAGCAGTAGAAACGCTCGTTAAGGCCAGACTGCAAGATGACGAGCCTTCTGTAATAATCGCACAAAGACCTTGCTATCTGCTAAAAGATTACAAGCCGAAAATTCGCAAAGTCACTATCGACATAGATAAATGCGTAAAATGCGGCATGTGTTTGAAAGTCGGCTGCCCTGCAGTGGAAGTCGATCCTGTTGACAAGAAAACCAGACTCAACATGGCTCTTTGTGTCCACTGCGGTCTTTGTGCTCAAATGTGCAAACCTGGAGCCATAACTCAAGAGCAGGAGGAAAATTGAGATGAAAAAAACCTTCAACATATTAGTATGCGGAGTCGGCGGACAGGGAACACTGTTGGCAAGCAATATAATAGCTGATGCGGCCATGGATTCAGGCTATGATGTAAAAAAATCAGAAATTCATGGAATGGCTCAGAGAGGCGGAAGTGTCACAAGCCATGTCAGATTCGGCGAACACATAGAGTCTCCAATTATGCGCAAAGGCGAATGTGACATACTTCTCTCCTTTGAGCTTTTAGAATCAGTGAGATCTATCGGTTTCCTGAAACCAGGCGGAACCTTAATAACCAATACTCAAAAAATTCTTCCGATGTCCGTCTCTGCAGGAGGCCAAGTGTATCCTGACAACATTCTGGATGTCTTCGCAGAAAGCTCTATTAAATTCACGGCCATAGACGCTATAGGCAAAGCCTTAGAACTTGGAAACCAAAAGGTTTTAAACATAATTCTGCTTGGCGTTCTATCTAAGCAACTCCCTGAAATAAGTGTCGAGACATGGGAAAACTCCATAAAGAAACTGCTCAAACCAAAACTACATGAGCTGAATCTCAAAGCTTTCAATCTGGGCAGAAACTACAATTAACTAAAAATAGTGATTAGTGGACTATGGACGGTGGACAAATAAGACAACGATGCCTGTATAAGTGGCGTGTGGCGGTCTTCGATAAAGCATAAATCAAAAAAAAATTGTTTAGAACCCATTGCTGAAAGTAATAATTGACGCAAAACAGTTCTAAACAGTTCCACAGTCCACGGTTCACTGACTACTGTTTGTTAGATCGGAGAGGAGAAACTTCTATTTATGAATAAACTCTACAAAACTTCTGCGACTATACCTCAAAGCATTAAGGACAAAGCCTTTTACCATCCCCAAGAACGTCACTCTATATCAATCTCGGTGACTCATCTAGACGGTTATAAACTTCCCGGAATAATTGACTGCCATTTTCACGGTGCCTACGGCTGGGACTTCTCATTCGGAGACCCCGAAAAGATCAACGCTATGCTTGACAAATGTCTCCCGGAAGGTCTTACGGGAGTAATAGCAACCCTTATGATCTCATCCGAGGAAAACACAGAAAAGGCAATCAGAGATATCACAGAAGTCATAGAAAAAAGAACAGTTCCTCCTTTCGTTCATGGCATCTACCTTGAAGGTCCCTTTTTGGCTTCCGCAAAATCTCATCAGCATCAAAGAGAATTTCTTCTCTCTCCCGATATAGAACTTATAAAAAAATGGCAAGACATAGCAAAAGGGAAAATAAAAATAGTAACTGTTGCACCTGAACTCGAAGGGGCAACCGATTTCATTGAAGAAGCTTCACAAATGGGCATAATCTGCTCTATTGGGCATACTCAAGCCACATGGGCACAAACCAAAGCGGCTATAAAGGCTGGCGCAAAGCATGTAACTCATTGCTTCAACGCAATGAATCCGCTTTATCATAGAGATCCAGGAGCTTTGGGTTGCATTCTGGCCGATAAAACCTTAACCCTAGAGTTGATAAGCGACTCCATCCACTTGGCTCCGGAAACGGTTGCCATGATATATAGCATCCATGAAAGCGACAAAATAGTTCTTGTCTCAGATTCTATAGCCCCTCGCGGCATGTCTGACGGAAAACATGACTTCTACGGCACCACTCTGCTCAAAAAAGACGGTAAAATAACCTATGCCGCCTCAGGAGCTATAGCCGGAGGAAACAGCTCTTTATTGACCGCAACAGTAAGAACTGCCAAAGATGCAGGCACGTCTTGGGGCAGTCTAGGTACAGCAATCTGGCGTACACCTAGCCGCATATTAAACTTGAAATCACTCGAAACCAATGTGTATTTCGACAAGGATTTCAATTGGCTGGCAACATCGCTTAATAACAAAACTTGGTTCCACAAATAAAAAAACAGGGTGTGGGGAGTAGCGAAATTGTCCAGACTAAATGGCTGAAACCAATAAGCGTTTTGTGCTATCCCCTACCCCTAATTCTTTTCTCTGAGAGCTACATTTAAAGGACCTGCGGTATAGGTATCCGTCAGTGCATAGGCCGCAACAGTCACATCTGATTTTTTTTCTTTTATGCTGTTAACCATGTCATAAAATGATATAAGCGATTCATAAGTCATATTGCCAAAAGCGCCTGTTAAAGGATTCGCCAGCATACCTCTAGATACAGACTCGGAATCTATGGCCTCCATAAACTCTTGCAAATCCCTGGCTATAGTTACGCGATCCTGAGTTCCGTCTATAACGGCTTCCGCTATTTCTGCATTCTTTGTGTAAACAAGCCTATTTGGAAAAACTACAAAACGCACGTTTCCAAGCTCTTCTCCAGAAGCTATATTTTCTACTGCTATAGCACTGACTACTATATTTTCCGAAGAAGAAGATATATGCTGAGCCATTAGATCCAGTTGATTTTTGTTATCCTTGAAAAACTCGATCGGAGTCTTTACCTGAACACCTCTTGTGGTGGCTTTATCTGAAAGGCTTATAATAAAATTGGTTAGATTCTTCATTACATCATTGAATTCTTGTCCAGCCTCTATGACTATCATCGCCAAAGGCTCGTCCTTTCTGAAAGCAATGTTTTCAGTTTCTTTTATTTTAACAGCTGATCTTAGACTCTCAATGTGCTCTGTCAAGACAGCCTTTTCATTCTCAAGACTTGTTTTAGTAGAGCTTAAGCCCTTTACCTGAGCCTGCAAAGTGTCAATCTCTGTCTTGAGCGTTACCATGCCTTTTTTCAGATCATCCATATAAAAGAGAGCTGTCCTTACTTCTTCTGACAAAAGAGCAGAAACTCCGAGTGTCAGCAAAGTAATAAGAATACCCGTAACTATAGCAACAACCATAGCAGTTTTTCTAGGTCTGAGCCCAAAAACCGTAAGACGCTTTTTTCCTATTACGGAGCCTATAACATCTCCCAAATAGGCTATAGCCGCGCTTATTATAATAGCTAATAAAATATAGATCATTGCTCTAGTTTCTCTATTTGATCCAGTCTGAATCTCTCTCCCAAATAAAACTTTCTCGCAGTTTCGTCTTGGCTGACAAATTCAGCAGTTCCCGAAACCAAAATTTTTCCAAGACTCATTATATAAGCTCTGTCTACAATTGCAAGGGTTTCTCTGACATTATGATCTGTTATCAGAAGACCCAATCCCTTTTTCTGAAGCCTCAAAACTATGCTTTGTATATCTTGAACAGCTATGGGATCAACACCTGCGAAAGGTTCATCAAGCAATATAAAAGAAGGTTCAGCCGCCAAGGCTCTGGCTATCTCAACACGTCTTCTCTCTCCGCCTGAGAGAGCGTAGCCTTTGCTATCAGCTATCCTGCCGATATCAAGATCGGACATAAGCATTTCAAGGCGTTCATCACGTTCTTTTTGAGGAATATCAACTCCTTCAAGTATCAGCTCAATGTTTTCTCTTACAGAAAGTTTTCTAAAAACACTCGCCTCTTGAGGCAAATAGCCGATCCCCATTCTGGCACGCTGATACATAACCCTTTTGGTTATATCTTCTCCATTTAAGAACACCCTGCCCTCATCTGGCTTTATAAGACCTACTACCATATAGAAAGTCGTTGTCTTGCCTGCTCCGTTAGGACCCAAAAGACCTACTATTTCGCCTTTTTTGATATTCAAAGAAACATGATCTACAACTCGTCTGCCCTTGTAGGTTTTGCAAACACCCTCGACTGTAATGCAATCCAAGTCAGATTCAGAGGAAAGGGTATCCGCCTTTTTAATATCCCCATTTTTGGAATCCACTTCCGTAAGTTCCACGTTTTGCTTCTCTATTTTTTCGGAAACACCATTATTTACTGCTGAAAAGTTTTCAAGTTTAAGGTTTGTTTCTTCCATGACATATCAGTTTTTAGTTGAACCTGGGTAAACAGTAGCTTTAACATTACCTACAGCTATAGTTCGGTCACTATCAATATAATAAATTATTTTGTTTGCAAATACCTCAGAAGTTTGAGAGGTTTTTCCCTGCTCTTTTGTTGCCTGTATAGCATGAGCATGGCCTGTTATAATTATTCGATTTTCATCATTTAGATAGACAGCTCTATCGCCTGTCGCCTTAAGAGTTTCAGTAATTATCTCAACATTGTTCTTGGCGACCATTTTATTCTCTTCTGCATAGGCTTCCATAATTTCAGAGGTAATCAAAGTAAGAGGTTTTTTCTCATTTTCAAGAGCTTCTTCAGGTGTCTCACCCTCTCGATAATTGACTTCGACCACTTTTACACGCCCTTTTGCCAAAAAGCGATCCTCACGGTTAAAGCCTTCTATTTCATCACAGGTGAGTATTACCCTGGTTTTCTTACTCTGCTGAGCATCTTCTGTAGACGTTGAACCTCTTTCCATTATTTTGATTACCCTTGGGTTGCCTCTTGCGGAAACTCGCTCTTCCTTAACATAGACCTCCATATAATCAGCTGTCATGGAGGTGTCTGGCATTTCAACTTTAACGTTGTCCATTGCCTTGATAATCTCCAGATTTTGGTCGTATATTCCCTTATCAGCAGTCATTTTGCGATCCTGCTGTACAGCTTCTACCCCGCCTCTGGCCACATATATGCCTTTATAAAAAGTCATAAGTCTGCCTGTTATAACCATATCGCCAGACCTGACAGTAGTCTGGGCAAAAAGGCTGGCAGTAATAAAAGTCAGAAAAAAAACTAGCAGAATTCGCGGAAATATAAAAGATTTGGTCATATATCAACTTCCAGAATCTATTGTAACATGATTCTGATTTTTGAGAGGTATCTCTTTCAAAATTTCTTCCAATGGTTTTAAAGGAAGGGCTTCTTCCTTAACAGAAGGTTTTGATTCCTTGTTTTTCTCCCAATATCTGATTTTGGATCTTCGTAAAATCTTGAAACTTTCGTTGTCCATATTGTAAGAAAATCCAAGTCCAGTCAAAACAGCATCATCTTTGAAAGCCTTGATTGGTTTGGATGAATAAAACTCACGTCTCTTAAGGTAATATTTAACTTCATCAGTTGAGCCCCTGAGACCATCAGTATCCCAAAAATAGACATTGCCTTTAAAGGTCGCCTCAAAAGGATTCTTAGTGCCAGTGTCAGCTACCACTTTAGCTGTAAAAGTCGCAACATTCTCCTTATAAACAACCATTTTGATCTGTTCTGCGTCAAAATAATTTTGGCTGTCATCCATATAGCAGACATCAGCATAAAAAGTGCCGCTCTTAAAGTCCGCATCTATTTGATCCATAGCTATATTGTTTACTACCATGCGATGTTTGACATATTCGGTCTTCGCTTTTTCATCAAAGTCATCATCCCAAAGAACCATAAATATCAATACACCAAGAACCAGAGCCCAAAACTTGAAACTTTTAAAGAAATCCTTCAAAACTAGTCTGTTCTCCCCTAGCCTATCTGTTATTCAAATATTTCAGCTCTATTTCGTTCCAGAGTCCTTTGTGTTCCAATATCAAGTCTATAGCTTCTCTGACTGCCCCGTGGCCTCCGCGTTCCTTAAGAACATAGTCAGCATAAGGTACCATACGCCTGTTTGCATTAGCAGGCAAAAAGAAAAGCCCAGCTATGCTGCCTGCCGCAAGATCGTTTAAATCATCACCAATAAATGCTATTTCAGAAAGTTCAAGCCCTCTTCTCTTAGCTATCTCTGTCATGACAGCTGCTTTATTTTGAATATCCATATGCAGCTCGTCAAATTTCAACTCATAGGCACGCTTTTCCAAAGGTTCGGAAGATCTGCCTGTTATGCAACCGCTTGTAAAACCGCAATCTCTCCAAATTTTCAAGCCAAGACCGTCACAAGTATAGAAGAATTTCATTTCGGATCCAGAGCTGCCTAACACTATTCGACCATCCGTCAAAACACCGTCACAATCGAAAAGCAGCATTTTTATGTTTTTACAAGCCTCTTTGAATGGCAAAGCTTTAACTTTGGATGTAGTCATGCTTATATGTTTCCTCATCAATAATTTATGCTAGCAAATTAACATATATTGTTTTTTATAACCACTGTAAAAAAAAGTGAGCAGTGATTAGTAAACAATAAAGTAGAATTAGTTAGGAGCCAAACTAAAAAAATAGAACCTGCTGTCAGAGAACTAACAGCAGGTTCATTTTTACACTTTACATCTACATTTCACATCAATCTGAGAATTATCTAGAAAGATTTGTTTCTTGTGTTTTTCATGTTGAAAAAGGTTTTTCCTTAGTCAGCACGAAACACAAGTCACTCATCACTTCGGCGAAGTTCTTCTAGGCGTGAGATGTTTATCCAATGTTCTTACGTCTATCGTGGAACCGAACACGGGAATACTCGTCTTGAAGGTTCGTTTGTTAGGCGCGGGAACTCCAGGTCT
>JGI24710J26742_10000854_pt1 | contig 28464 bp, 27 predicted proteins | sample BioPla2DNA2_FD_26742 | JGI IMG/M metagenome (IMG submission 26742)
GAGAGATGGCCGAGTGGTTGAAGGCGCACGCCTGGAAAGTGTGTAAATGCCGAAAGCGTTTCAAGGGTTCGAATCCCTTTCTCTCCGCAAGCTAATTGACTGGAAATAAAAAAAATAATAAAATAAAAAAATTGTAAACAACACATTCATTAATTTAAATTTCAAAAGTAATTATGAAAAAATTAATCGCTTTATTTACCGTTGTATTATTTATAGCATTCGGTATTTCAAACACTGTTTTTGCGCAAGATAGTAAACAAGCAACTGCTTCCGACAAGCAAAAAACAGAAAATGTAACTGAGGTTACTGAAGAAACAACAGAGGAAGTTGCCGGAGCGGCAAGAGTAGAAAGAGCTGAAGACCCAGATACAGCTGCTCAAGAAAGCTTACACTTTGTTTTAAAGAATAAATTTATTGAGGGGGGAACAGTTTGGATGTCTCCAATATTATTGTGTTTGATATTGGGACTTGCATTGGTTATTGAGAGAATTTTTTATCTTAACTTTGCAACCATTAACTCAGGAAAATTCTTAGAAAAAATAGATGATGCCATTAAAACCGGTGGAATTGAAAAAGCAAAAGAACTTTGTCGTGACACTAAAGGACCTATTGCCGGCGTATTTTATCAAGGATTGGATCGTTTTGACGAAGGTATGGAATCAGTAGAAAAAGCTGTAGTTTCATATGGTGGTGTACAAATGAGTAAATTAGAGGTAAACTTGAGTTGGATTTCTCTCTTCTTGGCATTAGGACCTATGTTGGGGTTCCTTGGAACAGTTGTAGGGATGGTGTTTGCTTTTGATGATATTGAAAAAGCGGGTGATATTTCTCCAACTATTGTTGCAGGAGGTATGAAAGTGGCGTTATTAACAACTGTATTTGGTTTGATTACAGCTATTATTTTACAGATATTCTATAACTATATCCTTTCAAAAATTGACTCTATTGTTAGCGATATGGAAGATGCTACCATTACTTTTATGGATATTTTGATCAAAAATAAATAGTTTTTAGATCACTTAACTATCAAATTAATACTGTATTATGAAAAAAATTGTTAATATAATCATTTTTACTATTGCTGGTATAGCGTGTTTATTTGCTTTGATTTTTTCATTTAATTTTGATGAGAAGTCTGCAGCAAGTTATAATGCGACCGGTCAAGTAAAAGCGGTTGCACCGGAAATGTTAGAAGAGTTATCTACAGCTAATGCAGATAACCTTCAAGAGTTTATTACTAAATATCAATCTCAGATTGAGGAAAGAAATAAAATCAATAGAGAGCTCCAAAATAAAAAAGAGATTCTCTATACTTTTATTACTTCCCTTAAAGAGATAGAGAAGGATCAAGAAAAATTTGATCAGTACAAAACAAACTTTGCTTCCTATTCAGCCAGACTTATAGCTGAAGAACCTACAGCTCAATCTTATTTGGAAAAATTTAATAAAGTTGACAATTTAGATAATCTTCATGGCTATATTTTGGAATTGGAAGATGAGTATGCTGTTGTAAAACAAGATTATCTTGTTGAGGTTGAAAATATTAAGGCTTTAAACTCTCTTCTCGATGAAGCATCCAAGATTGATGCTAATATATCTGTTCAGAAAAAAGAGATCGAGCTAAAAGAGTTACAAGCTAAAATAGATAGTTTCCAAACAGGGGCTGTACAGTTGAATATTGCAATATATGGATTTTATATTGTGTTTTTTATAACAGTTGGATTGTTGGTCTTCTTTGCTATTTTCCATCTCGTTAAAAATATTAAATCCTCAATAGGAGTTCTATTGGGAATAGCTCTTCTTATTGTTGTAGCTCTTATTGGATATTTTGTTTCTACTGATCAATTGACAGAAGTGGCAATTAAACTTCAAACTTCACCAAGTGAGATGAAATGGGTAGGAGCCGGTATTATCCTCTTCTACTTTGTATTCTTTGGAGCAATAGCAGCTGTTATTGGCTCACTTATTATGAATTTCGTTAAAAAATACAGATAAAATGGCAAGAAAAGCACCAGGAATTAATACGGGTTCAATGGCAGACATTTCTTTTCTTCTACTTACATTCTTTTTGTTGACCTCTTCAATTAATACTGAGCAAGGGATCCCACGTAGATTACCACCTCACGCAACAGAAAAAAAAATAGAGCAAATAAATGAAAGAAATGTGTTGAATGTAGTTGTAAACTTTAAGAATGAAATTTCTGTTAATAGCCAAATCGTCTTTATCAATCAGTTGAAGGATAAAGCTAAAGATTTTATTGAAAATCCATACAATGATCCCAATTTATCGGCTAAAGAGACGAAATCAATCGATTTTATTGGAGATTATCCTGTATCTCAAGGAGTTATATCCCTCAAAAATGACCAAAGTACGTCGTATGATGTTTATATACAAGTACAAAATGAGTTAGAGAAGGCTGTTAATGAACTTAGAGATAAAGTATCACTTCAATTTTTTGGTAAAAAATATGAATTGTTNGATACAGCTTNACAATCAGCTGTTAAAAAAGCTGTGCCAATGCAGATTTCAGAAGCNAAGCCAATGGACTGGAGTAACACAGGTGGTGAATAATCATAAAGATANTTATTATGGCTAGATTTAAAANAGAAAACACAAAAGAACTTCCTGAAATTAATACCGGATCCATGTCCGATATTATATTTATGTTTCTATTCTTCTTTATGGTGATCACAAACATGAGAGAAACTAATGTTAAGGTGAAATTTGAAGCACCATACGCAACTGAGGTTCAAAAGTTGGAAAAAAAATCTTTGGTGGAAACGATTTATATCGGAGCACCGTTGAATAAAAACGAAAATACAATTCCACCGGGGAAAATATCAGTTCAGCTAAATGATCAGACAATTAAACAAGAAGACTTAGAGACTCAAGTTCAGGATTTTATTGCTAGAGCTAAAGAGTCCCGCAGTGAAGAAGATAAAAATAGATTAACATTTTCACTCAAAGTAGACCAAAATGTTGAAATGAGATATGTCAATGTTATCAAAACTGAGTTGCGGAAGAATAATGCACTTAAAATTAATTATGCAACTAGAAAAAAAACTACAAATTAATTTAGTTTTTTGTTGTTAGAAAAATTTATGGGTAGCATCTGCTACCCTTTTTATTAAAAGAATTATGATTAAATCAATGACAGGTTTCGGGAAAACATCAACAGTGGTTTCCGGTAAAATGATTGTAATAGAAATCAAAACTCTCAATAGTAAGCAGTTGGATATTTCAACCCGAATCATGCCTGCATATAGAGAAAAAGAGCTAGAAATTAGAAATTGGGTAGCCCAGTCTCTGGAAAGAGGAAAAATTGAGGTGTCAATTTATCAGGATAAAATTAATAGTGCTGAGCAAACAGTAGAAATTAATTTTGATCTGGCAAAAGAGTATTATCAACAATTGAAGAACTTATCTCAATTCCTCAATAATGAAGTTCAATCTGATCTCTTAATACAGGTTCTTAGAATGCCTGATGTGATTACAGCTCAAAAAGAAGAATTGGATGAGGAATGCTGGATTTTATTGAAAGATAAAATTTCAGAAACCTGCAATCTTGTGAATCAGTTTCGTGTGGAAGAGGGGGCCGTTTTACAGAAAGATTTAACTCAAAGAGTTCATTTAATCATGGAATTCTTGAATGCAATTGATCCATTCGAAAATGAAAGAATGCAGCAGATCAGAAATAAACTCAATGAAGCATTACAAGTTGCAGATTTATCACGTGTTGTTGACCCCAATAGGTTTGAACAAGAGATGATCTACTATCTTGAAAAATGGGATATCACTGAGGAAAAAGTAAGATTAAAAAAACATTGTAACTATTTTCTGGATACTTTGAATGCTGCCGAATCTCAAGGAAAAAAACTGGGATTTATCACACAAGAGATGGGTAGAGAAATTAATACCATAGGTTCAAAGTGTAATCTTTTTGAAATCCAACAGTTGGTAGTTCAAATGAAAGAGGAGGTGGAAAAGATTAAAGAACAATTGGCTAATATTTTATAATTTTATAAATCAACAAAAATAAAAGGGGGGGAAATGGGTAATATTGTTTCATTGGTCGGAAAACCCAATGTTGGTAAATCAACGTTGTTTAACAGATTGACACAAACAAAAGAAGCTATTGTGGATTCTATTGCCGGAGTGACCAGAGATAGGAATTATGGTAAGTCGGATTGGTGCGGGTATGAGTTTTCAGTTATTGATACCGGGGGTTATGTTGTAGGATCTGATGATATTTTTGAATTAGAAATTCGCAAACAAGTAAAACTGGCTATTGACGAATCGGATGTTATTCTTTTTTTGGTAGATGGCAGAGAGGGTGTTTCACCGTTAGATCACGAAGTAGCTCTCATGCTACGTAAATCAAAAAAACCTTTTTATTTGGTAGTTAATAAAATTGACTCACCATCAAATTATTTTGATCATGCAGAATTTTATGAACTTGGACTGGATGAAATATTTCCCATTTCTGCTATTTCGGGCAGTGGAACGGGTGATTTGTTAGATCAAGTTATTACTCACTTTGATAAATCTCAAGTTCATGAAGAGGATGATCTGCCAAAAATAGCGGTTGTAGGAAAACCTAATGTTGGAAAATCTTCAATTATCAACACACTTTTAGGGAAAGATCAACATATTGTGACACCTTTACCAGGTACAACAAGGGATACAGTTTATACTCGATACAATAGTTTCGGATTTGATTTCTATTTGGTTGATACTGCCGGAATGAGAAAGAAAAGTAAAGTAGGTGAGGATTTGGAGTTTTATTCTGTGATGAGATCCATCAGGGCAATAGAAAATAGTGATGTCTGTATTGTAATGTGTGATGCTTCAGTTGGTTTTGATGCTCAGGATTTGAATATTTTTAGTCTGGCCGCAAGAAATCGCAAAGGAGTTGTGATCGTCATGAATAAGTGGGATCTGGTAGAAAAAGATAGTAAAACAGTTAAAGAATATGAGAAATTAATCAATGGAAAGATAGCTCCTTTTACTGATGTTCCCATTATCTTTACCTCTGTGATTAATAAACAGAGAATTTATAGAGTACTTGAAAAAGCTATTGAGGTCAATGAAAATCGTAAAAGAAAAGTCAGTACAGCGCAACTGAATGATCAATTATTAGCGATTATTAAAGAAACTCCACCTCCAATTGTAAAAGATAAAGTAGTAAAAATCAAGTATATAACACAACTTCCAACTTCATTCCCGGCATTTGCATTTTTTTGTAATTTACCTCAGTATGTCAAAGAGAATTATAAACGATTTCTTGAAAATAAGATAAGAAGTTTGTGGAATTTCTCTGGTGTACCTATAGAAATTTACTTTAGAAAAAAATAATTTCATAAATAGTTGAAAATTTGCAAAAAAAGTCTATCTTTGCAAGTGGAATATTAATTGTTTAACCAAAATTATATCGTATGAAAAAATTTTTATCTTTTTTAGTTGTAATGTGTTTGGTTTCAGCAACCCTTTTTGCTCAAACTAAAACAGATCGAATGAACACATCATTTGTTGCCAAGGCTAAACAAACAGCTCTTACCGGCAATGAAATGACTCCTGAAAATGTAGTTCCTGAGGTTGTTCGCGGATTCGCAACTAACGCTATTGGATCTACATATTATGACGCGGTTACTAACTCCACATCAAGAAATACAATTACTAACTGGAGTGATGGAACCGTGGCTGCAGTATGGACAACGGGAGAAGTTACTTCTCAAAGAGGAACAGGCTATAATTATTTTAATGGAACTTCTTGGGGCACACCTCCTCCAGCTTCTGAAAGAATAGAAAGTGTGCGTACAGGATGGGGAGTTATTGCACCTGTTGGAAATGGTGAGATAGTTGTATCACACAATGGTTCTACTGGATTAACAATCAATAAGAGAGCAACCAAAGGAACCGGTGACTGGGTTGAATCTACACTTATTGGTCCAGGACATGATGGGGATAATTCTAGCAATACTGCATTGTTATGGCCTACAATTGCTACAGAGGGAAATACAGTTCACCTATTTGCATGTACAGATAATGTCGAAGGTGTTCTTTATCAAGGACTTCAAACACCATTAGTTTATTTTAAATCTACCGATGGCGGAGATACCTGGTCAGCACCACAATTAATTGCTGCTATGGATGGATTTAATGAAAATATGGCAGATAATTACATGGCAGTTGCTAAGGGTGGAAAAGTTGCTCTGTTGGTGATTGAAAGATTTTCTGAAACCTTCTATATTGAATCTACTGACGGTGGAACTACTTGGACCAAACATACTGTTTATCCTTTTGCAGGTGGCAATGATTTTGATTTTGACACCGAATATTTTCCTATGACAGCTGTGACAGATGGAACCGGCTCAATAGCTATTGGAGATGATGGTACTGTTCACGTTGCTTTTGGAACTTATATGGCTGCCAGAACAGAAGAAAATGAGCCTGGTTATTATACTTATTGGCCAGGTTATGACAACTTGTTCTATTGGAATTCAACTATGGCTCCACTTGTTCCATTTGATACACTGAATTCAGAAACTTATAGTGGTAGATTAGGACGTCCAAATTTGGATGGAGATGATACTATCTGGTTTATGGGTGGATTCAATTTCCCAGAGTATAGAAACAATGGACCTATTACTTTCCCTAACCTTGTTGCAGAGGATGGTAAAGTATTTATGGTTTACGCTGCAATATTGGAAGTTCCTTTCCTTTGTGGAGCAACTTCTGAGTATTATAATGGAATTTTTGCAACAGTATCCAACGATAATGGTGCAACCTGGGATGACCAAAATAGAGTGAGTTGGTTGTCATATCATCCCGATAATTATTTTGTGGATTGGGTAAATACTGAATTGTATGGAGAGTTGTTGACAACAATGGAAGGGGAATGTTTCTGGCCAAAAATGGCACCTAATTCTTCCGATGGTAAATTGAATATCATGTGGTATTTTGATTATTTACCAGGAAACGTTGCAGGATTTGGATCACAAATAAACTATGTTTATGCTCATAACATTGATAAAGAAGATGTTGGAGTTATTAATAAAACAACAGAGGTTTACCAAGGACTTTGGAATGAAATAGGTATTAAGGAAAATACACTTTCAAAAATGAAACTGTTCCCTAACCCAACTTCCAATTCAGTAACTATTAATGTATTGTCTAAAGTTCAAGGAAATGCAGCATTAACTATTACTAACCTAATGGGACAAGTTGTTTACAACCAAACTGTTTCCTTAGAGTATGGTGCTAATCAACTAATGGTTAACTGTTCTGACTTTACTTCAGGGTTCTATTTAGTTAATATATCAACCAATACCGGAACTACTACTCAAAAACTGATTGTTCAGTAAAAAGAAGAGTTAATTTATACTAAAAAAGTGGAGAATAGACAGATTCTCCACTTTTTTTTTGAAAAGTTTGCTTATTTGAAGGGTTATATAATAATTTTTATATATCTTTGCTGCTTGAAAGTAGTACTGATATTACGAACGCAATTTTATAGTTAAATTTATTAAAAAAAAAGAAAATGAAAAAATTTTACTCATTATTGGTAATGGTTATGATTGTGAGCTTCGGTTTTGCTCAAATCCCAACCCAAACAATTAAAAAAGAGAACCTTAATTTACAGAAAAAAGAGGTTAATCATCGTCCTGACAGATCAGGTGCCGGTTCTTGGTGGTTTTCCTATTGTGATGACTTAATGTTCTACATGGGAACAGAATTAAACTATGGCTATGTGAATTTCTTCCAAGATTCAGTAGCTACAGTTCAATATTCTGATGGCGACGGTCGTCCACAATTCTTCAGCTTTGCTCAAATCTTTAACTTTGAAGAGGAAATTTGGTATGACATGTACAACGGTTTAAGTGATGAGTTTGGTGAAATAATTCCAGTTCCTCATATTGGAGGCACCAGTACTTATTCTATTGACTCAATGAGCTGTATTTATGCTTATATGTGGGGAGAAAACGTTCCTATAACTGTGGTTGATACATTAGTAATGACTATCATGGCTGATGATGAACTAGAGTATATGAATATTTCTTCAGGTGGAGAGCCAGCATTTGTGGTTGCTGAACTTGCTTATAACTTTAACGATGCAACTATTGCTGAAGCAACACATCCTAAATTTTATACAGTAAAAGTTCCTTTAACTATTGATGATACAACAGGTGGATATTTTATTTACAGAAACTTACCAGTAGAAGGATTTCAAAATATCAGTGCTAAAACTGTTGCAGTTGCATACTCCTTTATTTCAGGATCATCTGATATCACCATTGATGATGTTATTGGAATCGATCTTAACAGATTCGTTGCATTCTACAATGAAGATCCAAGATCAGATTATAACAGCTGGGGTTCAGTTGGTTTAACAAGTGAGTTAAGTAACTCTCTATGTGCTATGGAGTGGACTTATAACTTTGAACTTTTCCAAGGTATGTATATTCATAACTGTATCTGGAATGGAGACTTAAAACGTCCAGGACTTTCAATTCTTGCATCTTGTAACGACTGCGAATGGGTAGGTGTAGAAGAAGTTGATCAAAAAAATATTTCAGTTTATCCAAATCCAGCAGCTAATAACTTTACAGTAAATTTACCAAACAGCAATACTGCACAAGTAGAGTTGTTCAATATTGTTGGACAAAAAGTATATCATAATATTGTAAATGAACTTACTCTTAACGTAAATGTTTCTGACTTTACAGCAGGAATCTATATGTTAAAAGTAACTCAAGATAACAAAACTTATACAACAAAAGTTGTTGTTAAATAAGTTTGATTCAGAACAAAAAAAAGGGAGTTTTAAATTTAAAACTCCCTTTTTTTTATGCTGGGAAATACAAATAAAAAAAGAGATCTATTCAGATCTCTTTTTTATTTAATAGAAACAGTAAATTATTCAGCACTATCTTCTTTTACTTCAGGATTGCTATCTTCTGGAGTTGGCTCTTCGGTTTGAACTTCAGCACTTACTTCTTCTCCTTCAACAGTAGCTTCTGCTTCTGCCTCTGCTTGAGCTTCTGCCTCTGCTTGAGCTTCTGCTTCTGCCTGAGCTTCCGCTTGATATTTAGCTGCTACTTTTTGAGCAATCGCTTCTCTCACTTTACTTTCACTTTCTAAACGAAGTTTAGATTCCTTGCGTTCTTGTTCTACTGCTTCGCGTTTTAAATTGTTTATTTTGGAATCTCTTTCTTGTTTCCAAGCTTCAAAACGACGTTGAGCTTCAATTTCAGTAAGGGCACCTTTAGCAATTCCGCCTCTTAAATGTTTCATTAACATCACACCCTCACGTTTAAGAATCGAACGAACAGTTTCAGAAGGAGAAGCACCCACTTCAACCCAATACAATGCTCTTTCAAAATTTAAGTTAATAGTTGCTGGATGGGTCAATGGATTATAGGTTCCAATCTTCTCGATAAAACGTCCGTCTCGTGGTGCACGACCATCCGCAATTACAATAGAGTAAAAAGGTTGATTCTTTTTACCAAATCTTTGTAATCTGATCCTTGTTGCCATAATTGTTTAATGATTTAATTGTTATTAATTTAGGGCTGCAAAATTAACAAAAAAAACGATATGAAAATTATTTTTTCAAATTTTATTTGAATCAGGCTAAATGTCCAAAAAAAGTTGTATTTTTGCAGACTGAAATAATGATGGTTCCGTAGCTCAACTGAATAGAGTATCTGACTACGGATCAGAAGGTTACAGGTTTGAATCCTGTCGGAATCACGTTTACAGAAGCACTTGTTATTTATTTGACAGGTGCTTTTTTCTTTCCTTCCCCCCCTTTTTTTCTTAATCAAAAATATGAAATTAGAATATGAAATCAGAATAAAAAAATTTTAAAAGCGGTTTGTATTATTTTTTTTCATACTTTTGCACTTCCAAAATGCCATGGTGGCGGAATTGGTAGACGCGCCGGTCTCAAAAACCGGTGAGGTAATACTCGTGCCGGTTCGACCCCGGCCCGTGGTACAAAGAGGCTTAAAAACAAATAGTTTTTAGGCCTCTTTTTTTTGTATCTTTGCTTTTCTAAAAAATGTTGAAAATGGAGATTTTAAAATCATTAGTAACAGATCTTTTTCAAGAGACTCCTATAGAGATAACAAAACTACCTCAGTCAGGTTCACCCCGTGTTTATTACAGAATCTCTTTTCATGATCGTCAGCCTGTTATCGGTGTTTATAATAGTGATGTTAAAGAAAATGAGGCTTTTTTTGGTTTTACTGAGTCGTTTAAAAGTAATAAAATTGCGGTTCCTGAAATTTACTTCATTGCACCGGATAGACAATATTACATTATAGAAGATCTTGGAGATGTAACTCTTTTTGAATTTTTAAAGCAGGATCGGACCCCGGATGGGCTGGGAGAAGCAACGATAGAATGGTATAAAAAAGTGCTTGAAGAGCTACCCAAAATTCAACTATTAAATGAGCAGGATATTGATTTTTCACTCTGTTATCCCAGGGCTGCATTTGATCGACAATCAATGAATTGGGATTTAAACTACTTTAAATATTACTATCTTAAATTAGTACATGCTCCTTTTGATGAACAAGAATTGGAAGATGATTTTAATAAATTGATTCAATTTTTATCGGAAGCTGATGCGCAATATTTTATGTTTAGAGACTTTCAATCCAGAAACGTAATGTTGCATCAAGGCAAACCCTATTTTATAGATTATCAAGGAGGTAGAAGAGGTCCGTTACAATATGATCTGGCATCCCTTTTGTATGACGGAAAAGCTGATATTCCCGAAAGCACAAGGGAGGAATTATACTATTATTATATAGATCAATTGGCACGTTACATAGAAGTGGATAAAGCGGAATTTGAGACTCATTATATTGGTTTTGTCTTGATTCGTATTATGCAAGCTCTTGGAGCATATGGATACAGAGGATATTACGAAAAAAAGAGCCATTTTTTACAAAGTATTCCCTATGCACTTCGAAATATTCGCTATATCTTAAGGAATAAAACTCTCCCCATATCAATTCCTACACTTTGGAATCTGCTAGATTTTATATCTAAAGAGGAGAATGTTCCATTATCTTCAGAACAATCCAAACATTTAACGATTACTATTCAAAGCTTTTCATTCAAAGTGGGGATACCTACTTCTGAAAGTTCCCATGGTGGTGGTTTTGTGTTTGATTGTAGATTTTTACCCAATCCGGGAAGAGTACCGGAATATAGAGAGTATAATGGAACCGATTATTGTGTTCAAGAATATTTATCTCAATATGATGTAGTTGAGCAGTTTAAGAAAAGCGTTGAAGAGATTGTTGTTATGGCAGTTGATAATTATATTGAACGGGAGTTTCAACAATTAATGATCAATTTTGGATGTACGGGGGGACAACACAGATCGGTCTATTTTGCGGAGTGGCTTACAAAAACACTTCAGGAAAAGTTTCCTCAAATACAAATAAACTTAAACCATATCCAGTTTCCAAAATTATCAAAGAGATTCGTTCCAAAGGAATAAATAGGATTTTGTGATTACTTTTTTTGTACCTTTGCAACGTAAGAAAAATATCAAAACAATATGACAAGGCGAGGTATATTATTAGTTCAGCACACCCTGATGGTACTTATTATTATTTTGGGTCTAGTCTCTTGTAACTTTTCCGATAAACGTTCACAAGATAGCACAGATGAAGAGGAGCTTTTAATAGAATACCCGATAGCAACCATTTCTGATTTCATTGAAACATCACCGACAGATACGAATAAACTTTACCCTGTAAATGAAGAGTTTTTAAAACAATTTTTACTCTTTGCATCGCAATATGAAGGGCAAAAATTAACTGTTAAAACTCATTTTCCTCAGGAGTGGGGTGTTGTGGTAATAGAGCGATTACCGGAAGGAAGAGAGTTATATCTATTGCAGTCTGAGAATCGGGAATGGAAATATATAGCTATCACTTCCGGAATGGGAACTCAAAGAATATTGGATTTAATTCCTGTAGCTGTCAATATTGCAGTCCAAAATCAAGATATATTGGAAACAGAAATCTGGAAAACGACACGAAATGAGATGGGAGAATTTTCAGTTGAAAAAACTTATACATGGGTTAGATCTGTGGCAGAGGAATCATTGGCAGAGTATAGGAATAATCCCGAGCTGTTTAACAGGACTACAAAAGTAATTGATGTGTACTCAATTAATGAAATGTGTCGTTTTGATTTTCTTTTGTCAGATTTGATTCCGGAGTACAGTGCTGTTATTTTTTATTATCAAGATGGGAAAAAACCCGAAGAGTGGGATGAAATCGTACCGATTCTTCAAAGTTATTGTGAAGACTATGAGATTATTTTTGATGAGATACATCAAGATTTTGATAAAGTAATGATTAGAGATTATAAATTAAATAATATCACAACGATGGATCTGACCCCTTTTATTTCAGAAACAATGGCAGGATTAGTTTTATTAAAAAAGGATATGGAGCCTAAAGTTGTTGTATTCGGAAGTTTAGAAAGAATGCGAATAGAAATCAAAAGGTATTTTAAAATAATTTCTTAAATTTTTCGTTAAATTACACCATTAATCATTCTAAATTGATAAAAAGTATGAATATCAATCCGATCTCGAAGTTTATAAAAAAGGATCCTAAAGATTTTACAAAGGCAGATATAGTTCGCTATATTGAGGAGAAAGAGGTGAAAATGGTTCAACTTCTTTTTGTTGGGGAAGATGGTTGTTTGAGAAAAATTAATATTAATGTTCATAGTAAAAGTTTTGTTGATCAACTATTGACTTGGGGAGAGATGATTGATGGCTCTTCGGTTTTTCCATCATCCAGTAGAACAAAGTCCACTTCTATTATTTTACTACCCAGATTAAGTTCTTCCTTTGTTAATCCTTTTGAACCTATTCATACACTTAATTTTCTTTGTTCCGTACATACTCATAGTGGTAAAAATTTAGAATCATCATCTGAGTATATCTTAAAAAAAGCAGATGAAGCTTTTCGCATGGTAACCNGTATGGAAGTTAGGTTTAAAAGTGAGGTAGAGTTTTATTTATATGGAAAAGATGACTTCGACTTTTCAAATCAGTTACAANACAGAGAGTATACCATTGCTCCTTATTCTCTATATGATCGTTTCACTCATGAGTGGATGAGTAAGGCTGCACAATGTGGTGTTTTGATACAAAAAGGTTATGTTAAGGGAAATTATCTTAAAAAGAATGATCATCTGTACGAACAGCACGTTGTGGAGTTGTCTTCTCTATCTCCCATGATGGCTGCAGATCAATTAACAATTTTGAAATGGGTGTTAAAAAATTGTGCTCATCAGCAAAATTTGAAACTCTCTTTTGCACCTGTTGTTGATATTGATGGTAAGGGGAATGATTTAATAATTCATTCTCAAATAGTTAAAAATGGGAAAAATCAGATGTTTTCGGATTCAAAATTAAACTCAATTGGCAGAACTGCCATTGCCGGTTATCTGTTTTGTACTCCTGCTTTAACGGCGTTTGGTAATAGTAACGCATTATCTTATTTTAAAGTGAATCGTTCTCTCAATCAGTACCATTATTTATTCTGGGGAAATGAANGTCGTACAGCTCCAATTTCTATACCTCAAAGATGCACTCAGTTTGAAGAGTTGTATAATGATTTGAACATCAGTGAGAAACCGATACCTAAAAAGAAATATCACACACCTTTTATTACTCATAAAACCTCAGATTTTTCTTCAGAGATCTATTTATTGTTAGCTGCACATCTGATTTCTGTAAGACATGGGTTTGAGATGGAAGAAGCGCTTAAATTTGCGGAATCTCACTATGTTGATGTGGATATTAATCTACCTGAGTATAAAGGAAAATATAAATATTTGGTTCCACTTCCTTCCTCATGTTTTGAGTCCGCAGATGAATTATCAATACAGAGAAAAATTTTTGAAAAACATGCAGTTTTTCCAACAGATATGATTGATAATGTTATCAGAAATTTAAAAAAGGTAGAACGATCTGATTGGGATAAAATGATTCAAAGGGATCATAATTTATGCATTGAATTGATTGAAAAAAACATGGACTGTTAAGTTAGAAAATCGGGCTCTGTAGTTCAATGGATAGAACAAAAGTTTCCTAAACTTTAGATTCGGGTTCGATTCCCGGCGGAGCTACAATTTTTCATATCAATTTATTATCTTTTTATCATAAAATTTTATTTTTAATACCTTGAATTGTTGTACCTTTGCAGCAATTTATAATAAAAATATTACCATGAAAAAAAGACCTAATATTGATTACCCATTTAGTATCGACAGGGAAAAACTGTACTCTATGATTGAGGGGGAGGCACCTACACATCAAGAGTTGGAACAAATTTTACAGAAAGCCAAAGATCTCAAAGGATTGAATCTGGAAGATGTAGCAGCTCTTTTGAGAGTTGAAGACCATGACCAGATTTATGAAATTATGGAGGTTGCAAAATATGTAAAGGAGGAAATTTATGGAAAAAGATTAGTTATTTTTGCGCCTTTATATACAGGCAATGTTTGTGTTAATAATTGTACCTATTGTGCTTTTCGTCGTGCAAATAAAAATTTAACGAGAAAAGTACTTAACATGGAAGAGATAGAACAAGAAACTCGTATTTTGCTAAAAGATGGTCATAAAAGATTATTATTGATTTGTGGAGAATCACCTAAAAACAACATTGATTACATTTGTGATGCAATTCGCACTGTATATGCTGTTAGAGAAGGGAACAACAACGTAAGGAGAATCAATGTTGAGTTGGCTCCAATGGATGTTGAAGATTTTGAAAAACTACATAAGGAGAATATTGGTACTTACGTTTGCTTCCAGGAAACCTATGATCAGGAGTTATATAAGGAATATCATCCGGAAGATACTCCTAAGAGTGATTATATGTACCGTCTAAATGTGATGCATAGAGCAATGCAGGGAGGCGTTGTGGATGTTGGTTTGGGAGTTTTATTTGGTTTGGCAGATTATCGTTTTGAGATTTTAGCTCTGATGGAGCATGCCAATCATTTGGAAAAGATGTTTAATTGTGGTCCTCATACTATAAGTTTTCCTAGAATTGAGCCGGCTGAAGGAGCTCCACTTCCGGAACACATTCCACATAAAGTTAATGATGATGATTTCAAAAAAATTATTGCCATAATCAGAATAGCATTACCCTATACAGGTATTATTTTAAGTACAAGAGAAACTGATGAATTGAGAACAGAACTCTTTAATTATGGCATTAGTCAGATATCTGCGGGTTCCAGGACAAATCCGGGAGCATATAGCCATATTGCTAACAAAAACACTACCGGTAGTCAGTTTGCATTAGGAGATCACCGCTCTTTGGAAGAAGTAATCTCGGGAATGATTGATAGTGGTTATATTCCTTCATTCTGTACAGGTTGCTATCGACATGGTAGAGTGGGAGCCGACTTTATGGATCTTGCAAAACCTGGATTAATAAAACAATACTGCTTACCTAATGCACTTTTCTCTTTTAAAGAGTATTTATACGATTTTGCAGGCGAGGAAACCAGGAGTAAGGGATTGGCATTAATTCAAAAGATGGTTTCAGATTTACCACAAAATAAGAGAACAGAAACAGTTAAATCGGAACTGCAAGAGATCGAAAAAGGAAAAAGGGATTGCTATTTTTAGTATAGCTCCATATATTTAAATTCAGACTTTAAAGGGATCCTTATTATGTATGGGGTCCCTTTTTTAGGTAAACTCTTCCCTCTTAGCCAAGGGTTGAGTTCTTTGAGTTCCCTGTATAAAATCTTTTGGTCTTTAGCAAAAGTAACCAAATTTGCTATGTTGGTATCAACCGATATCTCTTTATATGGTATAGGTTTGTAGTAATCAGTATTTGAGAATTGAATTCCATATAGTTCCGGTTGTTCAAACATCAATTTATATGAAATAATTCTACTGATATAACGTGATGTTTCGGTGTTAAGGAGCAGATTCCAATAGTTTTTTTCATCTTGTTCCGTTAATACTCTTTGAAGTCCGTTTTCCCCCATATTATAAGCCGCCGCCGCAAGCGTCCAACTTCCAAATTTTTTATATAAAGCCTTAAAGTATTGACAGGCAGCCCTTGTGGATTTTTCTATATGATAGCGTTCATCAACGGTTGTATTGATTTCCAGTCCATGATTTTTTCCCGTAGACTCCATAAACTGCCAATAACCGGAAGCTTTTGCAGGTGAAACAACATTTTCTAAATTACTTTCGGCAACACAAACATATTTTAAATCCTCAGGAACACCTTCCTCTTTTAAGATTTTTTCAATTTCAGGAAAAAAACGACCTGATCTTTTAAAAGTTTGTATTGTTCTGGAGTGTTGATAGCAATGAATAATCAGCTCTTTTTCCAATCCTTCTCTTACCCAATAGGTTTGAATGGGAACATTTTCTCCACAAAATTGTACCGATAAGGGAACGGGAGGATTTGCCAGTGTGTTGTGATAGAATGAGACATTATCTTTTATATTTTTCCTATCATCATCTGAAATATCACCACTTCTTACAATGAGACACAATCCAATCGTTCCCAATAATAACATAATAATAATGATAGCAATGCGATTTTTCATAGAGTTTATTGTTTAAGGTAGGTTTTATGATGCTGCTCAATCATTTTCCAAAGATGAACTCTGTCAAGACCTCGAACATTGTGTTCATGATTAGGATAAACGAAATAATTTATTAATATACCATCTTCAACAGCCTGATTTAATAGTTTTAGGGAGTGTTGCCAAAGCACAACGTCATCTTTTCCGCCATGGAATATGAGTAGATTCGCATTAATGTTCTTTACTTTCGGAAGTATAGAGGTTGAATGATATCCCTCCGGGTTCTCTTGGGGGGTATCCATATAGCGTTCACCATACATAATTTCATATCCACTCCAATCTACTACAGGTCCTCCACAAGTCGCACTATTGAAGTATTCAGGATAGGTACTGATTAAACTTAAAACCATAAAACCTCCATAACTCCATCCATCTAAAGAGATATTTTTTGCATCAACGTAGGGTTGAGATAAAAGATATCTGACACCCGCCATTTGATCTTCCATTTCTAAAACCCCCAGTTTGCGATGGATTGCTTGTTCAAATTGAGCTCCTCGTTTTGCAGTACCCCTGTTATCCAAAGTGAATACAATATATCCTTGTTGTGCCATATAATTTAAAAAAACACCTCCACTCATAAAACTATTAGTTACCAATTGAGAGTGAGGACCGCCGTAGACATAAAGAAATACCGGATATTTTTTTGATGAATTAAAATTAGGGGGGAAGATAATCCTACAATACAGAGAGTCTCCCTCATTATTTTGAATTGTAAGGATTTCAGTTCTTCCTAAATGTGTAGAGCTATAGGGGTTTTTTGCATTCAATAGCAATTTGGATTTCCCGTTGTAGCTATTGATTAATTCAATTTGTCTCGGAGTTTCTAAATTAGTAAAATAATCAATAAAGTAGCTTTTATCATCCGAAAATAAGGGGTAGTGTGTACCATCCTTATGGGTAAGACAAGTTGATTTTTTAGATTTTAAGTTTAAAGAGTAGATATAGTTTCCGATGGGTGAAGGGTTTGTACTCGTATAGAAAAGATATCTCTCTTTTGGATCCAGACCGCAGAGTTCAGTCACTTCCCATTTTCCTTCAGTGAGTTGAGAAATGAGATCACCATTGCGATTATAAAGGTAGAGATGGTTCCATCCGTCACGTCTGGACTGCCAAATAAAGGATGATGAATTATTAAAAAAGAGGGGTCTGGTTTGCGGCTCTACATACCGTTCATCATATTCCTGAATTAAAATCTTAACTTTTTTCCCGGTTTGTACATCATACTCAATCAAATTCATTTGGTTTTGTTCTCGATTGACGTGAGCAATAAAAAGTGATTTTTCATCAGGAGAAAAAGTGATGTTGGTTAGAAATTCACCATCTTCAAGATCTGTCTGGACATAATGATAAATTGATCTGTTTACCTCTACTGAACGGTTCACATCAAATATTCCAACCTTAACCTGATGACTTGTTTGACCTGCCATGGGATACTTGATAGTGCTATAGGTAGCGATATGCTCATTAATATCAATGATAGGGTAATCCTCCACCATACTTTCATCCATGCGGTAGAATGCGATGTAGTTTCCTTTGGGAGAAATATATTGACCTTCATCAATTCCCCACTCACTGCGATGTACCGTTGATCCAAAAACAATATTTGTTCCAGTATCCGGACAAAGAAGTATCGGCTGAAAATTATTTTTTTCACTTTTTACATACACTTGATTATCTTCCTTAATTACAAAAAGAAGATGTTTCAGATCAGCATCGATCCAATTATCCGGTAAAACCTTTACCTTAACATCAGTGGAGCCAATAGAAATAATTTCATTCAAAGAGGGGAAGTATATATGATCTTTATCAACCCATTCAAAATAAGGGAATTTTGTTAGGCGTTTTCCATCCCTTTTGTCGCTAATTGCAGATAAAGTAATTTGTTCTTTTATTTGTCCACTCTTTCCATCAAAACAAAAAAGTGTGTCATTTTGCAGATAGCTATATTGCTGAGTTGATGGTCTCCAGCTCAAATTTTTCAATTGGTCTATTTGGTACTTTCCTGTAAAAACAGCATCCAAGTCTATAGTTTGAGCATTAACACAACCCCAATAAGCACTCAACAAAAGTGCTATTACAACAAATCTTTTCATAAGGGTTAATTCTGGTCTTTAAATCAGATTACATTTATATTGTTCAACCGGAAGCTTTTGATTGATTTGCTCATTCCAGGGTAGTCCGTATTTTCCAATTTCAGCCATAAATGGATCCGGATCAAACTCTTCAACATTGAAAACACCTTTTCCTAACCATTTTCCGGTAAGAATCATTTTTGCTCCCAGCATTGCAGGAACTCCTGTTGTATATGAAACAGCTTGAGCTCCAACCTCTTCAAATGCTTTAGCATGGTCACAATTATTCCAGATATAGTAAGTTTTTTCTTTACCATCTTTAATTCCTCTAATTTGACAACCAATAGAGGTTTCACCTGTATATCCTTCAGCCAAAGAGGCAGGTTCAGGTAATACTGCTTTTAAGAACTGTAGTGGAACAATCTCGATCCCCCCATATTGTATTGGTTCAATACTGGTCATACCCACTTCTTGCAGTACATTAAGAACCTGGATATATTTTTGTCCAAAAGTCATCCAAAAACGAGCTCTTTTAATCGTTGGGAAGTTTTTAACAAGAGATTCAAGTTCTTCATGATAAAGGAGATAGGACTCTCTTTCTCCGATATTAGGATATGCTATAGGTTTATGAATAGACATAGGGTCAATTTCCACCCATTTTCCATTTTCCCAATATTTTCCTTTTTGAGTAATCTCTCGGATGTTGATTTCTGGGTTAAAATTGGTAGCGAAAGCTTTGCCATGGTCTCCGGCATTACAATCCACAATATCAAGATAATGAATCTCATCAAAATGATGTTTTGCAGCATAAGCAGTATAGATACTTGTCACACCCGGGTCAAATCCGCAACCCAACAATGCCATGATTCCTGCTTCTTTAAATCTATCATGGTATGCCCATTGCCATTTATATTCAAATTTAGCTTCATCTTTGGGTTCATAATTTGCAGTATCCATGTAATGGGTTTTAGTTGCCAGACAAGCATCCATAATGGCTAAATCTTGATAAGGTAAGGCAACATTTATAACCAAATCGGGTTTAAATTGTTGAATTAAACTAATAGTTTCATCAACATTATCGGCATCCAATTGTGCTGTTTGAATTCGGTTTCCACCCACAGCTTCTGCAATTTTATCACATTTTGATTTTGTTCTGCTTGCTAACATAATTTCAGTGAATACTTCCGGAACAGCGGCGCATTTATGCGCAACTACCGATCCAACACCACCAGCACCAATAATTAAAACTTTTGCCATAATCAATCTAATTTTTATAAAGTAAATAATTTTTAATATTTTATCAAAAATATGATTTAGTCTGCAAAGATAAGAATTTTTTTGTATGTTTGCAATATCATTTATGCAAACTTTAACACTCTTATGATCAATTCATTTAATTTTATTAATTGGACAGTAAGTCCGGTAATAGTATCCATAGGGTCTTTTCAGCTCAGATGGTATGGTTTATTATTAGCTATAGGATTTTATTTGGCATATTTGACGCTTCAAAGAATATTCAAAAAAGAGAATCTAAGTCAACAATTATTGGATAAATTGGCAATTTGGAGTATTGTATGGACTTTTATCGGTTTAAGGTTGGGTCATTTTCTTTTTTATGATTTTGAGTTCTTTGTAAAACATCCATTGCAGGTACTCCTTCCTTTTGATACGGAGTGGAATTTCATAGGTTATCAAGGGCTGGCAAGCCATGGAGCAGTAATATCTTTAATTTTATTCCTTTCCTATTTTGCATGGAAGCATAAAATGAAACCATTGTGGTTATTGGACAGATTATCAGTAGTCATTCCTATTGCAGCTTCTTTTGTACGAATCGGTAATTTAATGAATCATGAAATTGTTGGTAGTATAACCGAGGTTCCGTGGGCTTTCAATTTTGTATATGGAGGACCCGGAGTTGCGGGGACATATCGTCATCCAGCACAAATTTATGAATCTGCAGTTTATTTGATCCTTTTTATATTTATGGTTTGGTATTATTTTAAATATACCAAAGGGAAAATGCGTGCCGGTAGTGCAACAGGAATTTTACTTGTTGTTATTTTTACAGCACGTTTTATCATAGAGTTTTTCAAAGAGGTTCAAGTTGCTAAAGAGACGGAGATGTACTTGTTAATTGGACAATGGCTTAGTATTCCATTCATTCTGATAGGAATTGTTTTGTGGATCTATTCGATGGTAAAAAAAGAGGTTCCTACCTATACGGAACCCAAAAAAGAAGTAAAATAAAATTTGTAGGGTTATATTTTTTATTTGTAATTATAATAAAATGGAAGATTTATTAGATTTAGAAATTGTTGACATTAGAAATTCGGGGTCTGCATACGGGGCTTATTTTCTGATATTAAAAGAAAAAACAGAAAATAAGATTATTCCTATTATGATAGGAGAAACTGAAGCTAAAGCAATAGCAACTATACTATCCAATTTTAAATCCAAGAGACCTTCAATACATGAGTTAACGGTTGATATTATAAGAGGTACAGGATTTACAATAAGTAGTATCTACATTAGTCGATTTGAGAACAGTATTTTTTATTCAACCATAGTGATGGGGAATGAATCTNAAGAGATTGAGATAGACTCCAGGACATCGGATGCAATTGCCATCGCACTACTTTCAGATATCCCTTTTAAAATAAGGAGACCCATTTTTGATAAAGTTGCTACAAAAGTAGAAGAGGTTGAACACGAGGATGTTCGTTTGATTAAAGAAAAAGACCTGTTAACCCGCATCGAAGAAGAGTGGGATAAAGTCGATGTTGACAAAATACCAAACGATGACCTGCAAATTCTACTTGACGAGGCTATATCAGAAGAAAACTTTGAATTAGCATTCAAGATTCACGAAGAACTTGAAAGAAGGGGGAAATAAAAATTAAGCTTCAGCTGCAACAACTGAAACTACTGATTTTCCATTAGTTGTTTTCTTGAATTGAACAATACCATCAACTAGAGAAAAAAGAGTATGATCTTTTCCCATTCCTACATTAACACCTGGATGATGTACTGTTCCTCTTTGGCGGATAATGATGTTGCCAGCTTTAGCAACCTGACCACCATAAATCTTAACGCCTAACCTTTTACTTTCGGATTCACGACCGTTCTGTGAACTTCCGACACCTTTCTTATGTGCCATAAAACTAATATTTTATACGTTAATATACAATTTGATTAAATAGTGATATCATCTATTTTAATGGAAGTCAAATATTGACGATGTCCATTTAATTTTTGATATCCTTTTCTTCTTTTCTTCTTAAAAACGAGAACTTTGTCTCCTTTAAGATGATGTAAAACGGTAGCGGTTACTTTTGCTCCATCAACGAGAGGAGAGCCCACTTTAATAGTACCGTTGTCTTCCACAAGCATCACGCGGTCGAAATCAATTTGCGACCCTTCTTCAGCTTTTAGGCGATGAACATAGACTTTTTGGTCTTTTTCAATCTTAAATTGTTGCCCTGCTATTTCTACGATTGCGTACATTGTTAATAATAATTTTAATAAATACTGATTTGGGCGGCAAAAATATGAAAAAAAATCGAGAAAATTAAAAATTTTCACAAATAAGTGTAATTTTTTTTAAAATTTTACGTTTAAGATAGTTACCGAAAAGATATTTGCTGGTTGTAAATTTCATTTTGGCGCAATATTATTATTAATCAAACTAGTAAGAATTTGTAAATATTTTTATTTTTTATGAGACAATTAGTAATTTCCAAGTCAATCACCAATAGAGATGGTGCTTCGTTGGATAGATATCTTGCTGACATTGGCAAAGAGGGATTGATCTCCGCTGAAGAAGAGGTGGAGTTGGCAAGAAAAATCAAGATGGGTGACGCAGACGCTCTGGAAAGACTGACAAAGACAAATTTAAGATTTGTGGTTTCAGTGGCAAAACAGTATCAAAATCAAGGAATCGGTCTTCAAGATTTAATTAATGAAGGCAACTTAGGCTTAATGAAAGCAGCGACTCGTTTTGATGAAACCAGAGGTTTTAAATTTATTTCTTTTGCTGTTTGGTGGATTCGACAAGCAATCCATCAGGCTATTGCTGATCAGGCACGAATTGTTAGATTACCTCAAAATCAAGTTGGAAGTATAAATAAATTAAAAAAAGAGATTGCAAAATTGGAACAATCTCTACAAAGACAGCCAACTATTGAAGAGATATCCCAATTTGTGGAACTTCCGGAATATAAAGTTGCCGAACTGCTTAAGATGAACTCTCACACACAATCTATGGATGCAGCTATTTCTCCTGAAGAGGATACAGCATTTATTGATACCTATATCCCTGATACAGAAGAAAGAACAGATAGTGCTTTGATGCGTGAATCTTTAAATAAAGAAGTGGAACAGGTACTATCGATCTTACCTGAAACAGAAAGAGCAGTATTAAAACTCTACTATGGAATCAATACGACTCACGAATATACTTTGGATGAGATCGGTGATAAACTTGATATTAGCAGAGAACGAGTTAGACAAATCAAAGAAAGAGCTTTAAAAACGCTAAGACAAAAAGCAAGAAATACCAATTTTTCATACTAAATGTCTTTCAAGATTTTAATCGTTGATATTGCTGATCCTTCATTGGTTAAGCAACTTGAAGCTATCGGTTTCTCTTGTGAGGTGAATTTAAAAATGACTCAACAGGAGTTTCAAGAAATTGGGACTCCTGTTGTTGGTCTAATTATTAGAAGTAGATTTCCTATAGATGCTAAAACGATCGACTCACATCCGGAATTACGGTTTATTGTTAGATTAGGAGCCGGTGTCGAAAATATTGATGTAAAATATGCAACCTCTAAAGACATAGAGGTGATCTCTACGCCACAAGGAAATGCTCCCGCAGTAGGTCAATTTTGTTTGGCAATGCTATTGAATCGTTTACGAAATGTTTCAGAATCTGACCGAGAATTGCGAAAAGGAGAGTGGTTGAGAGAAAAGAACAAAGGAAGAGAATTAAGTTCTTTAACTGTTGGAATAATAGGATTTGGTAATACCGGACAAGCATTTTATGATATTTTAAAACATTTTAAGCCGGAAATATTGATTTATGATCGTTATAAAACAGGGTTTAAACAAGAGTTTATTCAAGAAGTTCCATTGGAAGAGTTGTTGGAACGGAGTGATGTAGTTTCAATACATGTCAATTATATTGAAGAAAATCATTATTTTTTTAACACTCAACTTTTTTCCAAAATGAAACAGTCTCCCATATTAATCAATACATCAAGAGGAGCAGTTTTGAATACGCGTGATCTTCTTGATGCGTTAGATCGGGGATTGATCAGTTATGCATGTTTGGATGTATTGGAATTTGAAAACCACAGATTGACCATACCATCTCTGAAAGATTGGTCCCCTATTTTAAAAGCGTTAGCAAATCATACCCAAGTTACGTTGACGCCGCATATTGCGGGGCAAACCTTTGAATCAGAAAAGAGACACGCTGAAATTGCGGTTGAGAAAATACGAGCTCTTTGGGAGCAAAATAAATTTTAGTTTTCAGTACAACCACTACATCCGTCAAAACAGAAAGTGCAAAGTTTTTCTTTTGGCAATCCAATAGCCTCAACCAATTCATCCATTTTAACAAATTTCAAAGAGGTGATATGAAGTTGTTCCTTAATGTGATTAATCATTTGGTGATATTCTTGGGTTCCATAGGTAGCGTACAGATTCAAATTTTTATCATTAGAACCCTCCAACTTTTCAATAGTTCTTCTGGTAATTAATTCTAAAGCAGACTTTGATGCTGAAAAGTTGATATATGGACAAGCAAAAATGAGGGGAGGACAAGAGATTCTCATATGTACTTCTTTAGCTCCATATGTAAATAAAAATTCGACATTATTCTTAAGTTGAGTTCCACGAACAATAGAGTCATCACAAAAGACTACAGATCTACCGTTCAACATTCTTCGATTGGCAATGAGTTTCATTTTAGCGACTAATTCGCGAACTTCTTGATTAGGGGGAGTAAAACTACGAGGCCATGTGGGGGTGTACTTAGTGATGCCGCGTCTGTATGGTAATTTTGATTCCTCAGCATAGCCTAAAGCCATTCCTACACCGGAATCAGGTATACCGGAAACAAAATCGGCACGAACCGTATCTCTGGATGCTATCAACTTGCCTAGTCTTCTTCTGACATTATCAACGTTAATCCCTTCATATTCTGAAATAGGAAATCCATAATAGATCCATAGAAATGAACAGATCTGCATTTTATCATTAGGTTTCCGTAGTTGTTTGTATCCGTCAGCTGTAATTAAGACAATTTCACCGGGACCTAAAAAGTACTCAATCTCATAATTTAAATTAGAGAAAGCGTTAGTTTCACTTGTAACAGCATATCCATCAACATGATGTTTCCCAATGATTACCGGTGTTCTGCCGTAATAATCACGAATGGCAACAATTCCTTCCGAAGTTAACATAAGCGCAGAAAAAGATCCTTTAACCTTTTTAAAAGCATTTTCAATGCCATCAACGAGGTTCTTTCCTTGTGAAATTAGTAGTCCGATTAATTCAGTTGCACATGTTTTCCCTAAACTTAATTCAGCGATATGAGCTCCTTTGGAAAGCACTTCATCTTCCAATTCAGGAATATTATTAATTTTTGCTACGGTTACTATCGCATATTTTCCTACCCGGGTTTTCATAACCATGGGCTGGGGATCGGAATCACTAATTACACCAATTCCCGAATTTCCTTTGAAAGAAGGAAGGTCATCTTCAAATTTATTTCTAAAATAAGAATTTTCAATATTGTGGATGACCCTGATAAAATTGTTCTCTTCATTCATAGTTACCATCCCTGCCCGATGCGTTCCCATATGCGAATTGTAATCAATGCCGTAAAAAAGATCTATAGAACATGCTCTGTTCTTGATAGTTCCAAAAAAACCACCCATAAAAATAGAATTTTAAAAATTAATAGACAAAAATACAAAAATTAGTGGTAAAAAAATCATATTTTTGTAAAGATAAAATAACCCGTTTAAAATCTTCACTGTATTATGAAAAAAATAAATAGAAATTTAGTTTTATTGATTGTTTTGATCCTTCTATTTGCAGGAGGGTGCAAGAAAAAAGCAGGTTCAGGATTTAGAGTAGATAATTATTCCAATGGTAAAGCAGGAGAGATTGTTTTAGTTATGGATCCAAAACAATATACGGAATCAGAACGCGAAGAGGTGATAGCGATTTTACAGCAACCTCAACCGGCAATTAATCAAATTGAACCAATGTTTGATATTTTGAAATTTGGGTTAGAGGATTTTAGTGCTTTCTATAGAAAACACCGTAGTGTTGTATATTTTGAAATTAGTGACTCTTACGACAATTTAACTATCGATTTTGATGATAATGTTTGGGCTTCACCTCAAGTTTATATTACAATTAAAGGGAATAATGTTGATAGTACACTGGCCATTTTTAAACAACATCAGGATGAGATTATTGAAAGGTTATATGATAATGATCTAAAACGTTTACAAGCTTTTAATATCAGGAACAATAGTCCTCAGATAGAGAAAAAAATTAAAGAAAAATTCGGAATCTCTATAACTATACCTCAACAATATTTTATTGCGCGAGAGGAACCGGATTTTCTTTGGTTAAGAAACCAAACTGTCAGAAATGACCGTTTTATTATAATATTTAAGAGTGATACTTTACTTTTATCAAAAGAACAGTTGGTGAAAACAAGAAATCAAATGACTAAAAACTATATTCCCGGTGCAATTCGGGGAGCATATCCTATCTTATCCACTATTTATGAGTATCCGGAATATCGTGAGATTACAATTAAATCTAAAAAAGGAATTGAAATGAGAGGCTTATGGGAGTCGGTAGGAGATAATATGGGAGGTCCTTTTTATAGCTTTTCATTTATTAATTCGGATCAAACTGCTGTTGTAACTGTTGATGGGTTTGTTTATGCGCCCGAAGAGTATAAAAGAGATTATTTAAGAGAGGTTGAATCCATTGTAAAGTCACTCAGATAATTTTTTGCAAATAGCGGGAACATTCAACGAGGTTGTGCGTCAAAGAGGAGAAGTGAAAGCTAAAAAAACAGATCAAGAACTTATAGAGGGGTGTTTAAATGATGATAGAGTGAGTCAGCACGAACTCTATCACAGGTATGCTTCTAAAATGTTTGTTGTTTGTTTACGGTATGCTAAAACCCATGAGGATGCGGAGGACATATTAATTGAGGGGTTTCTCAAGGTTTTTACAAATTTAGCTTACTTCAAAGGGAAAAGTTCTTTAGGAACATGGATACATACGGTTATGGTTAATAGTGCAATCTCTTATTATCGGAAACATAAAAAACATATAGAAACTCGTTTTTTAGAAGATTATCCCACTACTGAAGTGCAATCTATCTATTTTTCGGAGAGTGACCAAATTTCTGAAAAAGAGTTATTGACACTAATTCAAGCGATTCCTGAGCCTTTTAAAACTGTTTTTAACTTGTATGCTTTTGAAGGATATAGTTATGAACAAATAGCTCAAATGTTAGATATTCATATCGGAACGGCAAGATCCCGAATGTCGAAAGGAAAAGCATGGCTTCAGAATAAACTTAAATCGATTAATGAAACAATAGGATGATGAAAAAAAGGTCAATACAAGATATAGTGAATAATTTTGAGAAACTTCCACCGGATCATTGTTGGGAGTCTATCGAAAGTCAACTCAACCTATTGTCAGTTCAGGGTGCGGATAGTTCACCTCTATCGGAATCGCAAACCACTTCGCTTAGTTCCAGTAGTAGTTCCAAAGTTGGTTCTTTAATCTCTAAAGTAGTTGCCGCACCATTAAAAGTAGCGGCAATAACAGGCTCGGTAGCTATTATTTCTGTTGTTTCATACTTTTTAATTCATCAAAATGATACAACTCAACAATCTCCTTCTATAGAAAACGTTTCCAAAATAGATAACAGTTCTCTTCCTCTTATTGATACTGTTATGCAAGAGGATAGTGAACCTGTAGTTGTTGAGGAAAGTGTCCACACAAAAAAACAGAAAGAAAAGGATATAGAGCCTTCTATAACTGTTTCGCAAGAGGTAGTTGATATTCATAATGGAAGCCAAGACCCACCTTTCAAAACTCCTGTTATATCACCATCTGCTGCAAGTTATGACAATTTAAATACGACAACTAAACCTCAAACAACTACACCTGTCATTACTCCCACATCACCAACACCTTCAATTTCTATCAGTGCAAGTGAAGATCCGATAGTACCTGATCTGGAAGTTACTTACTCTACACCTGTCAAACTGACTATTCCCAATATTTTTACTCCCAATGGAGATGGATATAATGATTATTTTGTGATTGAAGGGATTGAACAATGTGAAAAATCCCAGTTGGTTATCAAATCAATGAATGGTAGAATTGTCTACAGATCCACAAATTATCAAAACAACTGGGACGGGGAAGGGTTACCGGATGGTGTGTACCTATACTATTTTCTCTATACAATTAATGATATAGAAAAAGGTATTAACGGAAAAGTAGTCCTTAAGAGATAATCAGCTTTAGTTATTGGGCGTCATTAATTCCCAACACTTCTTTTACTTGCCGGGTTATATCTTTACCATCTTTATAAAAGAGAAGAGTAGAGATATCAAAAACATAAATTATATTTTCAGTTTTGGCAACTGTTGCGATAGCATCAGT
>JGI24710J26742_10000857_pt1 | contig 28421 bp, 27 predicted proteins | sample BioPla2DNA2_FD_26742 | JGI IMG/M metagenome (IMG submission 26742)
CTATAGTAAATTTATACATATTCAAGGAGATTATATGAGAGGTAAGTTGCTGAATTGGTTTAAGGAAATCTATGAAGATAATGAAGGAGTTGATGTATTCTTTGCTCCCGGCAGGGTTAACCTCATAGGTGAGCATACTGACTATAACGGAGGACATGTATTTCCATGTGCATTAGAGATAGGAACCTATGCAGCAGTCCGACTTCGTGATGACAGAGACTTACGGTTATATTCTGTGAATTTTCCTGAATCAGGAGTGATTGTATCATCTTTGGATGAAATTATATACGGAAGTGATGTGATAGATTATAGGAACAAAAAGGTTGAATGGTCAGATTATCCAAAAGGTATAATATGGACATTTACCCATAATCCACATTATAAAAAGCTGATTGAAAAGGACGGGAAAATACTGCCGGATCGGGGCATGGACATTCTATACTACGGAAATATCCCAAACGGTTCGGGACTGTCTTCGTCCGCAAGCATTGAAGTACTTACAACATACATAATTAAGGAATTATTTAATATTGATATAAGCTTAAAGGATATCTCATTATTGTCACAATATGCAGAAAATAAATATGTAGGTGTAAATTGCGGTATTATGGATCAATTTGCTGTGGCTATGGGGAAGAAGAACCATGCTATATTCCTGGATACCACTACTCTTCAATATGAATATGCACCGCTTAATCTTGGCAATTGCAGGATAGTTATTGCTAACACTAATAAAAGGCGGGGTCTTGGCGATTCAAAATACAACGAGCGAAGAAGCGAATGTGAGGAAGCCCTAAGAAGATTACATATTGTGACAGATGCTGATACTTTGGGTGATTTGACCAACGAAGAGTTTGAATCTTATAAGGAAGCTATTAAGGATGATATTTTAATCCGCCGTGCGAGACATGCTGTATATGAGAATCAGAGAACGATAGAAGCTGTTGAAGCTCTTAAATCAGATGATTTACAGAGGTTCGGCAAATTGATGAATGAATCCCATATATCCTTAAGAGATGATTATGAGGTTACGGGTCATGAGCTGGATACTTTGGTGGAAGCCGCNTGGGAGCAGGAAGGAGTTATAGGTGCCAGAATGACAGGAGCAGGCTTCGGGGGATGCACGGTAAACATTGTACATAATGACGTCATTGATTCATTTATCGAAAATGTAGGGAGGATATATAAGGAAAAGACCGGACTGAAAGCAGATTTCTACGTAGTAGAGGTTGGAGGAGGTCCGGGCAAAATTTAAGGAAAGCCGAAGAATGCCGCAGCACGGATGTAAGACGATATCTGTGTTGTGGTATTCTTTGACTGTCTTTTCTTTTATAATAATAAACGGTTGATATAATAATCATATATGATAAAATGAAATAAATGGAATATATTAATTATTCCGATATTACGTATTACAATAAAAAATATGCAGGGGAGAGTCTATGAAAAACTACAAAAATTTTAAAGCGGCAATTTATTGTCCGGTTAGTAATTTGATCAGTATAACCGATTTTGAGGAATTCGGTCGCAGGTTTGATGAAATTGAAAAGCATATTAAGGTTAGCAAAGTTTATCTGGAGACCTACCGTCATGGAACAAAAATAGAAAAGGACCAAATAGAAAAAGCCATCCGCTTCTTTAAGCAAAGGGGTATAGAAACATCCGGAGGTATTACTACCGATTGGGTGGATGACGGTGAGGGCGGATTTAATCCACTGTGTTATACAGACCCTGCCATGAAAGATATGTTGACTGATGTGGTGGAATTCACTGCATCTTTATTTGATGAAATCATACTGGACGATTTTTACTTTACAAACTGCAGATGTGAGTCATGTATAAATGAGAAAAAAGATCGTACATGGGCACAGTTTCGTATAGAGCTTATGAAGGAAATATCTGAAAAGGTTATAATCGGGCCTGCAAAGAGAGTTAATCCAAAGGTGAAAATGATAATTAAATATCCAAACTGGTATGAACATTTTCAAGATGCCGGCTATAACCTTGAGGATGAATCAAAGATTTTCGATGCCATATATACCGGTACGGAGACCAGAAATCCTACATATACACAGCAGCATTTGCCAAAATATTTAAGCTATTTTATCATGAGGTATTTTGAAAACGTGGCTCCCGGACGCAACGGAGGAGGTTGGTATGACCCGTTTGAATGCTACTATAATTTAACCTCATATGCTCAACAGGCTTACCTGACATTATTTGCAAAGGCCAGAGAGGTTATGATATTTTGCTTAGGTCTGATTCTGCATCCGGATTTTTCATTAAGCACACCCATTAACGGTCAGATATTTAAGGATATGGATGAGTATCTCGGTGAACTGGGCAATCCTGTGGGTACGGCATGCTATTTGCCGTATCATAGCCATGGTGAGGATTATCTGCATAACTATGTCGGAATGCTCGGAATTCCGTTAGAGCCCTATCCGTATTATCCCAAGGATGCAAAGACCATATTTCTGACCGAGAGTGCAGCAATGGATACGGATATTATCAATAAGATAACTGAGAGCATGAAAAACGGTGCGGATGTAATAGTAACATCAGGATTTGTAAAAGAGGCAACAAAGCTTGGTTTTCAGAAGCACCTGTGCAATGTTGGCTATACGGACCGTAAAGCATCGGTCAACAGCTTTGCATATTCGGTTGACGGCGGGGTACGCTTTGGCGGTCTTGAGGAATCTGCAAAGTCAATTATAATGCCTCAATTGGAGTATAAGACAAACGATACATGGGAATTGGCAGCAGGCTTAGGAGAGGATAACAGCTTCCCGCTGCTTCTTAAAACGAAGTATGGAAAGGGACGTTTGTACATCCTTACTATTCCTGAGGATTACGGTGATTTATATCATCTTCCCCGTAAGATTCTGCTTCCGATAAGACAGATTTTCCAAAAAGACAGTCCTATTTTATTCGACACCTTTTCTAAAGTCGGATTGTTCACATATGACAACGACTGCTTTGCAATCCACTCCTTCCAGCCGTGGTTTGACGAGGCAAGGATTATTTTAAGAAACGGTTTCACGGCAGTCAGGGATTTGGTAAGCGGTAGTATAATAAAAGGCGAAAGAGAAGGAAAGGATATGGTCATAAGACTTCGACTGTCACCGGGTAACAACAAAGTGTTTAAATTAATCAAACAATAAGATGTACGATACCGACAAACATATGTGTCGAGCCGGTAATATAAGGTAATTATAATAAAACAGCCGTTATTCCATCATATATAATGAGAATAACGGCTATACTTATACTTGGCAATACTATTGTAATCGTGTATCATGGTATTACGTACATGTTGATTATACAAGTAAATGATGGAAAGGATGAAAAAGATGCTTGATTTTAAATATTATGCACCTACTAAAGTATACTTTGGAAGAGATTCTGACAATATGATCGGCAGAGCGGTAAAAGATTACGGCTATTCAAAAATATTGATCCATTATGGTACAGGCAGTGCTGAAAAATCAGGTCTGCTTGATAAAATCAGAAATATCTTAAAAGACGAAGGACTTGATTATGTTGAGCTTGGCGGTGTACAAGCCAATCCCAGGATTGATCTTATAAGAAAGGGTATAGAATATGCCAAGGAGGAAGCGGTTGACTTTATACTGGCTATAGGCGGAGGAAGCGTTATTGATTCTGCCAAGAGCATAGGCATGGGTCTTGCTAATGGAATGGATCCGTGGGATATGATAATAGGGCAGATAAAACCGACTAAAAGCTTTCCTGTGGGTGTGGTTCTTACTATAGCCTCAGCCGGAAGTGAAATGAGTAATTCTCATGTAGTGACCAATCCGGAAAATAATCTGAAACGGGCATTAAATGATGATTTACTCAGACCTGTGGTTGCTTTTCTTAATCCCGAACTCACTTATACAGTGTCAAAATTTCAGACCGGATGCGGAATAGTAGATACCTTAATGCATACTTTTGAGCGGTATTTTGCCCCTGATGAAGGCAACGAATTAACTGACAGGATTGCCGAAGGATTAATGGTTGCGGTTAAAAATGCAGGAAAAACAGCCATCAATGAGCCTGATAATTATGAAGCAAGAGCAACTTTAATGTGGGCTTCAAGTCTTTCGCATAACGGGCTGACAGGCTGCGGCAGGAATATACTGTTTCCGGTTCATAAACTGGAGCATGATTTCTCAGGTCTGTTTGATGTTGCACATGCAGCCGGTCTTTCCGTACTGTTTCCTGCTTGGGCAAGATATATGTATCATCATGATGTTCAAAGATTTTGCCAATTTGCCAATCGTGTCTGGGATATTGATACAGATGATGAGCCGGATAAGACAGCACTTAAAGGAATAGAGGCAATGACTAATTATTTTAAAGATATAGGTATGCCCACAACCATGAAGGAACTTGGAATTAGTCCTTCTGATTATGAGAAAATCGCAGATTTAACCACGGACAATGGTACAAAAGAGATTATGTCCTATGTTCCTCTTAATAAGGAAGATATCCTGAATATCTATCGGCTGGCGGAGTAAAGCTTTGGCACAGTAGAATTCTAGTGAAGTAGAACAGATAATCTATAAGCAAAAAGTGACTACCCAAGACCATCAATAATGATTGTCTTGGGTAGTCGTAAGTTTATGCCAATATGGGGATAATAGTCAATTGTCAAGAATTTTTTTCAGTTCATCCATGAATGTATTAACATCCTTAAATTCGCGATAAACAGAAGCAAATCTTACATATGCGACAGGATCAAGTTCTTTCAGCTTATCCATTAGGATTTCACCAATTACGCTGCTTGGGATTTCCTTATCTTCTCTGCTGAATATAATGGTTTCTACCTCATCAACCAATTTTGTAATCTGGTCTATGGATATAGGTCTTTTATGGCAGGACCTGAATACTCCTGATTCGATTTTCGCACGGTCATATGGTTCGCGATTGTTATCCTTCTTAATAACTACGAGGGGGATGGATTCAATCTTTTCGTATGTAGTGAATCTGCGCTGACAATCGTCGCACTGTCTTCTTCTACGGATAGAATTATTATCATCAGCAGGTCTTGAGTCAATAACTCTTGTGTTATCTTTGCCACAAAACGGACATTTCATAATAAAAATCCTCCCAAATTCTTCTACCGCACATATAGGCTAAATATACTATACTTCGATTATATTTGAGTTTTCTCGAATGGTCAAGTTATTATTAATATTTAATAATAATTGTCAGGTAGCTTAATCACATTTGACCAGACATTTTTCTGTGTCCACATCCACCAATATTATATCAACCCCAATCTGCTTTATATTACAGCTGTTTATTACGTATTCATGATCTCTTCCCAGTATTCCGAATATTTTACAGGGACCGGGTATTATGATGTGACTGATACATCCGCTGCAGATGTCGAATTCTATATCACACACATAGCCGAGTCTGCGGCAGTCCCTGCAATTAATTACTTCCTTTTCGCGCAATTCACATAAACGCATATAAATCCTCCGATCTGACATATAACCGTCAATCAACTAATTCTTATTTTATTATATGCACTTTGTATCATTAAGTCCGAATAAAAATATATTGCATTTATTTACATATTTAGCTATACTATTCTTGGCAAATGATTCTTTCATTGTGGGAGAGACAATGAAAGGAGCAAAATTTAATGTTCAGTAAAGCATACAGTGCGGTAATCCATGGGATTGACGGTCTGATTGTCAGTGTGGAGGCGGATGTAAGCGACGGGCTTCCCCTGTTTGACATGGTAGGTCTGCTTAATTCAGAAGTCAGGGAGGCAAGAGAAAGAGTCAGGATAGCTCTTAAGAACTCCGGTTATATGCTTCCTGCCAAGCGGATTACTGTGAATCTGTCTCCGGCAGATATCAGAAAGGAAGGAACAGCCTTCGATTTGCCGGTCGCTGTCGCAATTCTAACGGCCTTTGGCCATATTCTCGAGGATAATCTTAAAGATACCCTGATTATAGGTGAGCTTAGTCTAAACGGTAATATCAAAAAGGTTAACGGTGTGCTGCCCCTTGTGTATGCAGCAAAGCAGCAAGGCTTTTTAAGGTGCATTGTTCCGAAGGATAATGCGAATGAGGGAGCGGTAGTCAGCGGCATAAAGGTTTATGGGGTCGGCTCAATAAAAGAGGCGGTTGAACTTCTTAACGACATTGAATCTTATGAGCCTAATACCGTAGATATCGGCAAGCTTTTTGAAGGGTCCGCAAATGACGAGGATGTGGACTTCTCCGAGGTTGTCGGTCAGGCTGCACTAAAAAGAGCCATAGAGATAGCGGTATCGGGAATGCATAATATTCTTATGATCGGTCCGCCCGGTTCCGGAAAAACCATGCTTGCCAAACGGATTCCCACCATCATGCCCGAACTGTTATTTGAAGAAAGCATGGAGATCTCTAAGATATACAGTATAGCAGGACTGTTGGACAACAGAGCGCTTATAACCGGAAGACCGTTTCGATCTCCGCATCACAGTATTACCTGCACAGCCTTGGTGGGCGGAGGTACTATACCAAAGCCCGGGGAAATAAGCCTGGCACATCTTGGAGTCCTGTTTCTGGACGAGCTTCCCGAATTCAATAAGAACACAATAGAGGTACTAAGGCAGCCATTGGAGGAAAAAGCAGTGACCATAGCAAGACTTAATGCCACATACCGTTATCCGGCAGGCTTCATGCTGGTTGCCTCCATGAATCCCTGCTCCTGTGGCTACTTCCCCGACCGTAACAGATGCGGCTGCTCAGTAAACATGGTAAAGCGTTATCTCGGGAAGATATCAAAGCCATTATTGGACAGATTTGACATATGTATAGAAGCATTACAGATTGATTATCAGGAGCTACAGAGCAGGGAAAAGGAAGAGACCTCCGCAGATATAAGAAAACGGGTGTATAATGCAAGAAAGATTCAGATGGAACGCTATGCCGGTCAGGGAATATGGTTTAACTGTCAGCTGTCTCCCAAGAATATTATAAAATACTGCAGGCTTGATTCGAAAGAAAAGAATCTTCTTGAACAGGCCTTTGTAAAGATGAATCTGTCAGCAAGAGCATATCATCGGATTCTTAAGGTTGCCCGTACTATTGCAGACTTGGACATGAGTGAGAAGATAACTGCCAAGCATATCAGTGAGGCAATCTGCTACAGAAGCATTGACGGAAAATATTGGGGTGACTGGAGGTAATTGTATGAATAAGGATAATAGACAGGAATTATATAAACTATGGATAGGCAGCATTCCGATTAAGGCTTATAAGATAAAAGCCATAATTGAATACTTTGGCAGTCCTGAGGATGCTTATTATGCATCTGATCATGCTATGGAAGAAATGATGAGAACATTAAATAATGAAGGAATCCGATTTACCAAACGGAATCTGGATGCAGTATTACTGAGAAAAGATTTGGGGATGGTAAAGAAAAATATGGAATATATTCAGAAACAGAGTATAAAATATTTAACAATGCTTGATGAATCATATCCGGGCAAGCTAAGAAACATATATGATCCGCCATTTCTGCTGTATTATAAAGGAGTGCCGCTGCCTGACGATAAAAGAGTAATATCCATAGTTGGTGCAAGAGAATGCTCTGTATACGGAAGAGAAACTGCGAAGTACCTTGCCGGTGCATTGGCTAATGAAGGGATAGTCATTATCAGCGGACTTGCCAGAGGAATTGATTCCTATGCCCATATAGGAGCACTGGCTGCTGAGGGTGTAACCTATGGTATTATGGGATGCGGAATAGACATATGTTATCCTGTGGAAAATATCAATCTGTACATGGATATGCAGGCAAACGGCGGTATTATATCCGAATATGGACCGGGTGTCAATCCTCTGGCATATCACTTTCCTATGCGAAACAGAATAATAAGTGCATTAAGTGACGGTATAGTTGTAATAGAAGCAAAGGAAAAGAGCGGATCACTGATAACAGTGGATTTGGGACTGGAGCAGGGTAAAAACATATATGCCGTACCCGGAAGAATTACGGATAAGCTGAGTGCCGGCTGCAATAACCTGATAAAGATGGGAGCTAAGCCGGTCACGTCACCGCAGGATATACTAGAGGATTTTCCCGGTTATGATTCAATCATGCAGAAGGTTTCATCACAGCCGGATCAGATAAAGCTTACCGGACTGTTAAGCAGCGAGGAACAGGCTGTATATGATATCATTGATCTTTCTCCGAAGCATATTGAGGAGCTGATCTGTCTGACCGGATTTGAGATGGGAAAACTGATGGAGTATTTGTTATCTTTAGAGCTGAAGGACCTTATATATCAGCCTGTGAAAAACCGCTATACAAGAAATGTGAAATTATTTACTTGAAACAGCCTTAAAAATGGTGTATGCTATTCTATGCTTTGGCACTGGCCAAAATTTATAAATAAATCATTCATTAATTCAATATGATATATGACATTATATGACATGATGTACACATAGAAGAGGAGTTTGATTATGCCAAGATATCTTGTTATTGTGGAATCTCCTGCAAAAGCGAAAACCATTAAGAAGTTTTTAGGCAGTAATTATGAGGTGCTTGCATCTAACGGACATGTAAGAGACTTGCCAAAAAGCCAGCTTGGTATCGATATTGCTAATGATTATGAACCAAAATATATAACCATACGAGGTAAGGGTGACCTGCTTGCCAAGCTCAGAAAGGAAGTAAAAAAAGCTGACAAGGTATATCTGGCAACTGACCCGGATAGAGAAGGTGAAGCTATATCATGGCATCTTTCTCATACGTTAAAGCTGGATTTGAACACAGAAAACAGAATTGTTTTTAATGAAATTACTAAAAATGCCGTAAAATCATCTATTAAAAATGCCAGAAAACTGGATTTTAATCTGATAGATGCCCAGCAGGCCAGAAGAGTTCTGGACCGAATGGTTGGATATACCATTAGCCCGCTGCTGTGGAGTAAAATAAAAAGAGGTCTTAGTGCGGGCAGAGTACAATCAGTAGCACTCAGAATAATATGCGACAGAGAGGAAGAGATTAATTCATTTATTCCCGAAGAATACTGGAACATTGAAGCTGAGTTCATTATTAATGGTAAGAAAAATCCTCTTGTAGCCAAATATATCGGTAAGGATAAGAACAAAGAGGTAATCGGTTCGCAGGAGGAAGCAGACTCTGTATTAAGTGAGTTGAGCAATTCCAAGTATGTTATTAAGGAAATTAAAAGGGGAGAGAGGATAAGAAAATCACCTTTGCCCTTTACAACCAGTACGCTGCAGCAGGAAGCAGCAAAGACACTTAATTTTTCAACAAAAAAGACAATGCAGCTTGCACAGCAGCTGTATGAAGGTATAAACATAAAAGGATATGGAAGCATAGGTCTGATTACTTATCTGCGTACGGATTCCGTCCGTATAAGCGATGAAGCTGATGCATCTGTTAAGGAATATATAGAGAATGTATATGGCAAAGAATATGTGAATCCGGAAGCAAATAACGACCGTTCGGGAAGAAGGGCTCAAAATGCTCATGAGGCAATTCGTCCTACGAATGTGCAATTTACACCTGCTGATATCAAAGAGTCCTTATCCAGAGATCAATTCCGTCTTTATCAGCTTATCTGGAAGCGGTTTGTTGCCAGCAGAATGCAGCCTGCCAGATATGAGACGACTTCAATTAAAATAGAATGTAACAGGCATTGGTTTTCCACTTCCGCATCTAAGCTGTTATTTGAAGGATTTCTTAGTGCGTATCAACAGGAAGAAGATACAGAGGATGTCAAAGCCACTTATGAGTCACTAAATGAAGGAGATGTACTAAACCTTAAAGAGCTTAAGAAGAGTCAGCATTTTACCCAGCCTCCTGCTCATTATACTGAGGCGAGTCTGGTAAAGACATTGGAGGAGCTTGGCATCGGAAGGCCAAGCACATATTCTCCGACAATCAGTACCATTATTGCAAGAAGATATGTTATAAAAGAGAATAAAAATCTATATACAACCGAGCTTGGTGAAGCTGTAAATGATATTATGGTGAAAGCATTTCCCAGTATTGTAGATGTGAATTTCACCGCTAATATGGAAGCATTATTAGATTGTGTCGAAGACGGTACTGTTGAATGGAAAACAATCGTTAAGAATTTTTATCCTGACCTTGAAGAAGCGGTTAAGAATGCCAATGAACAGCTTGATAAGATCAAAATTGCCGACGAGGTAAGTGATGAGATTTGTGATCTGTGCGGCAGAAACATGGTAATAAAATACGGACCTCATGGGAAATTCTTAGGCTGTCCCGGTTTTCCCGACTGTAGGAATACCAAGCCATATCTTGAGAAGATTGGTGTGCAGTGCCCGTCCTGTGGAGGAGATATAGTAATCAGAAAGACCAAGAAGGGCAGAAGGTATTTTGGCTGCAGCAATCATCCGGATTGCAGCTTTATGACTTGGCAGAAGCCTTCAAAAGAGAAATGTTCAAAATGTCAAAGCATAATGCTTGAAAAGGGTAACAAGCTGGTATGCAGCAATGATACCTGTGGTTATGTAACCTCGGCTAATGACAGCACAATTGATTAAAAACTGCTTATTTTTCTGTTATTATGAATTAGTCTTATTACTTAATAATACAAAATTAGATATAAAAATTGAAAATCAGCTAAAAATGTGTGTCAAAACATAGAGTTTAGTCTTGTTTTTAAAAATAATCTGTGATAAAATTAAAAAGGTAATACAATTAGAATAATTCTAATGTATTACCTTATTTCGTAGAAGCAATGCTTCTAATACATGGCAGAAGTAAATGCTTCGACTTTATTATGGATAAGAAGAATTAGGAGGAACTGTTTAATGAGTGTACAATTACTTGACAAGACCAGAAAGATTAATAACCTGCTGCATAATAACAATTCTCACAAGGTAGTATTCAATGACATCTGTGTTGTACTGAGTGATATACTAAATTCCAATGTATTGGTAATTAGTAAGAAGGGTAAAGTATTAGGCATTAAGAACAGGGCAGATATTGTTGAAATTAAGGAATTAATTAAGGATGCGGTCGGAAGGTATATTGACACACAATTAAACGAGAGACTCCTTAATATTTTATCAACAAAAGAAAATGTTAATCTTACCACTCTTGGATTTGAGTTCGAAGATATAAATTCTTATCAGGCTATAATCACACCTATTGACATAGCCGGAGAAAGATTGGGTACATTATTTATCTACAAGACAGATCCCCAGTATACATTAGATGATATTATATTAAGCGAATATGGTACTACGGTTGTAGGGCTTGAGATGATGCGTGCTGTGAATGAGGAAAATGCAGAGGAGAACCGTAAGATACAGATTGTAAAATCTGCTATAAGCACGCTGTCATTTTCAGAGCTTGAAGCAATTCAGCATATATTTAATGAATTAAAGGGAAATGAAGGAATACTTGTTGCAAGCAGAATTGCCGATAGAGTGGGCATTACCAGGTCGGTTATTGTCAATGCCCTGCGAAAGTTTGAAAGTGCAGGAGTTATCGAGTCGCGCTCATCAGGTATGAAGGGGACTTATATTAAAGTACTAAATGATGTTGTTTTTGACGAATTAAAAAATATATCAAATAATTAGCATTACACAAAAGGATTTGTGGGGCACCCCCATAAATCCTTTTCTACAAAAAACAAATTATTTCTACATAATTCGATGACAGTTTGCCACAATATGTGGTACGTTTTTACTACATTATTAAATATATCTTGTGTTTTTCTGTTTATTTATTATAATAATAATTAAATGGAGGTAAACCGATATGATAGGATCTAATGCTTTCAATTATATTAATATTCTTAAGAAAGCTGCAGATGCCAGCTGGAAGAGGAATGAAGTTATTTCCAATAATATAGCCAATGTAGATACCCCCGGATACAAGAGAAAGGATGTACAATTTGAATCATATCTGATGGGGGCTCTTACAGGAGACGGTTCACTTGATAAACGTGTAGCGAATGTAAGGATGGATACAATAAATCCACAGGTATATACTGATTATTCGAACCTTAGCTATCGAATGGATGGCAATAATGTTGATATTGATACAGAAACAGCGATGCTTGCTGAAAACCAGATACGTTATTATGCGCTGATGGATTCCATGACACAGGAATTTAATCGGCTTAAAATGGTGCTGCAAAATAAATAAAAAACAGGGAGGAAAATTCCTCCGTTGTATGTTTCACATGTTATAGTATATTGAGGAGGAAAATTCCTCCGTTGTATGTTTCATATTTTATAGTTTATCTAGGAGGAAAATTCCTCCGTTGTATGTTTCATATTTTATAGTTTATCTAGGAGGAATGGAATGTCAGCTTTTAGCGGGATGAATATAAGTGCCAGTGGTATGACTGCCCAGCGGCTTCGGATGGATATTATTTCACAGAATATTGCCAATGTTAATACCACACGCGATGAGAACGGGGAGCCTTATCGTCGTAAAGCAGTAGTGTTTGCCGAAAAGGATGCCACGCCTTTCCAAGAGGTATTTATGAGGACAGCCGGTATCATAGGCAATGGAGTTAAGGTTTCCGGAATAATTGAAGACAGTAAACCCATGCGTAAGGTATATGATCCTAACCATCCTGATGCGGATGAGGAAGGCTATGTTACCTATCCCAATGTTAATATTGTTCAGGAAATGACGGATTTGATTGATGCAACCAGATCCTACGAGGCTAATGTTACTGCCTTTAATGCAACAAAAAACATGGCATTAAAGGGATTGGAAGTGGGCAAATAGGTTTCTACTAAATTGAGGGTTGAGGGAGATATGTGGACATGAACATACAAAGTATAGGTGCAATAAATGAGCTTGGTAAAATAGGGAGTTATAGTGCAGATGCTGGAGTAAAGGAGAATAGGAACGCAGCTTTTGAGACCCTATTCGATGCAGCGGTTAATATGATAAAGGAAACAAATCGTTATACCAATGAAGCTGAGGAAGCAGAAATGGCTTTTTCCCTCGGTCTTCTGGACAATACTCATGATTTGCAGATCGCACAGCAAAAAGCTAACCTGGCACTGCAATTCACTATCGCGGTACGCAATCAGGTATTAGATGCTTATAAAGAGATTATGAATCTGCAGTTTTAGTTAAATCAATTATTTAGGAGTAGGTATAATGGTAGAGAGACTGAAGCAAATACCCAAACAGCTTTTGGATTTTTGGAACAAATACACCGCTAAGCAAAAGACCATTCTTATAAGTGTGGTCAGTATAATTATCATAGCATTTGCAGTATTAATATATATTACGGGGCGAGTAGAATACAGAGAACTGACTATAACAGAATCTACCAAAGAAGCAAGTAAAGTCGTTGATTTGCTGGAATCCGAGGGAATTAAATACAAGCTCGGCTCTGATCGTGTGACTGTTTCAGTTGATTTAAAAAGNTATTCTGATGCGGTTTTATTACTGGCGAGTAATGATATGCCGTCAACAGGAATAACTCTTGACGAGCTTTTAAATAATAGTCTTAGTACGACTAACAGCGATCGTAATCTCAAATTAAATCTTTATATGCAGAATCAACTTCGGAAATTTATAAAAAACATGGAGGGAGTTGAGGAAGCAGAGGTCTATTACATACCGGTGGATGACACCAATTCTATTCTTACCACCCAGAGAGAAACCAGCGCAAGCGTTCTTCTTACGGTGAATAATGATTTTAAAAAGGAAACGGCAAAAACCATAGCTGAGGTAGTGGCTTCAGTTATCGGTAACAGTACTACGGATAATATAAAGGTGGCAGATCAGAACGGTAATCTGCTTTTTAGTGGTGCACAGGATTTGTATTCCGGGGTTGCAAGCTCTAAAGAAGAATACCGTGAAATGCTTCGAAACACCTTTATTAATAATATATATATGGGTTTAATAAAGAGCGGGTATGATGATGTGGTTATCATGCCTAATTTGACGTATGATTACAAAGAGATTGATGAGCTGTTTATAGAGTATCTGCCTGCAGAAGGACAGGAACAGGGAGTATTAAGTCACAGTTATACATACAGCTCTGAAAATGCCGGTTCATATGGCGGAGGTGTTCCGGGAACATCCTCAAATGATGAAACAGATTATATGATAGAGGATTCATCAACCTCCAGAGGAAGTGTAGAAATCGAGGAATATGATTTTCTTCCAAGTGAAAGGCGCACCAGTATTAAATATGCGGAGGATGCCATTATTCATGAAGAGTCCTCAGTAAGTATACTTCTCAGGAATATAAAGACCATTACTGAGGAAGAGCTTGAGGCAGACGGGTTATTGGATGAAATGACTTTCGATGAATATGTCAGGGCGAATAGTGAAGAAGTTAAGCTGGATGTAGATCCTGATATAATTTCAATGGTATCTTTGGCAACAGGTATTGCTGAAAATGATATACATATAACAGCAATAGAACAGCCCGTATTCGTTCCAAAGGTTGTAAAGATAAGAGAATGGACAGACTATCTTCAGATTATACTTGCTGTTCTGATAGTGGCGTTATTACTGTTTGTAGTATTTAAGGGTATAGTGCCCGTTGAGGTTACTGAGCTTGAGCCGGAATTATCCGTTGAACAGCTTCTGGCAACTACCAAAGAAAGCCAGACCATTGAGGATATTGATTTCAGCGAGGTCTCCGAGGTACGCAGAATGATAGAGAAATTTGTTGATGAGAAGCCGGATGCCGTAGCTCAGCTTCTTCGCAACTGGCTAAATGAAGACTGGAATTAAGTCTTTCATTCAGTGTACAGATAACATGCCAAGGAAAGGATGAGAATAATGGCAAGACAAAGCAGTGAAGTAAGCGGAATCCAGAAAGCAGCTATATTACTAATTTCGTTGGGACCGGAGCGTTCAGCCAATATATTTAAGCATTTAAAGGAAGATGAGATAGAATCGTTAACATTAGAAATTGCTAACACCCGCAGCGTATCCTCTGCAGTTAAAGATCAGGTTTTGGACGAATTCTATGAAATCTGTCTGGCACAGCAGTATATTGCAGAAGGCGGAATTACATATGCGAAAGAACTGCTGGAGAAAGCCTTGGGAGTTGATAAGGCCAGAGAGGTCATTGGCAAGCTGACTGCATCATTACAGGTCAGACCATTTGAATTTGTCAGAAAGACAGATGCTACTCAATTATTGAACTTCATACAGGATGAGCATCCACAGACCATAGCGCTTATACTTTCATACCTTTCTTCATCTCAGGCTGCCACCATTATATCTTCGTTGGCTCCTGACAAGCAGGCGGATGTTGCCAAGCGTATAGCCATGATGGACAGAACATCACCTGATGTAATTAAAGAGGTTGAGAAGGTATTGGAACGCAAGCTGGCATCCTTAATGAATCAGGATTATACAATTGTAGGTGGTGTTGACTCTATTGTAGAGATACTTAATACTGTAGACCGTGGAACAGAGAAGCATATTATGGAAACATTGGAAATTGAAGAGCCTGAGCTTGCTGATGAAATCAGGAAGAAGATGTTCGTATTTGAAGATATTCTCAGCCTTGATGATAAATCCATTCAGAGAGTTCTTCGAGAGGTTGACAACAACGAGCTGGCAGTTGCTCTTAAGGGTACGGTTGAGGAAGTTCAAAATGTTATCTTCAACAATATGTCGAAACGTCTTGCTGCAATGATAAGAGAAGATATGGAATATATGGGACCTGTACGCTTAAAGGATGTTGAAGAGGCACAGCAAAGAATAGTAAATGTTATAAGAAAGCTTGAGGATTCATCCGAAATCATTATCTCCAGAGGCGGAGGTGACGAGATAATTGTCTAACATAATAAAATCCTATACCATTCGATATGAGCCAAAAGCAAAGATGACGATTGATTATAAAGACAGAGATGAAGAGCTTCAAACCAAAAGAAAAAGCAAGCTTTCTCTTTTGCAGAGCAATGAAGGCTTTGAGGAAGGTATCAGTGCTGTTGTGGTAGACCCGATTGGCAGTGATGAGGAGCAGATGAAAAGGGCGGATGAGATTATTGAAAAAGCCAAGAAAGAAGCTGCGGCTATTATAGAGGCAGCAAAAAAGGAAGCCCAAAGAATTGAAGATGATGCCAGAGAAAGAGGAAAAAAGTTAGGCTATGAAGAAGGATTGAATACCGGTCGTGCTGAGATTCAGCATATGAAAGACAATCTGTTAAAGCAACAAGAAATACAACAGAAAGAATATAAACAATTACTGGGCGGAATCGAGGGACATGTTGCAGAGCTCTTAATGTCACTGATTACTAAGCTTACAGGTATATTAGCTGAAGATAAGACTGAGATTATTCTTTACTTGGTCAGGAAGGCTTTGGAAAATGACGACAGCGGTGAGGATTTTACAATACGGGTAAGCAGTGAAGACTTTAATACCCTGTCCGATAATAAGGAATACATTGAAGGAATCATTAACCGTAAGATTCAGATTGTTGTTGATGCTCAGCTTGGCAAGAATCAGTGTTTTATAGAATCCGAGAACAGACTGATTGATTGCAGCTTAGATGTACAGCTTGATAATTTGATAACCGACTTAAAACTTCTTTCAAGTGTTTAGAATTCAAGCAAAAATGTCGATATAAACGATAAGCTATGAGTATTCAACCTAGAAAGCAGGAATATATGAAAGCTATAAACTTCGATAAATACAGACCGCTCTTGGATAAAAGCTATCATAAAGAATACGGCAAAGTAGTAAAAATGGTTGGTTTAACCTTAGAGGCTACCGGACCATCATCCAACCTAAATGATATATGCCTCGTAAAAACCGAAGCTCAAGAAAAGAAACTTGCTGAGGTAGTAGGCTTTAAGGATAATAGAATAATTCTCATGCCCTACGATGATATGACCGGTTTGGGAATCGGTAGCATTGTAGAGAATACAGGCGGATCATTTAAGGTTCCTGTAGGAGAAGAGCTTCTTGGAAGAACTTTAGACGGGCTTGGAAATCCTATTGACGGACATGCTGTTACCTGTACACAGTTTTATGAGGCTGAAGCACCGCCTCCGGATCCTTTAACAAGAAAGATTATTGATGAGGTATTACCCCTTGGTGTTAAAGCAGTAGACAGTCTGCTAACCGTGGGTAAGGGTCAAAGAATAGGGATATTTGCCGGTAGTGGAGTGGGAAAAAGTACATTGCTTGGTATGTTCGCAAGAAACACCAAAGCAGACGTGAATGTAATAGCACTTATCGGAGAACGTGGCAGAGAGGTTAGGGAATTTATTGAGAGAGATTTGGGTGAAGAGGGATTAAAGCGTTCCGTGGTTGTTGTCGCAACCTCGGATAAACCGGCTCTCATAAGAAAAAAAGCTGCCAAGACTGCTACAGCAATAGCGGAGTATTTCAGAGACCGGGGAAAGGATGTTCTTCTAATGATGGACTCCCTAACAAGATTCTCCATGGCGCAGAGAGAGATAGGGTTAGCATCGGGGGAACCTCCTGTATCAAGAGGATATACCCCCAGTGTATATACTGAGATGCCTAAATTATTGGAAAGGGCAGGTAACTCTGACAGAGGTTCTATCACAGGACTATATACGGTCTTGGTTGACGGAGATGATTTTAATGAGCCGATATCAGATACCGCAAGAAGCATATTAGACGGACACATTATGTTATCAAGAAAACTTGCTCACAGAAACCACTATCCTGCAATTGATGTATTACAGAGTATTTCCCGTGTAATGAACAATATTATTTCCGATGATCATAAAGAAGCAGCAGGAAAACTAAAGAATGTTCTTGCCACTTATCAGGAAGCAGAGGATTTGATAAATATTGGGGCATACAAAAGCGGGTCTAATCCTGAAATTGATTTTGCAATCTCCAAAATAAAGAGTGTAAATGAATTCCTTATGCAAGATGTAGGTGAAAAGCTTACTTTTGAACAGGAGATTATCATGTTAAAGGAGATTTTCGAATAATTATGAAGAAATTCCGCTATAGCATGGAAAACATATTAAGGATAAAGCTGCGGCTTGAGGATCAAGCGAAGCTGTCATATGCCAGAGCGAGAAACCGCCTGACTGTTGAGGAGGACAAGCTTCAAAATTTGGAAGATAAAAAATCTCACTATGAGCAGGAGCAGAGAGAGCAGATCAACTGTAAGCTGAATATTAAGAAAATGAGACAGCTTTCAGAAGCAATAGATATTATGAAGCAGAAAATTGAGAATCAGAAGGTAGCTGTTAAAACAGCTGCACAGAACCTTGAGATTGCAAGAGTTCGTCTAAACAATGCAATGATTGAGAGAAAGGCTCAAGAAAGGCTTAAAGAAAAGGCATGGCAGGATTATTTGTCAGAAGTTAATGCACAAGAGCAGAAGGAGATTGACGAGCGAAACAGCTTTAACTATAATGGCTTACTGCTTTAAGAGGAGGATAGAAAATGGCAAGAAAAAACAAGGCAGATCGGGCAGAGAAAGAAGGCAGTAAGGTATTAACAGTCTTGATTGCCCTGTTAATAGCCATCATATGGTTCGCTATATTTGGACTTTTAATCAAATTTGATGTTGGAGGCTTTGGATCAGGGGTATTAAGACCTATAATAAAAGATGTTCCGATAATAAACAAAATACTTCCGGATATATCAGAAGAGCAGCTGGCAATTGAAAAAGACTATGCCTACAGCTCACTCGCTGAAGCAGTAGCAAAGATAAAGGAACTGGAAGTCACCATCGAAGAGCTGGAAGATAAGGTTAAAGATAAGGACACAGAGAAGGCTGATTTACAGGCAGAGTTGGAAAGACTAAGAATATTTGAAGAGAAGCAGAGCGAATTTGAGAAAGAAAAAAAAGAATTTGATAAAAATGTAGTATTTGCAGAGGCAGCTCCTGATATAGAGGAATATAAAAAATTCTACGAGAATATAAGTCCATCCAATGCAGAGGAAATATACAGGCAGGTTGTTGAGCAGCTGCAGTACTCGGGAGCAATTCAGGATAAAGCCAATATATACAGAAACATGGATCCTAAGGCTGCGGCCAGAATACTTGAAACCATGACAGCAGATGTGGAATCAGTAGCAAAGATGCTGCTTGTTATGAAACCGAAGGAAAGTGCAGCTATTCTGGCAGAGATGGATTATGTTCTGGCAGCAAAGATAACTAAGAAGATGCTTGATATGGATGAAGAGAGACTCGCATCTAAATAGGGAATCAACAGACATCCCTATTGTAGATAAATATAGGACACCATAATATGGTGACCAAAAAGAAAGGAGGGATGAGAGAGGATGATGGCACAAAGCATACCAATACAAGCTCTTGGTATGGGAATTACAATCAGAGGTCCTGCCAATGCCGCTAAAGGATCCGTAAGAAATGGATTTGAACTGTTCCTTAACGGCAGTATAGAACGGGATACCAAAGTTATTGATGCAAAGACGAATACAAACGATACACAGACAAAAAGCATTAATAATACTGACACAAGCCTGTCTACGAATCAGAATAACAGCATAATGCAGGCTGACAGCAACGGTTCTGATATTCAGACAAACAAAGTGATGTCAAATGATGAACAGAAAGCAGATGACTTAGATTATAACAGTTTGGCTGAAGGAATTCTGATCATGCTTAATCAAATCAGGGAAGTCATTATTGAAGCATTAGATCTGACACCTGAGGAACTTGATGTCATGATGAAGGATATGGGATTGGAATTGTCAGATCTGGCAGACCCGCAGGTAATTATGCAGTTGGTTCTTGCAAACAACGGTCAAACTGACCCCTTTGTAATGCTGGTGGATGAGCAGCTGGGTGATACCTTCCAAAGCCTGATTGCTGCGGTAAATGAAATCAAAGATCAAACGAACCTTAAACTTACAGATGATGAGTTTAAGCTGATCTTAGAGCAGAGTACAGTAATAAAAGACAGTGATGCAGCAGACGGTGGCGGTGAAATAAAGATGCAGCAGTACGCAGCCGGCTCTGAACAGCCTAAGGATACGAAAGAAGATGATGAAGATGGAAGTAAGGTTATCAGATTCCAAAAAGTATCCGAGGACAGCGGCACAAGTGAACAAAGGACTGTAGTTACATCTAAGAGCGACCAAGGGTTGAAGGACACAAATGACGGAGAATCAAAATCTGATAAATCTGGCGAATCCGGATTTGAAGTATTCCTTGATAGGCTGGATGCACATTATGATAAGCCGATTATTAAGTTTACCGACGATAATGTCAGGCTATATGACATAAGAGAGATTGCACAGCAGATTATTGAGCAGATCCGTGTAGTTATTAATCCGGAGCAGACATCAATGGAGCTTCAGCTTTATCCGGAGCATCTGGGTAAGGTAAACCTGACAGTCAGCTCAAGAGATGGAGTAATGACAGCGCATTTTACCGTACAAAATGAAATAGCCAAAGAAGCAGTAGAAGGACAGCTAATAATGCTCAAAGACACACTTGCCCAACAGGGAATTAAAGTAGAGTCTATTGAAGTCACGGTAGCCAGCTATACGTTCGATCAGGAAAGCCATTCCGATGATGCTAATCAGCATATGAACAAAAAGCAAAGAAGCGGACATAGGATTACCTTCGAAGAAGCTGTGACCATGAGTGAAGAACCCTTAGAGAAAGCTGATGCAATCCTTGCAGGCACAGCGGGTTACACCATTGATTACACAGCATAGTATTAGAGTAAAAAATAAGGAGGAAAGCCATGAGCGAACTGATTAAGACGGTCAAAGATGGCGTGATTGAACAGAATAACAGAGCACCCGGCACTGACAAAACAGCAAAGAACGAACTGGGTAAGGACGCATTTTTACAGCTTCTGATTACACAGATGAAGTATCAGGATCCGCTTAACCCCAGCTCCAATACCGAGTATATAGCTCAGCTGGCAACCTTTTCCCAATTGGAGCAGATGCAGAATCTAAGATCAATAACCTCCAATTCTCAAGCACTCAGCTTGGTGGGTAAGAATGTTATTGTAAGGACAAAGAGTGAGACCGGAACCATCAATGAAGTCGGCGGAAAAGTGGATTTCGTAAACATAAGTAACGGTAAAGCCCGAATATCCATAAACGGCAATCTATATTCAATCGATGATCTGGATAGCGTCATAGACGATATCTATATCCTTGAAAAGGGTCGTCCCCGTATTTTGGAGAAGGCAAATTTGGAATATGATGCTGAGAATCCGACAGATTTGAGCTTTAATGTGCATTTGGGTGAAGGAGAAACCACAGCGGATAATGTGGCAGTATTGATAGACCAAAACCTGCTGGATGCATCTGTTATCACATTGGAGGGCAATACGGTAACCATATCAAAATCTGTATTTGAAAATGCTCCGAACGGTACTTACAATGTAACAGTAATATTCAATGATGTCCTCTTAACGACAGTTAAGGATATGATAACAGTAACAGTAAAGAACTCTAATGAGGAACTAAATGATCCTGAAGAACCGGAAGAACCTAACGGACCGGAAGAGCCTAATGGATCGGAAGGACCTAATGGACCGGAAGAACCTAACGGACCGGAAGGACCTAACGGACCGGAAGAACCTAACGGATCGGAAGGACCTGATGAGCCGGGAGAGTCTTAATAAAAGAGGATAAAAAAATTGTGTTTGCCGCTGATAAGGCAGATGGAGGTAACAATGAATAATATACCTTTAAACAAGATACCTTCCCAGCTACCGGTAGCGAACAGACTTAGCAGCAATACAATAACAAAGCCTGCAGCCGGGATACCCTTTCATGAGATACTGAAGAATAAACAGGCAGCAGTGACGTCAGAGCTTAAGTTTTCAAAGCATGCCAATGAAAGGCTGGCAAGCAGAAACATTGACCTTAGTGATGAACAGTACAGACGTCTGGAAATTGGTGCTAAGAAGGCTTATGAAAAGGGAATAAAGGAATCGCTTGTAATGGTAGACAACCTTGCATTTATCGTAAACATTAAGAATAACACCGTAATTACTGCGGTAAATGAAGGAGAAGAAAAAGTTTTCACAAATATTGACGGTGCAGTAATCATATAAAGCCGGACCTTTTGGAGGCTTAAATATCCATGACTGACAGATTGGATATTATGATTACTAAGCAGTTTAGGAGGTCATTTATTATGATGAGATCATTGTTTTCTGGTGTATCAGGTTTAAAAGTTCACCAGACTAAAATGGACGTAATAGGTAACAACATATCTAATGTAAATACAATTGGATTTAAATCAAGCTCAGTAACTTTTTCCGATGTTTTTTATCAAACTACACAAAGTGCATCGGGACCTAATATAGCCACCGGTACAACCGGCCGTAACGCCATGCAGATCGGTTTAGGATCTAATGTGGCTTCAATTACATCATCTATCAATACTCCCGGAGCATCGCAGAGAACAGATAATCCGTTTGATGTTATGATTGAAGGAGAAGGATTCTTCATTGTAAATTATGGAGGAACCAATTACTTCACAAAAGCAGGTTCATTTGGAGTAGATGAATACGGTACCTTATGTACACCTGTAGGTGCCGCGGTAATGGGATGGCAGGTTGATCCTAATGATCCTACTAAGACAGTAGCAGATATTGTTTCGCCGCTTAATATTATGTCACCTGAGAATCTGTATGCACATCCCGAGGCTACAACTGCCGCATATATATCCGGCAACATTGACAGTAAGGATACTCAGATTGCATATAATGCTACGGGTAAGATGGTAAACTTAAGCTTCTATGACAATATGGGACACAGTTATAAAGCGGATATCAGAGTCAGACAGACTGCTACAGAGGGTTCCAATGTGTATGCAGTGGATATAATCGATATTAAGGACGAGTTAGGAAAATCCATATTTGTTTTGGAAGAGAAAGATGATGACGGTAATATTACATATGATGCATCAGGAATTACACGTATAACCTTCGGTGATGCCCAGTATGACGCTACTGTAGATCAGACAACAGGAAATGTAACACTTACGGCTACAGAAAGTGTATTGCTGGTATTTAACGGCTCAAACGGTTCCTTTGTCAGTGTTGGTGACGGAGATATCGATAACTCGAATGAAAGCGTTACGCTAAATATAATTGCCGATGCAGGTGGTGCGAATCCATTTAGACCAATTGATATTAATTTCTCTAAGGTCACAATGTATTCCAACAGCGGCAATTCGTCACTTGAAGCAAACAGAGGCAGTCTACAGGGTATCGGAGCCGGAAAACAGGTAGGTAATATGACAGGAATCAGCATTGATGCTTCCGGTAAAATATATGGAAAATATGACAATGGTGACAGCCGGCTTTTGGGACAGATAGCAGTGGCAACATTCTCAAATCCGGCCGGTCTGGAGGCTATAGGAAACAGTATGTTTGCAGCCACACAGAACTCGGGTGATTTCGATGGAATAGGTCAGGATCCCACCCAAGGCGGAGGTGGTCTTACGACAGGCGTTTTGGAAATGTCAAACGTGGATTTATCAGCACAGTTTACCGACATGATAACCACACAGAGAGGCTTCCAGGCAAATTCCAGGATTATTACGACATCAGATACTTTATTAGAAGAGCTGATTAATCTTAAGAGATAATTAACAACAGTATTTTAATTAAAAGTATGCACAGCAGTGTATAATGACTGCGTACTTAGAACAGTAGTGATGGGTGGCAGTAATGCTGCCACCCATCATATAAGCCAGTGATGGGAGGGATAGCAATGATTGAAGTAACAAGGCTTAATGACAGCAAACTAACTATTAATGCAGAGCTTATAGAGAGAATAGAAGAGCTTCCCGATACAGTAATTAAATTGACAACCGGCAACAAAATAATAGTAAAAGAAAGTAGACAAGAGATAAAAGATTTAGTAATATTATACAAAAAAGAAATAATGTGCAGAGAATTGTAGATTGTCATATAGCAAAATAGTATTTATTTAAGAAATATATTGAATTTGATATAGATTACATATGGCAAATATAGAGGGATGGAAGGTGGCAGATTTGGATATAGCGTCTATTTTAGGATTGATATTGTGTGCAGTGCTTGTTGTGTTTGGTATCATAAACGGGCAGAATATTTCGGTTATAGGAGACTTCTTTGATTCTGCGTCAGTATTGATTACCATTGGCGGTTCTTTTTGCTGCGTAATGATTATGTCGCCGAGTTTAAAAGGATTTCTTAATTATCTGAAAAGCTTTACACTTATTTTAAAGGTTCAGCTTACCAATGAAGAGGAGACTATCAAGCAGATAATTTCATTATCTAACATAGCCAGAAAAGAAGGTCTGCTGGCTCTTGAAGAGGCAGCAAACGGAATAGATGACAACTTTCTGAAAAAGGGAGTTTTGTTAATCGTAGACGGCACTGATCCGGAGTTGGTAAGAAGTATCTTGGAGACTGAGCTGAGTTGTATAGAGGACAGGCATTCCAGTGTAGTTGGATTTTGGGATTCACTTGCCGCGATGGGTCCGGCATGGGGTATGATAGGTACCTTAATCGGTCTGATCAACATGCTGCAGAAGATGGAGGATGCCAAGGCTATCGGTCCTGCTATGGCTGTTGCTTTAATTACTACCTTCTATGGTTCGGTTTTGGCTAACTGGATATGTATACCTGTAGCGACAAAGCTTAGAGCAAAAAATTCCGGTGAAGTTATGGTAAAAGAATTAATGGTTGAGGGTCTGCTGTCTATTCAGGCAGGAGAAAACCCAAGAGTTATCGAAGAAAAGCTAAAATCCTTCCTGTCTCCAACACGTAGAGAAGCCTTAAGAGAAGAAAGCGGTGAAGATATTGGCTAGAAAGAAAAAAGAACAAGCTCCATCAGGAGGAAATGCTCCATGGATGAATACCTTTGCGGACTTAATGAATCTTTTACTCTGCTTTTTTGTTATGCTGTTTGCGATGTCTGAGGTAGATGCAGAGAAGTTTCAGGAAATAGCCATATCTATGTCCAATTCATTTGGAATATTTGATGCCGGTGGAAGGGCATTCGGAGAAGGACCGCTTATATCTTCAGGTATGTCACAGCTAAGCAATCTGGATCAGTATACGACAAGTATGGGAAAACGGGCTGAAAGCAAGAAAGAAAACGATGGAGAATATGATCCAACCACTAAGGAGAATATCGGGGATGATACCGACAAAGAAGGCGGTATAGATGAAGCATATGAGGTTATAAAAAAGAGAATGGAAGAAGTCTCGGGTGAAATGTACGGTACGGTTGAGAAACTGACCGAGGAATATAATCTTGGTGAATATGTTGAGCTTAGTATAGACCCTGATTTCAGATATGTGCAGATAAGCATGAAGGGCTCCATTCTGTTTAACTCAGGTAAGGCGGATATTCTGCCGGATGCAAGACCAATCCTTTCTAAGATAGGGGACATCCTGAGTGAATTTGACGGATATATCGTAGAGATTATAGGACATACAGATGACAGACCCATGACAAGTCCGACATATAAAGATAATAACTGGCTGTCAACTGCCAGAGCACTTAATGCTGCGGAATTCCTTATGGAAAATAATAATCTTGACCCACAGAATCTGAAGTATTCGGGCAGGGGGGAATATGAACCGATTGCCCCTAACACTACTGAAGAGGGAAGAGCCAGAAACAGACGTATTGAGATTAGAATATTCAATGAATACAGTGGAAGATAGGATTAACATCTTTAATATATATTGATAAATAAACCAAGAAGGGGAGACCTTAAATGAGAAAGAATATTTTAACGGTTATCATACTTGCAATGTGCTTAATTAACATAGTGCTTTCGGCAGTCCTGATATTCGTAATGGTGCCCACTGCCAACCAAACAACAGCACTGGTAAAAAAAGTGGCACAGATTATTGATTTGGAGCTTGAATCTCCCGAAAATTCAATAGATAATATTGGAGTATCGGATATTGAGACATATTTAATTGACGAAAGACTAACCTGCATACTTGCAAAAAGTGATGATGAAGATCATTATGCAGTGTTCTATCTGTCCTTATCCTTGAACATGACTCATAGTGACTATGAGGAATTGTCACCAATCATTTCAAAGTATGAGCATAATATAAAGGAGATTGTATCAGACGAATTTGCAAAATATACAATTGATGAAGCCAAAGCTATGAAGGATAAAATCAGAGAGCAGGTTACTATCCGGATACAGGAGCTCTTTAAATCAGACTTTATTATTAATGTATCTTTCGGAAATATATTATATGATTAAAAAAATGATGATTTTATGATTAATTTGTGATATTATGGGTGTAGGAAGCTAAATTATGCTAGTTATAGAATAAGACGCCAATGGCACAGCCAAACATGGCATAGCCATACATGGCATGGAATGTGAGGAAATCATGAGCGATGTCTTATCCCAAAATGAAATAGATAATCTGCTTGCTGCAATTAGCAGCGGAGAGTTGGATGCAGATGAGTTTAAGCAAAGTACCGAGAAGCATATCAAGAATTATGATTTTGCGAGGCCGTCCAAGTTCTCAAAAGAGCACTTAAGGACACTCAATATAATATTTGAGCACTATGGCAGGCTGTTAGCCACAAATCTTCCGGNTTATCTGAGAAAGAACGTTCAGGTGGAGGTAGTTAATGCCGAAGCGGTTACATATTCGGAATTTACGAATGCTTTGTCAAACCCGGTGTTATTAGGAATTATCGATTTCGCTCCGCTGGACGGACAGATTATAATAGAATTGGCAGATAATCTGGGATATGCTATTGTTGACAGGATGCTTGGCGGCGGGGGATATCCGCTGGAAAAGGTCAGAGATTTTTCTGAGATTGAGCTTTCTATTATAGAGCGGATATTTAATGTATGCACGAACCTTCTTCGTGAACCATGGATAAATGTTATTGAGATTGAACCCCGGCTCATACGAATAGAGACCAACTCGCAATTTGCACAGATTATTTCACCCAGTGAGATGATTTCTATTGTTACCATGAATATCAAGATCGGTAACTTTGAAGGTATGATGAATATTTGTCTGCCTTATGTCTGCTTAGAAAAGGTAATAGATAAGCTGAATACTAAGTACTGGTATTCAACAATGAAGCTTAGGGATGATAAATCCTATAAAGAGCTTATAGAAATAGCGATATCAAAAGCAAATGTACCGCTTCGTGCAGTATTAGGAAAAAGCACAATTTCTGTTAATGATTTTGTGAATATGCAGCGGGGTGATATAATAAAACTAAATTCAAAGGTGGATGATGAATTAATAGTGTATGTTGGAAATATAAGCAAATTTACCGCACTACCCGGTGCCTCGTCAGGCACTTATGCGGTTAAGATTTCATCAATTATACGAGGAGAGGAGTAACAGATATGGATGGAATGTTATCCCAAGAAGAGATAAATGCTCTGCTAAACGGTTTAGGTACTGATGACGGGGATGTGAATGATACAGAGCATTTGACAGATGCAGAAAAAGATGCTATAGGTGAAATATCCAATATCAGTATGGGAACAGCCGCAACAACTCTGTTTTCCTTAGTAAACCAAAGAGTTATTATTACAACCCCGGTTGTAGAATATGCCACTTGGAAAGATATAGCAAACAGCTATGACAAGCCATGTGTATTTATTCAGATATATTATCAGGATGGGTTGGATGGTAATAATATACTGATATTAAAAGAAAATGATGTTAAGGTCATTGCTGATCTTATGATGGGTGGTGACGGCACCAATATAGATGGNGAACTGTCTGAACTTCACTTGAGCGCCATAAGCGAAGCTATGAATCAGATGATGGGATCCGCTGCCACATCAGTTTCTTCTATGTTAGAAACCAGAGTAGTTATCACACCTCCTACANCAACCAAGGTTGACATGGATGAGAATGTCAGCGGCGAAGACATAGCAGATTTTTTGAAAGGAAAATTTGTNAAGGTCTCATTNGAAATGNTCATAGGAGATTTGGTCGACAGTGTACTGATGCAGTTATATCCGTTTGAATTCGCTAAAAACCTGTACAAAGAATTTATGGCGGCGAATTCTATGGAGAGCGAGATACCTCCCAAACCTCAAACATCAAAACCTAAAGGGGAACCAAAGGCATCACCGCCTCCACAAGAAAAACATGTGCAGCAAAGTGCACCGACAGAAAGCATACCATATACCAATATCCCCGGAATGGCACCAAATGCGATGCCATATATGAATCAGCAGATTCCATATATGCCGCCGGTTCAGGATGTTAATATACAGCCTGCACAATTTGCACCATTTTCGCAAATGGCACAGCATAAAGTACCTCCCGAGAATATTGATTTATTGATGGACGTACCTCTCGAGGTTACAGTTGAGCTTGGAAGGACAAGCAAGTCTATCAAGGATATTCTGGACTTCGCACCGGGAACAATAATTGAACTGAACAGACTGGCCGGTGAACCTATAGATGTCTTGGTCAACGGAAAATTTGTTGCTAAG
>JGI24710J26742_10000858_pt1 | contig 28411 bp, 28 predicted proteins | sample BioPla2DNA2_FD_26742 | JGI IMG/M metagenome (IMG submission 26742)
TTACATAAGCAAATATAAAAAGTATCCTAAATCAAAATTACGATATATATTAATTGTTGAATTTACTAATCTATTAATTTGCTAATTTTCAAATCTACTAAATTGATAATCTACTAATTTACTAATTTCTATTCAATATCATATAGTGCCAATAGTTTTTGTTTTAATTTCTCAAGTGCTTTTGCTCTATGGCTTATCTTATTTTTTATCTCCTCTGGCAACTGTGCAAAGGTTTTATTGTATTCAGGCACAAAAAAAATCGGGTCATAGCCAAAACCCTCATCACCTGCAGGTTTGTCAGATATAAGCCCTTCAATTGAACCATTCACTATAAAACTAACTTTTTCAGAAACAAAAGCTATTGAACAGACAAACCTGGCTGTTCTATCTTTTTTGTCAACACCCGTAAGAAGTTCAATTATTTTATTGTTTTTTTCTGTCTGACTTATATTATTCCCACCAAAACGTGCAGTATAAACACCTGGCGCTCCATTTAAATAATCAATTTCAAGTCCACTATCATCGGCCAGAACCATACCTTTTACGTATCTGTTTAAACTATTAGCTTTTATTAATGCATTTTCACAAAAAGTTGTACCCGTCTCCTCGAATTCTATATCATAGCCTTCGTCCTTCATTGATACAATTTTAAGTGGGAGTTCTGCTAAAATAGCTTTTATTTCAATTATTTTGCCTTTATTACCAGACGCAATTACCAATTTGTCCATGTTAATTAATCATTTAAATCCTTCTAATAATACATTCTTTTGTAATGAAATTAACTCAGTTATACCTTTTTCTGAAATATCCAATAAACGATTCAATGCTTCACGAGAAAAAGGAGCTAATTCACCTGTAGCTTGCACTTCAATCAATTCGCCTGAATCAGTCATAACAACATTCATATCAACAGTAGCACTTGAATCCTCTTCATAACATAAATCCAGCAGTTCAGTATCTTTAACAACTCCAACGCTAACGGCTGCAACAAAATCACGGATGGGAATTTCGGAAATCATTCTCTTATCCACAAGATAACTACATGCATCCATCAATGCAACAAAACTTCCTGTTATTGAAGCTGTCCTAGTACCACCGTCTGCTTGAATAACATCGCAGTCAACAACGATAGTACGTTCGCCAAGAGCCTTGAGATCAACAACAGAACGTAAGGAACGTCCAATTAGTCGTTGAATTTCACTGGTTCTTCCATTTAACTTCAGTTTATTAATATCACGAATATTTCTTATGTGGGTTGCCCTAGGAAGCATACTATACTCAGCAGTTACCCATCCTTCACCCGAACCTTTCTTAAATGGCGGAACTTTTTCGTCAACAGAGGCAGTACAAATAACTTTAGTATTACCAAACTCAATTAACACAGACCCTTCAGCATGAGTAATGTAATTTCTTGTGATCTGTACTTTCCTTAACTCATTATTTTTTCGCCCATCAATACGCTGCATACTTTTTATCCTTTCATTTAACAAATTGACATAAAAAAACTCGGTAAGTTATATTATATTTTTAGTGAAATACATTAATAATACTCACCATACATATTATCATAATGAAAATAATAAAAAAATCAAAAGAATATATGAATTCCTTTGATTTTTTTAGATACTTTTTATACAAAATACTGTAATATACGTAATAATAATGATTTAATTACTTCGAAACAATTTTTAGTATGCTCTCACATAAAGATTCAGCAGCCTTCTGTCTATATGCTTCGGTGTTTAATTTTGCCAGCTCGTCATCATTTGTCAGACAGCCTATTTCAACTAGTACAGCAGGCATTTTAGTTTTCTTTATTACTACGAAGTTTGCTGATTTTACACCAAGATCATTGGTTCCAAGGTTTTTAAGTAAATCATTATGGATAATTGTTGCATACTCCTTGCCTGTATAACTTCCAGTGTAGAAGAAAGTCATGGTGCCATGCATTGCTTTATATAAAGCGTTATTATGTATGCTGATAAACACATCTGCATTCCAATCGTTAGCCATCTTAGCTCTTTCATCAAGACCTACAAATGTATCAGTGGTACGTGTTAATTTCACATTAACACCCTTTTCTTTTAGTAGTTTTTCAAGTCTTAAAGTAATATCAAGGTTATACCATTTTTCATCTTTGCCATAAACGGCTCCTGGATCTGAACCTCCATGTCCAGCGTCTATCACAACTAACTTACCACTTGGGGTGGGCTGTACATTATCTTTCTGTTCAGTACTCGAGCCTGTATCTGTATTTGGTGATGGTTCTTTACTACTGGTACCACCACTGTTCTCACCTTTCTCCCATTCTATGAAAACTTCGTCGTTAGAATCGTTGAATCGAAACTTGTATTTTGTTTCGTGGTTTTCACGATCAATAAGGAGAAAAGCAGTATTACCACTTGTCACAGTTTGAATTGATTTCATAATGCTATCGCCAACTTCAAGTTTTCCGTTACCAAGATCAATAATTCCATTTGGGAAAACGAATGTAAAAGCATTCAAGCTTTTGTCCTCTTCAGCTATAATGTTGGTTATATTGTCCTTGATTTTATCGCGCAAACCATCACCAGTAAGCCTTATTGCTCCTTCTCTAATATCACCTATGAAAGTTAAGTTCTTTACTCCTGAGTAAGAAAGTATTACAGTTAGCCTNTTATTTTTTTCAATTGCTTCATAGTTAATATTATCAGGAACTTCAAGTACAATTCTTGCAGTTGTTTTATCAAACTGNCCAGTACGTATTTTAGAATACAGNCTACCAGATGCCACTGTAACTTCTTTTGAGTCAATAACATTTTGACTTAGATCTATAACGATCCTCGCAGGGTTACTCAATCTGTAAACCTTGTATTCTTGAAGCTCTAATGCCTCAATAATAATGCGATCCGAGCCGGCAACGTACGAAATGGTACCGGAACGATCCCCATCACCCCTATTAGCAAGTCCTCCAGTTGAAGGAGCTGGGGTTGGTATCGGAGTTACTGTGGGTTGAGAGGGTGTAACAGCCGGTGTCGGAGTTGGTGTCGGATTAGCTGGTACATTAGGTGTCGGGCTTACAGGTGTGGGTGTAGGTGTTATTGTAGGTATAACCGCAAAATCCTCTGGGTTGCTTAATACAATTTTAGTTTGGTCTCCTCCACTTGATGCAATTGCCCATTTAAAGTCATCCTTACCTGAGATTCTAATATTAATCTCATTATGCAAATTATTGGTTGTGGATATTATCCCGTGCAATAAATTGTTGCCAGGAAGAACTTCATTTTTGAAGCTCTTGTTCAATGGCATACTAATATGCAATATTTTTTCTACATCACGATACTCAACTCTATACTGATTTGAGTTTTCTTGAATTTCTTTTTGTAGATTAATTCCATTAAGCCAAACGATGCATTGCTCGCCTTCCATAGTGTAGTACAAAGCACCACTGCCTACTTGTTTTGAAGGAGAAGGTGTCACTATAGGAGCTGGAGTAGGTTTAGCTGCCTCTGTTGGCTTTGGAGCAGGCGTTAGCGTGGGTTTTGGAGCCTCTGTTGGTTTTGGGGCAGGTGCTTGTGTTGGTACAGGTGTTGGCTCGGGTGCTTTAGTTGGAGTAGGATTGTTTGTAGGCTCTTTGATAGTTTTGTCGGATATTATTGTGATTTTTATTCCATCATAAACTACATCAACAGTATATTTAGGGTTATGATTAATCTCTATTACTACATTTGAAATATTTGCTTTTCCATCAACCTGCGCATAACGAATCTGTTGAATTGAACCAGAATAAACATCAAGCTTACCAGGTACATTAATATCAGCGTTTCCAAACTGGACACATAATCTGTAATGAGCATTACCATCCATAGGTACCAAGACATAATGATTTGATATTATATTAGCGCCTGTTTCTATCAAAATAATCTCATTACCATTTTCAGTACAGTATGATATTTTTTCTACAGTTCCTGAAACATTAGATTCTTTTACTATTGCAGTGTTTTCATCTTTTCCATTCCATTGAATAGTTAGGACTTTATTTTCATCTTTAGCCATTGCTGTAAGACCAAAATATGATGCAGTTAAAGTAAGGGGTACCATTGTATTGCCATTGATAGAGGCAACAGGCAAATCAGTATCAACTTTTACTCCATTTTTATAAATAGCCTGATTACTAAAGTTAAAATCCATTCTCTTTGAACCAGACTGAACATAAGCAGTTCCATTATTTTCATCGTATCCCACGGTCATACCCAAGTAATTGCCAAAAACTTCTCTTAAAGGTACATATGCAAACCCTGAAATAACTACACAAGGAGTTTGAGTTGGAATCCAAATTCCGTTCAACTCAAGATTATATACATTTGATGTGTAGTTTATTTTTTTACCTGCGATATCTACAGTTATTCCTTGACCACTGGAAACAGTTGAAAATAATAAAGAAAAAATAAAAATAAAAACTAAAGCTGACAAATGTCTTTTCATGTCTAATCCCCCAAATGCTTATCTTTTGTTTATCTGTGAACAGTATTACTGTGATCTATATTTCGGCATTTTGGGATGTTAAGCTAATATCAAGTTTGCTATTTTAATAAAATAGTAATATTTCAAATATACTTTCCTTTAGTTCCCAAAAAATCATTTTTTAGTCTCAGAATGTGTATATGGGTTTTTTCTTATGATCAGATTCTTCATATGAGAAAATACAACCACAGTATTTTTGTAAATAATACCCTCTGTGATATGCCAGGTTTTTACCTTCACGGTAAAATGGTCTAAAATCCTGATACATAAAATCAATGTCATACTTTTTTTGCATCTCTTGTCCGATTATCTGAATCTTTTCATGGTTTTGCCAGGGACTGACCAAAAGTGTTGTTGTAAAAGCGTCATATCCCATCTCTTTGGCTGTCTTAGCAAGCTGTTCAATTCTTAATGTATAACAAAAATCGCAGCGATTAACCTTCTCACCTTTTAAGTTTTCTTTCCAGTAGTCAACCATCAGAGTATCATCGTACAGTACATCAATNTTTTCATCATTGGACAATAAGTCGACAGAAACTTTTCTTTCTTGATGTTCCTGGGATGGATGTATATTCGGGTTGTAGTAAATGCCTGAAATATAAATACTTCCATCACTTTTCAATTTTTTAATAACTCCAGTGGCACAAGGCGCACAGCAAATATGAAGTAATAATTTAGTGTTTCGCATTAAACTCTCCTTAGTATTATGTTTAAGGCTTATGATATTTTGAGAACGAAATAATCAGTTTTCAGCGCAACAATGCAGTCAGTTTTTCAACGCTTTCNATGACTTGTTTACTAATTGGTAAAATGTTTTATCATAGTTTCTAATTGTTCTGTATCTACTAAAGTGTCTTTGCAAGGACCGTTTGGTCTTTCATTCAGGATACCGTAAACGGGTAATCTATTAACATCCATTATACCCGAGGTTAAATCTCTTTCACAGGCAACTGCGATGACAAATTCAGGTTTCAAATCTATAATAGACTTTCTGGCTGCAGTACCCCCAGTTGCAAGGCCTACATTCACAGAATACTTTTCAACCAAATCTTTGATATTCGAAATATTACATAAACCACATTGATGGCATTCATTAAGGTTATTTNTTATTCTGTAACTGCACTTTGAAGACTGGAGGCAATGTGGTAGTATAACAAGAAGTTTTTCGGGCTCTACCTTTATATTAAGTGATAATACATATTCATTATTTGCCTTTATGTATACTNGTCTAATTTGATCTTTATTGTAATTAAAAAGATTACTTATAGTGATAATAAAAGGCATAAATACTTTCAATGCAATATGTATTAGCGTTTTCTTAAAAGGGCTCATATCCTGCTGTAAACTTGAATTTTCATCCTTCTTAAGTATTCTATTAATAATAGTAAAACCTGTAAACAGCAACATTACAAATAAAACAAGGACAATAGCAAGTATAATAAAAATAATACGGAATGTTTCTACTCCTAAAAATACTGCAAAAACAAATGTTAATGCAGACAGAAGAAAAACCACAAGGATTACACCAAAAGAAAGATTAATAAACTTATTATTATGATTCAAAACAATCACCCTGATTTAATGTATGTCCACAAACATACTCCTGAACAGTCATTCTTCTACTATTGTCGCATTGTACTTCAAATACTTTAATAATTCCTTTACCAGTCTGTACTAAAAAACCATCCTTGGCAGTCTCTATTATGGTACCAGGTTCAACTCCTGTTAGTTTTTCTTCATCATATACAGCTGTCTTACATATTCTCATTCTNTCGTTATTTAAATATGCATAGGCAATTGGCCAAGGATTTGTTCCNCGTACAAGATTATGTATGGNTCTGGCAGAATTACNCCATACAATTTTACCTGTATCGCGACTAATGCGTGGTGCATAGGTGGCCTCTACATCGTTTTGCGGTATTGGAGTTATATCTCCCTTTTCTAATCCTTGAATTGTTTCTATAAGAAGCTCGGCACCCACAACTGACATCTTGTCGTGCAGATGTCCAGCTGTCATGTCATCGTCTATTTCTATTTCCTTAGTTAGTAATATATCACCTGCATCAAGCTTTAGAACCGTCAGCATGGTTGTAACTCCCGTCTTTTTCTCACCATTTATTATTGCCCATTGAATTGGGGCTGCTCCGCGATACTTAGGTAGTAGAGAGCCATGAACATTAACTGTGCCGTATTTTGGAATATCTAATATTTCTCTGGTAAGAAACTGTCCAAAGGCACAAGTTACAAAAAGATCCGGTTCTAACTCACTGAGCATCTCAACACATTCAGAACTCCCTATTTTCTCAGGCTGTATGACGGGTATATTGTTTTGTATAGCACAATTTTTCACAGGAGAAAAAGTAACTTTATGGCCTCTACCTCTCGGCCTATCGGGTTGGGTTACCACCATTGCAATATCTATATTATTTTCAACTAATATTTCAAGGCTTGGAACAGCAAATTCAGGTGTTCCCATAAAAACTATTTTCATAAACATCTTCCTTATAAGATTTTTTATCTAATTATAAATATTTTTATCACATCAATTAAAATATTATTCAATACCTCAACGATAAAAATTAATGAGTATCGTTTGTTCGTATTTACATGGAATGGATAATGTTGAAATATATAGTCATAACATGTTTAATAATATTTTTATGCCTATGATGCTCAGACGTCATTATCTTCTAAAAAATAAAATCGTTTCATCATACCTTTTTATGACTATGATTCNCTGTCTAAATCGATATANCGGATAACTTTATCTTCAAATAGAACTCCATCCAAATGATCTATTTCGTGGCATAGAGCTCTTGCAAGTAAACCAGTTCCCTCAATAGTATAAGATTTTCCATCCNTATCCAATGCTTTTACCACTACTCTTTCAGGACGTTCCACCTCACCACATATACCAGGAATACTCAAACACCCTTCTGGAGCAATGACTTTTTCGTCCGATTCTTCAATTTTCTCTGGATTAANAAGTACAATAGGACCTTCGCCAACATCTATAACACAAATACGTCTTAATATTCCTACTTGTGGTGCGGCAAGCCCAACACCATCTGCTTCATACATTGTCTCCAACATATCTTCAATGAGTGTTAGTGTTCTGTCATCTATTTTATTTACTAATTTACATTTCTTTCGCAATACTTCATCGCCTTTTTCACGTATATTACGCAAAGCCATTTTTCTTCCTCCATATAAACAATTATTAAATTTTCAAAATTTGAATCCTTATGATACTTAATTATAGCATACTGTAAGGGTTGATATCCATAGAAACAGCCCATTGTCTTTTTCCGGATACACTATATTTATCGTAAATCCATTCAAAGATATTTGCAAGGACTTTTATTTTCGGGTGTTTTATAATAAGACGCCACCTGTACTGGTTTCTTAGCTTTGATATTGGTGACGGAGCAGGTTCGGATATAAATGTATTCGAATCCAANGCATTGTTATTAATNATATCTAAATGTATTTTATTAATAATNTTTTTTGCAATATCATTGTTTTTTGCAGCTACTTGAACCAATCCGATTTGGTAAAATGGTGGCAATTTCAACTCATGCCTAAGAGCTATCTCTTGAGCGTAAAATCCCTTAAAATCCTGATTAATAGCAGATTCTATACTGAAATTGTCAGGAGCGAATGTTTGAAGAACCACCCTACCCTTCTTTTCAGCTCTGCCTGCCCTCCCTGCAGCTTGGGTTATTAATTGGAATGTTCTCTCCGATGCTCTATAATCTCCACTACCTAATAAACTATCGGCTGATAATATTCCAACCAATGTTACATTTGGGAAATCATGTCCTTTAGCAATCATTTGTGTGCCAACCAACACATCAATTTTTTCGTTTCTGAAAGTATCAAGAATTTTTTGATGGCCATGCTTGCTGGTGGTTGTATCTAAATCCATCCTTATTACCGACATATCATTACATATCAGGGGGATTTGCTCTTCAACTTTTTGTGTGCCAAAACCATAGGAATCAATATGTTCACTTTTACATATGGGACAAATAGATGGTTTTATGGTTGTGTAGCTGCAATAATGGCAAACAAGCCTCTGATCGGCTTGATGATATGTTAATGATACACTGCAATAAGGACACAATACTATGTACCCGCATTCTTTACATAATACGAAATTGGAATAACCCCTTCTATTGATAAAAATAAGGGATTGCTCACCCAATTCTTTATTTTTTCTAAGTTCATGAACTAATGCATCACTAAACTCATTTCTNAAGCCTTTGTCTTGTTCTTNGCGCATGTCTACAGTAATAATATCCGGCAGTGGCTTATTATTTGTACGTTCATCCATTTCTACAAGTTTTATTTTACCCGATACAGCTCTATAATAATTTTCTATTGATGGTGTGGCCGAGCCATATAGCAAAGTTGCTTTGTTGAACATGCATCTTACCGCAGCTATACCTCTAACATCATATTTGGGTGTTCGGTCTGATTTGTAAGATGTTTCATGCTCTTCATCAATAATTATTATTCCAATATTCTCAANAGGAGCAAAAATAGCAGATCGTGCTCCAATAACAACTCGAACTTCCCCGTTTCTAATCTTGTTCCATTGATCATACCTTTCTCCTATAGATAGACGACTATGAAGAACGGCAACTCGATCACCAAATCTTCCTTTAAACTGATGAACGGTCTGAGGAGTAAGCCCTATCTCTGGAACTAGCATTATTGCATTCCTACCATCTTTAATGACTTCTCCAATTGCTTGCATATACACTTCTGTCTTTCCACTGCTTGTTACTCCATGGACCAATATTTCTTGAAATTCGTTTGTTTGTAGTGACTCGTAAATTGCTTCAAGGGCNCTTTTTTGGCAAGCNGTTGGAGGCAAAGGTTTTGTTTGAGCTATCTTAATATNTTCCAGAGGATCTCTCTCCACTTGAACATCGGATATGGAGATGTATCCTTTTTTCTCCATGTTTTTTAGTATTGCAGTAGAATATCCTAGTGCATTTAATTCAGAAACAAGTATTTCTCCTTCTTCAAAAAGCATTTGCATGATACGAATGTAATTTATACTTCTAATATTGTTGTTGTTTATAAGCTCTTGAAAGTCATCCTCATCCATTTTAGGATAAGCCACCTTTATGGTTTTTGCTTTAACTTTCATCTCAAAATGATCGACTATTTGTATTAAGTCTTGCTGTTCAAGCTTTTTGAGTAGTTTCATAACGGGCTTTTTTATTATTTCTTGTAACTTGTCAATGGAAAGCACTCCGTCATTATCTGTTAATGCATTTATAATATTTATCTCATCCTCATTTAGGTTTACAATAGTTTTATCTGCAGAGTTTTCTTTCACAAGGATAACGTCCTGCCTGTATAAAAGGCCAAGACCTGTAGGGAGCATACAGTTTATTGCCATATCGTATGTACAAACATATCTTTTTTTCATATATTTGCTCAGCTCAATAAGTTCGGGAATTAAAACAGGAGTATCGTCAATTACCTGTGCAACTTCTTTTAAGCCTGCGAACTGGCTTTTTTGCTTTATTTCCATAACAAAAGCCTCACGTAAGCGATCTCCATTACCGAATGGAACAAGAACACGTATGCCGGGCAGAATAAAATCACACAGTTCACTTGGGACTATGTAATCATAGAATTTATCAAATTTTCTTGTTGTATTACTTATTATGACAGATACATACAAGTTTAACACCTCTATTACTTTTCATAATACATTTTACATTATAAAAATAATAATTGAAAGCAAAATGCAAAGTTAAGCCTTTGTGATCTAAGCTTTACAACGGCTGTAAATATGTGGTGTTAAATCCTGTATGTACTTCAAGTATTGATACACTCTTAGTCACAACAGCTTTATGTATTTAGTGATATAACGAATATTAATTGTAGTGGCAAATTATGAAAGATGTATTATTTTCTCAAATTGCTGATATGATGGATTTTTAAAGTATATGGTATTTTGTATATAAATAGAGAATATAAAAATGGGCTACCTAATGTGGCCCATTTAAATAAAGCAATGTAATCCCACTACCTAAGAGACGGGTTTCATATGCTATCGTACTATATTATAAAGCATATTCTTTAGTGACGTAATCAGGGATATCCTTTATATTTCCACTAATTGAAAATACAAACCTTATCTTAAAATTATTATTAATCTCCTTTATTTTTTCAAAAAAGGTTTCATAATCGGGGTTTTCTCCTACAATTAAATCCAGTCTATCTACATAAATGGCAACGATATCATAATTTGCAGCCACTAAACCTCCGATAAATCCATAAAACGAACTACTGTCATTAACAGGAAAGTCAGAAATATTGACAAATCGTACTTCATGTCTAAGTTTAGTAACAAGTTCATCACTTGTATCGATGAAAACAATAGTTCCTTTACTGTCGTCTATTATGCTATGAACATCTTCGATTAAATACCTTGTTTTACCGACACCTTTTGTTCCATATAAAACCTTTATCATAGGAAATCTTCCTTTCCAAGTAATTATATTTTATTCTTCTTCATCATTATTCCGTGTATTATTATTGTCTTTATTCATTTCCATCTTTGATATGGATATTTCATAGGCTGTGCGTTCTTCAATATTATCATCAGAAATTTTCTTTTGGTATTTCCTACTTTGTACTCTTCCCCATACCTTAATGTTATCGCCTACTTTTAAGTGACTTGCAAAACGAGCATTACGTCCCCATGCAATGCACGGAATATAGTCAGATTTATTGTACGCTCGGTTGACAGCAAGAAGTATATCTGCAATTTCACGTCCAAATGGTGTTGTTCTATAAATGGGTTTTTTGCATATAAAACCATTTAAGTAAATACTATTTGGCATTTTCACCTCTTCCATGGAATCAATGATTACAATGTCACGGGCAAAAACTAATAACATGAGTTTATGATTTGAGTCACTACTATAGTTATTGTAACTTCTGAATTGTCCTTCTATTGTTATCACTTTACCCTCTTCTAGTATTTCCAAAGGTAAAAGTCTTTCAGAAAACATGACAGGAATATAATCATATGTATCACTAAGTCTAGGTACTTCAACGTTAATAATATAAAATCCCTCTCCATAGATTTCATGGTTAAACTCAGGTTCAGATATGATTTTTCCAGATAAGTTTGTATAATTATTTTCCATATAACTACCGGGCATGGATACACCCCACTCCTCTCCGTCTTTCGTATCTAAATTAAATTCATCTCATGTTATGCTTATTCAAATTAACTTGTTTTTAGAAGTCCCTTTTTATTTTTAATCTTTTATCTCATGGAATAATATCTTGAAATAAAATATTAATTTATCTGTATATTCTAATGACCTCATTAATATAAATCGGCACTTTTCACTTAAATAAATAGGTATATCCATAAATCAAAAGCTCAAATTCAATAATTTACCTTTATTATATATTCAGACAAAAGCTTTATCAACTTTTTTCGGTTTTTTATCATAATTTTAGACTATAAAATATGTAATATTGTATAATATCCATGTATCCACAAATAAATTGCTAACAAGAACTAATAAGTATGCGGTATAGTAAATAGAAAAACGTTTAATATAATTTAACTGATATTATTTGAGATTGGATGAACATGATACAAGGTTATATAAAATAACCTTCATTCGAATTCGGTTATTTTATCATTTATTTTGTTTAAATTGATATCATGAAGAACTGCGAAAGAGGCAGCTACTAAAACATTGTAAGGATCTCTTATACTATTTTCAAAACTCATAACATATTCCTGGGGTTCAACTTTTTTCCCATTAGCTGAAATAAGACTAGACGTTATACAGCATAAAAACTGACCACTAATTGATGGCTCCCCGGTACTTGATGTTGTAATAATTGACTCCTTATTAAACCCATATCCTAGCACCCTATAACCCTCAATACTTGTAAATTGAGAAGTCTTAACTATATCGTTGTTTAGAATGACTGTTAATTCATCTGAGGTACTTTTAGTATCATTACGTAGTTGAGACAAAACTACATTCCATTCATAATAATCATTTACAATCAAAGTATCTAAGACCAGATCTTTTATTGCTGCCTCAAGATCTTTTGGTTTGATTTTAATCATTAATATGTCTGTTCCAACTTGATTTAGCGCTGAACAGTAATCCTTCCACTTTTGTATATCTTTAAACCGATAGTCATACTCTGTAAAGCTAACTTTTTTATTTCCAACGCCTAAGAAATATTTAATTGTATCTAATATTTCCTGAGTATTTTTGCTTTCAACAATTCCTGTTATATGCATATAAATTCTCCTGGTATATTTGTGGTTTTCATTAGCGTTTATTAGCTTTATCAACATAATCTATAAAAACACAAACTCACCACTTTTCTTATTAAATACCCCATTTGAATTGTGTTAATTGAAATATACCATTTGATTTGCAATATAAAATTATTCAGGGCATTTTGCGAAACTGCTTACTCGCAAAAGCCTTTTTAAGAAAAGTAGCAAAGTACTATTATCTTTTGCAATAATTCTTTTCATATTCAAAAACTTAATATGGAGAATATTACTATACTTTTGAAATGTATGTCTTATCACTGTTTGCAGGGCGAAGCATGGTATTTAGTTCATCATAGTTTGATGATAACAACCATTTTTCAATATTATCCTCATCAATAATTACCGGCATACGATTATGTATTGACATTATTTTAGAGTTTGCTTCTGTGGTGAGAATTGTAAACGCAGGTAAAAGCACATTTTCGTTGTTCTTATCCTTGAAAAACCAATATAAACCTGCCATAAAGAAAAGCTTATTATCAATACTAATAAAATGCTTTATTTTCTTATTGTCCTGACTTTTCCATTCATAAAAACCAGTAGCAGGTATAAGACATCTGCGTTTTTGAAAAGGTGCTTTAAACATAGGTTTTTGGGATGCTGTTTCTGACCTTGCATTAATTATTAACCCTTTACCTTTCCATGACGGGAAACCCCACTTAACTGCATGTACTTCGTTATGAGCTTGGTCTTTACCAGGTGTAATAATTGGAACTGTGTCTCCCGGATATATTTCCCCATGCTTTTTCACTAAATACTGCTCATTTTCTGCAACAAGTTTTGCAAAATCATCTAATTCTTTTTCGGGAATATAAAAACGTCCACACATGAAAACAAGTCCTTTCGTATTATTACTAAAAGCAATTTAGTATTCTTCTACAAATTGAGCTATCAATTAGATTATATTCTTTTCTAGAATTTNGTTTAATTTACTGTCTTATCTTAACAAACATACTGCTATATATAGTAATTAACTAATTGGTAAATTATATAGACTACATATGACTATTTTGATTATAATACAGACATTACCTCTGGGCAACAAAAATGTATATAGTTACACGAGATTTAGATTAATTTCGATAGTAAAGTACCTCTCTGCTATGGTTTACACATCCGACATGGAAACGCTCCCTTAATAGCACATTCTTCACGACTATCAAAAATTTCATCCTTAGATATTACTAGCGGGCATAGTTCACGATGATAATAATCTAAACCATTATCATCCTGTTGTATGTAATAGTGATTTTTCCTAACAACTCGTGCAGCTCCTAGTGCATAGCTATTTAATTTTTCTCCAGATGTTCCAATTGGGATGCCTTGAATAAATGACAAAAAACCTATGTCCTCGATATTGTTATGCCAGTCGTCATCAGATATTATGGGTGGACAAAAATTGTATGTAATGCCAAAAAGTCTTGCGTATTTATTGTGTTCGTTTATTTCAGCATTTACATCATTCTTGATGCATTCAACGATTGTTCTTTTTCTAACTTCTTCAAATAGTATATTGTCTTGTAGGATTTCATTGCTTGGTAGCGAGCTTCTAACTGTTTCACATTTGCCCTCAAAAAAACTATTGTCCACTGTATTAAGTACTTTAACATAATCGTCTAGCGTAAAAAGAAAAACATAACCGTCCTGTTCATATGCATATGACTTTTTCGGCTTCCATATCATTTCACTAATTTCTTCATGGCTACTGTTTTTGTATGTCTCCATAGAATAAATCCAAAACCCATCATAATCGATAAGGACAACAACTGGAATATATCCTTGCAATGTATATTGGGAAATATCATTATCTGTTAAGTTAAAATTTGTATACAGCGTATCAAAAAAAGCATCAAGAGCCTTATCACGTGAAATTGTTACTTTATCATTTTCTCCACGCGTAACCATGGCAATGGAAGCATCTTCAACTGCCGTATCGATATATTTATTAAGTACAATGCTTTGAAACTCTACACTTTGAAGATTATCTGATTTAATCCTAAACAAAAGCAAAAATGGTAATGTTATTAATATGAATATAATTGCAATATCAGTAATCTTCATCCCTAACCATTCCTCCGTAAGTCACTACAATACGATTTACTGGTAAATCTGACATTAGGAGCATTTGTTGTACTTTTGTCGCAGCCGTCTTATTTGTATTTATAACTTGAACAGAAAAAATATCGCCTTTAGATAGAAAGTAATAATTATCGCCAGAATGACTAAGACTGTCAGGTAGTAATGTTGACAGAATATCCTTAGTATAAGTAATATCGTAGTTCTTATTGTAGTCATGTTGAAATGATGTCTTGTCGACAGGATCTAAATAGACTGGATCAATTGTAGTATGTTTATGTTCCATTGATACTTTGTATACATTACCGGTCATAGACAGGGCTTGACAATATTGCTTATACATAATTGGCGTGATGTATCCTAAGTTTCTTACAGAATCTACAAACTCACATGTTTCATTTAGCACTACAACCTTTGCGATATCATCCTGTCGAGTTAACATGTTCTCAATTGGGAATATAAAGAATAACATTAATGAAATGATCAATGCTATGATTTTGCTAATTGTATCAGACAATTCTTTGGCCTCCTATCTCTTTATATATTTAATCATTGTTATTTCACCGAATTCATTTAGTATATATTCAGTTGAATATATTGCATTATTGTCTATTAAACTGAAATCAAAGGTATCAGGACTTGTAGATTTAGTTACTGTAATAGTTCCAATCAATATATCTGTTTCAAGTCCATTTGTAATACTGCCAGTAATTGCTGCTCCTGATACCTGATTTGGAATAATTGCATTACTGTTGCTTTGATATACTGCACCCCTATCGGCTACATTAGAATTAACTATGTTTACTGTTTCAATATTCTTATCATATAGTATAAAAAATAGCGAAATAGCAAGTATTGAACAAAACACAACACTAACAATAGATAGAGCCTTAGTTAAATTCTCTTCCAATGATTTCACCACCTAAATATATAAGACCCAAGTCAATTTGGATACATTCATGGAGTCAGGTAGAGATTTAACTCCACCCGACCAAAGAGACTAAAATACTTCATCTTAACACCCTGATTTGTCTAGTACAGACATATCATAAGAGGCCTAAAGAGATTAATATACTTCGTCTTAATCCATCGCTGCATTATTAAGGTCAACGTTCTATAGCAATTAAAACTCTTACTGCTGCGTAAAAACTAATGCAACAATAGTACCATTTTCATCACGAACAAGTTTTCCTAAAAAAACGCCATTTGGATTAACATACTTAGAGCTTTTCTCATCAATTGCAACAGAAATGTCGTCTGTTGCAGCACCAGTAATTTTTCCTACATCGCCTGTGACATTTACTGTGTTGATGTACCATACTCCTACTGTATGCTTTTTAGTTTCTACCTTTACACCTATATATTCATCTTCGAATTTTCTAATTACGTTTATTACTTCACTTCCACTTATCTCCATGTTATTGTACATTGTGTACTGTGATTCTGTCATATCCACATTAAGTTGATCCAACTTGCCAATAGCTGCAAGTGCAGTAGTTTGACCAGAGCGCATTAGTATGAAACCAATAGACACTACTATTAAAGTAATAACAACGCCAGCCCCTATTAAGACAGCTTTCAAAGAGTTTTCCATAATAATCTCTCCTTCCAAAATTTTAGATAATANTTTTTATTTCCTCTGAAAAATCCATCAATTTTTTNGANCTAATCATAATAAATGGACTTATGATATAAAGAATTATTGTAGCTCCCATAGGGATAAAAGCTATGAATTTTCCCCACATTCCTTTTTTATTCACCATTATTTCATTGTCTTGTTTTCTCTTTTCTTGATAATATTCTCTTTCGAGCCTAAGTTCATCAAAAGCTTCTTCAATTGTTATTTTGTCTGCTGCAGATATAAGGTTCTCTATTATTCTTACAAACGGCGGATATGGCTCATCTATAATTAGTTGTTCCATGGCTTGTCTGTCGCCATATTCAAAGTTATTTATACATTTTTGTATAGAAGGTTTAAATATATCTGAAAATTGCTCCAGCCAATTTAGAATATCTTCAACATGAATTCTTTCTATATGCATTAACATTAGAATTATTGTATGAAACTGCTTTNCTTCATCCTCCATACTCATTTTGAGTACACGCTCACGAAAAAGTAACATCCAGTATGGAATGTTATATGAAACACAGGCGACTACAACACATAATAACAATTCCCACCACTTATAATTATGAGCATTATACGTTTCGATTTTTTCTAGAATTCTTTTTGCAGCTATCGCTACATGATTTGAATTCCCATACTCCCCATCAAGAAATAGCCTATCTTCAAGTATCTGAAAGGTTACCTTTTTATTTTTATATTCTTTTATATACTTTCTGTCGCTTTCGATTATCTTAAGCTCTGCAGTTTTATCAATATTAATATCATTATCAGCCATCTTTAAATTTAAAGATGAATACAAAATATTCCGCCTTGAGATTAAGTGAACATTAACAAATACTGCGTTACACAATACAAATGCAAGCAGAGCATATACTATTTGCTTTAAAATAAACTCATTAATGCTCATTTGAGCACTTGTTTTCCGTAAAAGTCTTTCATATTTTAGTGACTTTGAATACTTTCTTTGAAGCACTACTTCAGTTATATATCTGGCTGGTGGCATCTTTAATAATGCTTTATATATTTTATTACTAATCGGTGAATACTCTGTATTTGACTGTAACTTTATTATTAGTTGATATGCTAAAATGACAATTGCAAACAATAAAACCACCACAACAAAACCGTATGCTCCATCATAATATTCATGTAATTCAGGTATATTATTTACTGCCCAATTTTTCAGTGNGGTNAGAGTNAATATTGGTAATACTGATATTAACGAAAGGCTTTGAAACATGTATCCTAACTTTTCTCTTCTTAGCAATTCCATGTTAATTTCTTGCTTTAGATAATTCAGGTTGGTTAGATAGTTGGAATTTCCCTCTATAGTTTTGTCTCCAAAACGTAGTACCAGATAACTCATTGCTACGAATGTTCTCATAAACTTATTTGGAGCGCATTCATTAAACCTATCCAAACTATCATCAATATTACTATCAGTTAGAGTTTCATACATTCTATTTGCATGTAATGACATTTCATATCCGGATTCATCTATACTGTCATAAATTGCTTCATCAATCATTCCATGCTCATGATAATGGTGACGTACATTTGCAAGGAACACTTCGAATTGTTTTAGCAGTTTATTATCAAGCTTGTCCACAAGCATTTTGATAATTTGATTATGCAACATGTATACAGTTAATACTGATATTAAAGCAAAATATAAGGTTTCACTAAAGGTAAGTAAAATAGTTAGTACCAGCGCAGACACCCCAAGTGACATAAGAGTGAATTTCATGGTCTTTCGAGCGATTGTCCATTCATCTGACAAATCTAATATCTCAATTCTTCTTCTAACTTTTGTCATGTATTTTTTTAAGGGAGTAAATTTCATTGCTGCTCCATATGCTGTATATAGAAAGTCCTTCTTAATTTTGAAATTAACTTGTATATTATTTTTCTTATTAAATTTTAATAGTAAACAATATGCTACTACAGCAATAACAAATGTTAATACAAGAACAGCAGTTAATATAGCTAATAAGCTGTTTTCATTCATGATGCCTCACCCCTTAAAAAGTATTTATCCAAGTAAGAGTTAAATTCTGTTTGTTCTTCATTTGTTAAATTCTTAATAATCGAGTTAATCTGAACATTACTTGGAGGNTTACAGGCTCTATACGCACCGTTGTCATACACTACAATATCGTTAGTTTTAAATATTTTACGATCGGTCATACGTATGAAGTACTCTCTTGCCACATTAAAGAATCCATCTAATGTAGTTGTACCGTTATTAGNAGTTATTTCGGGATAATCAGAGCTTTCCACCGGAATTATCTCTGTTATTCTTTCAATATACCTGTGTCCTGATATATCCTTACTCATATGGATATCAAAATTAACTACTTCTGAAACTTGTTGTTCAGCAATTTTTTCATTAGTAAATACACCCGTTTGCAGAAGATTGTTTCTTAACGCTTTAACTAAGTCCACTGTTGTCTTCGCATGATGGGTAAACAAGGTAAATAAACTTGCAACTTGCGACATTTGAATCATTAACGAGCTTACAGGAGCACTTGCAACTTCTCCAAGAATATTCACTGTCCCATCTGTCTTTTTTTGAAGATCCAACCCTTCCTGGCTTGATACTGTTGTTGTTTCACGGAATGTTAAAATATTTCTATTTGGATATACTCTCCGAAGATGTAACTCAAAAGCCATTTCCTGTATTCTTAAAGTGAATGCTGGGCTTATATATTTTATGATTGCCATAAGTAGTGTAGTTTTACCTGTGCCCTGAGATCCCGTTATAGCAGTAACTCTACACCCTTTTATTAGCCACTTAATTAGCTCTATTGGAATTTCCTTTTTGCTATCTGTGATTAGTTCTTCCACCTCAACTTTATCAATGCTATCAAACTTTCTAACAAAAAATGCCCATGATTCAGAAAATGGTGGTCTAACAACAACAACTCTGCTTCCATCCTTCATTTCATTAACTTTATAACCATTACTTTCACTTAGCTGCCCCGGGTAATTATAACGATAAATGTTTTTGCATACACGGATTAATTCTGATTCTGACCCAAAGCTCAAAAATGAAAGATGAATGGTTTTACCCTTGAAGAATAACCAGATAGAATCAAAATTTGCCGGTAACTTAGATACTATAGAAAGGCTAACCGTTATATCTATTTCTTCCTGGAACGTTGGTGGTATCCCCGAAACACCGCCAGACACACCGTCTATACGCATATCCCGTATTTCATCTATAACACCAAACCCCTTATATAATTGATATAATCTTTGGGATATTACATTCAGTTTATCTTCAAACTTGCACAATGGCTTCTCTTTCGCGAAAATACTTTCAATTTGTTCAGCAGTTATTATGTATGAAAGACCTTCATCTGTTAGCCTTGGATAATCGAATTCGTTTTCTAGTATTAACTTTTCCAGTGCTCTGTAGCCATACTTTTTCTTGTATGTATAAAGAAGTATTTCAAACTTATCCTGTATACTCAGCTTTTTAGGGTTGCTAAAACAAATAATATTATTAACATTATCCTCATTGATGTTATAGGATTTTACTAGAATATCCTTTATAAAATCCTTTACATAATTTTTAGCATTGATATCACCATATGTACAATTCTTAAGAGCTTTTCTGAGCTGATTCTTATTGTGAACTCGTTTTTCAAACTCTTCTTTGGTTAGATTCATTTCATAAAGATTAGTTTTAAGGATTTTATTAAATGCATCCTTTACAAAAAGAAGTAATGAATCTATGGAATATTGAACGTCAATATCTTCGGTGAATAATAACTTATTTACATTGCTTCCTTTAATATACACAACTAAAAAAACAAAAATTATTGCTGCTATAAGTGCTGTCAAAATTTCATTCATCATAGTCCACCTGCGATATTTTTCAAACTTTCTTCTATGCCAAGCGTGGTTAATATTGACTTAGCGGCACTTTCTACACCCTCGAAGAAGTTGCTATAGACATCATTTTTGTCAATATCTATATTCCTAATAAAGAAGTCCACTATTCTGCTTTCTATGCAAGCATCTGCAAAGCCTATACAGTATGGTATTGACAAAATATTATTTATATTAAAACGTCTTTTTAAATTCTTTATATTGTATCTTGAGTTATAATCGTACTTTCCTATCAAAAATAATGCTTTTTCTTTATACTCACTGTAATTTTCCAGAAAATACTCAATTGTATTTGGATTTTGACTTAGATTGATCACTACTAAATCTGAGTTTTGAATTATTGTTTGTGAACTATTGTTTTGTCCCGGAGCAGTATCAATAAATACAAGATCATAATAAGAGTTAGCTGATTGAATTATTAATTGCATAGTATCATTAAGGTTGTTTTGATAAATATCCCAATTACTACTTCTTGTACCTATTAACAGATCCAGCCTGCCTTTTAATATGGTTGTGGTATAACTTGATATATCATCCTTTTCTATTTTATTAAACTTAATAAACCTGATTAATGCATCAAGCCCTGTATCTGAGAAGTCTAATAAATTGTGATTTATGTATGACTTATCAATAAAGGCTGATTCCAGCACACTTCTATCAAAATGATTGTGTGTCATCAAAATGCTTAAACGATATTTTAGTGCTATATACAATCCAGTTGCAATAATATTACTCGTGGTTCCCTGCTGATGATAACTACTCCAAAAAGACACCTGCATTTTATCCTCCTATCTGTGCTTTTCTAATTGCTTTAATAGCTGCATTTCTATCCTTTTCAAATATCTCGGTGATACAGTCAAGTAACATACTTTTGAATTCTTTTGAAATTTTTGCAAATGGAAAAACATCATCATATTGTGATAATAGTCTGCTGGAATAATCTATTTCATTGATTGGAAAATCATATTTTGCTATCATCTGTGTTTTCTGTCCTGCTTGAAGCAGTGAGTCGATATATCGTGGACGAATTTTGCCCGAAACTATATCTCTGATAATTCTAATGGAAACAGGTCGAGCAGTTTGGTTATTAAGCCATATTGAAAGGGGTATTGTATGTTGTTTGTTGCAATCTGTGACAATAAAGAGAGCCTTAATTTGACTTAAATCTTCATATGTTTCTGGGTTTATGCCAAAGTCGATAAATACCACCGAATACTTATTTTTTGGGATATCATTTAAAGGAGTGTTATTACAGCGCAAATATATATCTATACCTCTATATTCAAATATATTATTAGAAGATGGTACTATTGGAACAGAAAAACTAAGCTGTTGTTCAGTTGATCTATCAACAATGGCGATTTTTTCGCCTAGTACATACAGTATTCGTGATAGATATAAAATGATATCAGATTTACAAAAACCAGCAAACCCAACTACAGTAACGTTATCACCATACATATCTGATCATCCTTTATGAATTTTCATATACTTAAAATCATTTACAAAAAATAGATAATTAAACTAATTAAATGATTCTGTTCCTTCCCGGCTGGAGTCTATGGCTTCAGAATTGTTTTCACCGGTTTTATCTTGAATTGAATCTAGTGACTTAAATTTTTCTTCATTTGATTGGAGCGTTTGGATTATCTCTTCATTTTTTGAGATTTCTTCATTAATACCCGTTGTTACTTTATTCGCATCTTCTACTGTAATTGCATTAAGATTTGCTTCAAGGGTTGCTCTTGCCTGTCTGGCCAGAGAATCAGAAGCTTTCATAAGGATATTAGGATCATTACGCATTAAGTTGAGTACGTCTTCATTTGCAGCATAAAACGGTGTAGCAGCCTCTTGTAATTCAGGCATGATATATGTGGTAACGTATAGTTTAGTTCCATCATGTATATATGCATCTATTATTGCACTACTAATATTATGTATCTCAATCTCGTCTAGCCAGAGCCTAATAATATTTTCTTTAAGTGAAAGATCAATAATCTGCTTTTTGCTCAAAACTATATAATTTTCGCCGTTTGGGAAGATTATACGTACGTCAACAAAATCTCCCTTCTTTTGATTCGTTTGCACTAATAACATGTTGAATTCCTGCTCACGTAAATCATTAGCCAGTTCTTCTTCAGCAACTGACATCTTTAAAACAGGCATTCCGGATAATAGTTGGACTGTGTTTATCTTACCAATATCAGTTTCATCAATGAGTTCTTTTTGAGGAATATCTAAACTCATTTGTACTACATTGAACATATTCTTTTTTAAGATGCTCCCAAAAGGAATATCATCTTTGGGGACATAGGCCTGTCTTTTAAGTGCATATAATTCTAAGTTCAATTGCTCAATTTTTTCTTCATATACGGTTACTGCCTCGGTAAGTTTAGTTTGATAAATATAGTAAAAAACAAGAGTAATACCTAGTAGAACTATGAGTATGCATACAATAATTAAGATGGGAAAAGTTTTCTTCTTTCGAAAAAAGGCCATATTATCACCTTCTCCTATTGGTACTAAATTTTACTTGAAACAATTTTTCGTAAATAAGCTCTATCTCTTTATTAGCCAAAGAATCTGTCTTCCATGGATTTACTGTGTAAGGAATAGTAAGTATACTTAAGGTTTTAAAATATTTTTTTATTATTTGTATTGATTTGTTATCCTGCATTGGAAATGAAAGGTATGTATTGGGGTGCTTAAAGATTGCTGCATATTTTTTAGTGAATATATCGATATAATTAAGTTTCCAATCGGCTCCCGGTGCCATGATTAGCCTCACATCACTTCTTGGCATTAATGCTGAAATATACTCATCATGTACACCGTAGTCAATTAATATATAATCATACTGAGATCTGTTAAATCTGTCTATCTGTTCAATTCCTTGAGCAGGATATATATTAAGTCCNCTAATCTGATAAAAACCTTTCTTTTTTAACTGTAGTTCTTTATTCAANAATGAACAAAGTTCTTTGGTATCGCTATTCTCTACGTATTCAATGACAGCTGTCCTAAAACCTTTATTTTTAAGCCACATACCAAATAGCATACAGAAATGTGTCACTCCCACTCCCTTCTGAACACCTGAACAACTGATTTCGATTGCATTTCTACATATTTTCTTTTTTTCAGATGTAACTACTTGATTAGAATGTGAAAGAATTTTGCTTTTGATTTCATCTACATTTGAAAATCGTTTATCTGGATCTTTAGCTATGCATTTTAATATTATTGAACGAAATTCCTTATTGATATCGGTATCTGATAGTAGTAATTCAATTTGATTATCATTATATTTTAATGGATGAACTCCTGTAATTAGGTGAATGATTGTCATACCAAAGTTATATATATCTGTTCTTACATCGGTCTGCCCAAAACCATATTGCTCAGGGGCAGCGTATCCTGGTGTTCCCAAGTATACAGTGTCATCAGTATTCTCGTGTTTGAAATGCCTTGCCGTGCCAAAATCAATTAGTTTTATATTATCATTTTTAGAAATTATTAGGTTTGACGGTTTTAAATCTCTATATATAATTGGTTCTGGGTTATGGCTGTGAAGATAGGACAATGCATCAAGAATCTGTAATGCCCATTTGTAAACTCTTTCTACCTCAATGCTCCCATTAGCTTGTAATAGACTTTGTAATGTAGGCCCTTCATAATAATCAAAAACCAATATGTTATAACTATCATCTGTAATAACATCAACTAGTCTTGGGAATGCATGATGATTTAGACTTTTAAGTACGGTTAACTCATTTTCAGCAAGACTCTTTAAAGAAGATACTACTTTTAACGCCCAAGGTGTTTTAAGGTAAATATGATATGCCTTATACACTTCACTCGAACCACCAGTGCCAAGTTTTTCAGTTATTTGATATTTCTCACCTACTATTTTCCCTATCATTTTATTTTCGCTTCCTCATCCGTTTTTTAAACAAAATAATATCGTACATAATAAGAGAGTAATTCAAATGTTAATATAAATTTTTTCCATTCGCAAATTTCACTATGTTGGATTATAAGACTTTTATCTTGTTTTTTCTGTTTGAAATCGTTTTTTCCCTGAGTGAAAGGTAATTCATATATGACAATTAAGTTTAAATAGAATGATTTCGTACATAAACGGCATTCCTTATTTAATTACTACAATCTATTATTTCCTGACATTTTCTATCTAAAAGCGCTATTTTACTAACTTTCTTATATAAGACCATTTCCCGACAAAAATAGTTCTAAAATTATATAAATAAAAAGCAAAGGACAAATACCGAGCTATATTAAATAGCAAGATATTTGTCCAGTTAAACTATTTGTAATAAATAATTAGCAACTAAACTATTTTAATGACTTTACAATTGTTAGTATTATCATATGTGTTTTATAAGTAGTATTAAGTTAACGATAAACTTGTGTGATTAAGTATCACAAAACTATGGTTTACATACAAGAACAGTCATCGGTGAATCATTTGGGTTTACTAATAATACTCTGAAATCATCTTCCGCTTTCAAACCTGCTGAGCGTGGAGGACAAGTAACCACAACTTCGTATTCGGTAATCCCTTTTTCTTTCAAAACTATTCTTGCATCTTCAAGCGTCATTCCAGTTAATAATAGTTCATCCATTTAAACTTCCATTATTTCATCAATTTTATCATTCATAATCTTATCGATATCCTCTATGTATCCATCGGTGATCTTTTGGATATCAGTTTCTGCGACTTTTAAATCGTCCTCGGTAATTTCTGATGCTTTCTTCATTTTTTTATGCTGATCGATAGCATCACGGCGAATTTGGCGAATAGCAATTTTTGCATTCTCGCCAATCTTTTTAACTTCTTTTGTTAATTCAACACGTCTTTCCTCTGTTAATGGTGGAAACGTTAATCGAATCTGTTTGCCGTCATTGTTTGGATTTAAGCCCAAATTTGCGCCATGAATGGCCCTTTCAATATCGGGCAAGACTTTAGGATCCCAAGGTTGAATGACGATCTGCCTGGCTTCAGGAATACTAATATTAGCAACCTGATTTATAGGTGTGGGTGAACCGTAATACTCAACTGTAACTTTGTCTAATAATCGTGGGTTTGCACGTCCTGCGCGAATAATAGAAAGCTCTTCTCTTAAAACCGATATAGTTTTGTCCATTCTGTCTTTAGTGTTTTTGTAATCCATGATTATACCTCCTTTGCAATATATGTTCCAATATTTTCTCCTAACAGAACCCTAATTATATTTTGGGGTTCTCTAATGCCAAAAACAATAACAGGGATATTGTTGTCCATACAAAGCGTTGACGCTGTTGAATCCATTACTCCTAATTGACGGTTCAATATTTCCATATATGTTATTTTATCAAATTTCTCTGCNTTTGTATTAATTTTCGGATCAGAATCATAAACAGCATCTACATTTTTAGCAAGTAAAATAGCATCTGCATCTATTTCTGCTGCCCGTAATGCCGCTGCTGTATCTGTTGTAAAAAATGGATTTCCTGTTCCACATGCAAATATTACAACACGCTTCTTCTCAAGATGTCTAACAGCACGACCGCGTATATATGGTTCTGCAATTCTTCTCATATCAATAGCAGTTTGAACACGTGTTGGAACACCTCTTGATTCAAGAGCATCAGCTAAAGCAAGGGCATTAATAACTGTAGCGAGCATTCCCATATGGTCTGCAGTTGTTCTGTCCATGCCTTTTCCTAAGCGACCTCGCCAAAAATTTCCGCCTCCTACAACTACTGCAATTTCCACACCCATATCAGAGGCTTCTTTAATTGCTGAGCAAATGCTTCCAATTATATCTTGTTCTATACCAAAACCCTGTTCACCAGCAAGGGCTTCACCACTTATTTTAAGCAATATTCGCTTATATTTCAAATCCATATATTCCTCCGAAAATTCATATAGTATGTTGCTAATCATTTATTATTTATTTAAAATTAGAACGTCCTAGTAAAATTAGTTTTGTAGCACTGATGCTAATTAAGTGTTATTTTATAAAAGGGTATATTAATAATTTTATTAATATACCCTTTTTTTAGTTTGTATTATTTAATCTGTTTCATAACCTCTTCAGCAAAATTCTCTTCTCTTTTTTCTAGCCCTTCGCCTCTTTCATAACGAGTAAAGCGACGAATACTAATATTTTCGCCTATCTTTGCAATTTGCTCGTTGAGTACGTCCTGCACTGTTTTGTCAGTATCTTTAATGAATGGTTGCTCAAGTAAACAGATTTCTTTATAATATTTCTCTATACGACCAGTAACTATTTTTTCAGCTATATTAGCAGGTTTACCTTCATTTATAGCTTGTGCCTTTAAGATTTCCATTTCCTTTTCTACTACGTTTTTAGGAACGTCTTCTCTTTTAACGTACTGTGGGCTACTTGCTGCAATCTGCATTGCAATGTCTTTTACAAAACTACGAAAATCTGAATTCTTTGCTGCAAAATCAGTTTCTATATTAACTTCTAACAAAACACCAATCCTGCCGTCGCCATGAATATAAGAATCAACAATACCTTCGGCGGCAATTCTACCAGCTTTTTTAGCAACTGCTGCCAACCCTTTTTCTCTAAGATATTCAAGGGCTTTTTCCATGTCGCCATTACTATCGACAAGTGCCTTTTTACAATCCATCATTCCGCTGCCAGTTTTCTCACGGAGTTCCTTTACCATACTTGCAGTTATGTTCATTATAATCCTCCATTCTATAATCTATTCATCAACATCTTGCAGTTTAATCTCTTATTCCTCAACATTTACATCTTCAAAAGAAACATCGTCATCATCTGAAGTCTCTGAACTATCTTTTGATGTTTCCATTTGTTCTCCCTGTCTAGCCTCTATTACAGCATCTGCCATCTTACCAGAAATCAACTTAACAGCACGAATTGCATCGTCATTTCCTGGGATAACATAATCAACTTCATCAGGATCACAGTTAGTATCTACAATTGCTACAATTGGAATACCTAACTTCTTTGCTTCAAGGATTGCAATTCTTTCTTTTCTTGGGTCAACTATAAATATAGCACCTGGAAGTCTTCTCATCTCACGGATACCACCGAGGTTCTTCTCGAGTTTTTCCATTTCTAACTTCAACTTAATTACTTCTTTCTTAGGAAGAACTTCAAATATACCTTCGTCTTCCATGGTCTGAAGCTCGTTGAGTCGATCTATACGTTTTCTAATGGTTTTAAAGTTGGTCAACATTCCACCAAGCCAGCGGTTATTTACATAAAACATTCCGCATCTTTCAGCTTCTTGCTGGATTGCATCCTGAGCTTGTTTTTTAGTTCCGACAAATAAAACGTCTTCACCTTCCATTACTACATCACGAATGAAGTAATAAGCATCTTCAAGCTTTTTAACTGTCTTTTGAAGATCGATAATGTAGATTCCGTTACGTTCTGTGAAGATGTATTCCGCCATCTTCGGGTTCCATCTTCTTGTTTGATGTCCAAAATGGACTCCAGCTTCTAAAAGCTGTTTCATAGAAATTACTGACATAATATAATCCTCCTTGTTTTTACCCTCCGTAGTTTTCATCTTGGTAAAACACCCGTTAATTACCTGCGCTATTAGCAAAAACATACAAGTTGATTTATTAACTGGCACAATTTACAAATCAAACTACGTGTGTATTAAAATCCTCAAGTAGTATACCATACAGCGCAAAATTTGACAACAATAATATTATTCTCTGTTCGATTTCTCTGATCGATATTTGATAATATCTCAATATACCACATATGTTTTATTCTTAAAAAAATATCTTTAACAATAACTCACTAATATATAACTTAAATAATCATATGTATAAGAAAATACATTGATAGAAAGATTGATTATTAATTGTGTTATTTAACGGATTATTACCTAGGGTTTATACATAAACGATTAAGTCTGGTCTATATAAACGATTAAGTCTG
>JGI24710J26742_10000860_pt1 | contig 28359 bp, 28 predicted proteins | sample BioPla2DNA2_FD_26742 | JGI IMG/M metagenome (IMG submission 26742)
GGCGCTGAGCAGCTACAAGAAAACTATCCTGAACACATTCAGATTTACGAAACGGAGGAATTCCAATGCTGAAGCTAAATCTTCAATTATTCGCCTCTAAGAAGGGCGTAGGCTCTTCCCGTAACGGAAGGGACAGCATAAGCAAACGCCTTGGCGTTAAGCGCGGGGACGGTCAGTTCGTACTCGCGGGCAATATACTCGTGCGCCAACGCGGCACAAAAATCCACCCCGGCACAAATGTGGGCCGCGGCAGGGATGACACTCTATTTGCCAAGGAAGACGGCATAGTGCGCTTTGAGCATTACGGCAAACACCGCACAAAGGTTAGTATATATCCAGTGCAGGCATAGTATTGCATTAGCTTAAACTAGAGTAAATTTACAGCAGCCGGATTTGTATTTCCGGCTGTTTTTTATAAAACTCTGTATTAATAACCACTAAATAATTTGCATTTTCATGTGGTTTAACATAACATTATTGTGAATATTTATAGAAGGAGAACTTGTAATGAAAATCAAACGCCCTCTTGTGTTATTGATAGCCTTAATCATTGGTATCGTTTCATTGGCATTTACATTTACATACATGGATAACACAATGGATACCGTAAAAACCATAGATACTAAAACACCTGAAGACAGCGGAAAAGCATTGGGACTTTCGTTGGGAGTAACAATGGCAATACCGCACTTGATCGCTTCTGCTGTGGCAACACTGTTTTGTGCACTTTCATGGTTTTTTAAACTGCGTTGGGCAGCTATTACAGCAGGGGTATTTTATGCAATTGCAATAGCACTTATGTTACCTTGGTTCTATCTTGTAATTGTGCAAATGATTCTATGTTTTATAGGCGCAGGTATACTTGGAAAGCAAAAGCGAGATAGAGCAATAGAAAGAAAACTTAAACAAAGACCCTAACAGCGGCAAATATCGTCATCCGCAATCCATTTGGCGGCTTTATATCACTTAAGCTTATACAGCACATCTGTAAGCTCATCTATGATATGCTCATTCCCGCTGCGTATGCCTTCCGCTACGCATGTATTTATATGGTCATTCAATAGCTCCCGCATAAATGCTTCAAGCGCTTTTTTGGCTGCCTGTGTCTGCATTAATATATCTATGCAATATATATCATTATCCAGCATATTCTGTATGCCGCGCACCTGCCCTTCCACCCTCTTTAGGCGGTTTTGCAGGGAGCGTTTTTTATCGGCGCTTCGCTGTTTATGTCTGCATTCATCACAGCGTACACAGTTTTTCATAGTTCCTCCCTTCCAAGCCGCAGGGCGTTGCTAACAACGCTTAGCGAGCTTAGCGACATGGCTATCGCCCCCAACATGGGGCTTAAATTTTGCCCGCTTATTGCATACCAAAGCCCGGCGGCAAGCGGTATACTTAATATATTATACATAAAAGCCAGCGCTAAATTCTGCTTTATGTTTTTTATTGTTAAGCTGCTTAATTTAAGCGCCTTTATTATGCCTAGGAGATTATCATTCATAAGTATTATATCCGCAGTTTCTATAGCTATATCGCTGGCGGAGCCAAGCGACACGCCTACATCCGCAAGCACAAGCGCTGGTGCGTCGTTTATGCCGTCGCCCACCATCATTACTGTTTTGCCTTGGTTTTGGTAGTCAGCAAGTATATCTGCCTTGTCTGTAGGCTTAACTTCAGCCACGAATTGCCTTATGTCGGAACTTTCCGCTATTTCCTTTGCCGTGTTCTTATTATCCCCTGTTACAAGCACGGTTTCTATGTTTAGTTTATCAAGCTCATTTACAAGCTCATGCGCGTTTTCTTTAAGCATATCAAAGAAAGACATAAAGCCTACAAGCTTATTATCAACCGCTGTAAATAGCACCGTTTCCCCCGCTTGCTTAGACTTATTTATCTCTTTACTAAAGTAAGAAGTATCTATATTAAGCTCATTCATAGCCTTTTCGTTTGCTATATATACTTTCCTGCCGTCGTTTAAAGTAGCATAAATGCCGCCTTGGAATGCTTTTATCTCGCTCGCCGCGGGGGATATTATACCCCTTGCCCTGCATTCTTCCACTATTGCCTTTGCTATAGGGTGCGGGCTTAGCTGCTCCGCCTGCATGGCAATATCAAGAAGTTCGTTTTCCTCTATTTTAAGTGGGATAATACGCTTTAGTTTAAGCTTGCCTTTTGTTATAGTGCCCGTTTTATCAAGCAACACGGTATCAACCTTATGGGCTTTTTCAAGCACCTCGCCTGAGCGCACCAGTATACCGTTTTTAGCGCCCAAGGACACCCCTGAAACTATAGCCATGGGCGTTGCAAGCCCCATAGCACATGGACAAGCGATTACCATTACGGAAACAAATATATTTATTACAAATTGAGCTTCTTTGCCCACATACGCCCAGTATAAAGCAGCAATCAGAGCTATGCTTATTACAAAGGGTACAAAATAGCCGCTCAGCTTATCCGCAAGCCTTGCAATCGGGGCTTTTTTAGTCTGCGCATCCTTAACAAAGCGCACTATAGAGCTAAGCACGGTATCTTCGCCTATTTCTTCCGCCATTACAACTGCGGAGTTACCGCTTACAAGCACAGTGCCGGAGCGCACTTTATCCCCTGCGTTTTTCTCCACCGGAAGACTTTCGCCTGTAAGCATGGATTCATCCACCGAAACAGAGCCGCTTATAACACTGCCGTCAAGCGGGAAACGCATACCCGAGCGCACAAGCACCCTATCGCCCTTTGCTATATCACCTGTTGCAACTTCGATAATGCTACCGTCTTCATTTATTTTAAGCGCGGTATCAGGCGCAAGCTCCATAAGCTTTCGCACCGCGCTAAGCGCCTTATGTTTTGCGTTTTCCTCCATATGTTTGCCGAATGTTACGAGGGCTACTATCATACCTGCGGATTCGTAGTTTAAGTTGTGCAAAAGAGTCGCATTATTGCCCATAATTAAGGTGATATAAACGCTGTAAAGGAAAGCCGTACCGCTGCCTATGGTAACCAGAGTATCCATATTAGGGGATAAATTTATTAGGGATTTAATACCCCTTATATAAAGCTTTCTGTTGAGTATTATTATAGGCAAGCATATGAAAAATTGCAGCAGCGCATAATGAAAGGGGCTTAAGCCAAGGCTTTCCCGTATAGATAGCCCCTCTATAAGCATAGGCAGCATGTTAAGGCAAAAAAGAATAAAAGCAAGTATAAGGCTTATATATAACCTTGCATTGCTAGGTTTTGCTTCTTCAATAATTTCGTCTTCCTTATCAGCAACAATAAGTTTTGCAGAAAAGCCCGCCTTAGCTATGCTGTTTATTATGTCATCTTGGGATATAAGCTTGTCATCGTAACTTATGTTAAGCGTTTTTGTAACAATATTTACTTCGCTTTTTTGTACGCTTTTTAAACCCTCTATACTGCGCTCAACAGCTGCGGCGCAGCTTGCACAGTGCATACCTTCAATATTAAAAGTTTGTTCTACCATAATCAGCACCTCCGAAGCCAATATATACCCCCTAGGGGTATTTTGTCAAGAGAAATTTGATGCCTTTGTAAAAACTTAACATAAATTTAACATAAAGTTGTTCCTTTATCTCACAAAATGTAGTATACTGGGAGCAGCAGCTTGAAAGGGTGAACGCACGGCATGGATAATTTCTCAACAGGTATAAGCAATTTCTTTTGGAACCTGTTTAACAGACCTAGCTTCATGGATTTTTTAGATATTATCCTCGTCGCTTTTATTATATATAGATTGTTAATGCTAACCCACGGCACCCGCGCGCTGCAAGTGCTTAAAGGCTTCATGTTTTTGGTAATAGCAAGCTGGCTTTCAAATGTTTTTTCGCTAAATACATTAAACTGGTTGCTTATGCTTGTGCTTAACAACGGAGCAATTGTGCTTATGATATTATTCCAGCCGGAATTTAGACAAGCCTTGGAACACATTGGCAGGGGCGCAATACTGGATAGAGGTCAAAGAACTGAAACACAGGAAGAAAGACTTGTAAACGACATAGCGCAGAGCATAATTAGCCTTTCAAAAAGGCGCATAGGCGCGCTTATAGTATTTGAACATAGAACCGGTCTTAAGGATTTCACAAACACAGGCATAGAGCTTGATGCCATGCTTTCAGGCGAACTGCTTGTAAATATATTTGAGCCTAATACCCCTCTGCACGACGGCGCTGTTATAATAAGAAATGAGCGTATTGTCGCCGCTGCGTGCGTGCTTACACTAAGCGAAGAAACAAATATATCGCGCGACCTTGGCACAAGACACAGAGCGGGATTAGGTGTGTCTGAAAGCACAGACGCAACTGTTATAATAGTATCCGAGGAAACGGGTATTGTAAGCATGGCAAAGGCAGGCAAGCTAACCCGCCACCTAGATTTAGACGGAGTAAAACAGGTATTAACCGGCATATTCGGTCAGAGCGACACTAACAACAAAATGTCCTTATTTATAAGAGATGCCCTTGGGCGCATAAAGCAACTCAGGAAGAAAGACGATGAACAACAGCAGTAAAGAAAACCCAAATATTAAGAGCCAAAGACCTAAAGTTTCTACGCTAATAAAAGAGCTTGTTTTACGCTTTTTTAATATATTAAGACGTAACTGGCGGTGGAAATTTGCAAGTCTATTGCTTGCAACGCTTATATGGGGTTTGCTCATCACGGAAAACCCCTACCTCACCCGTGAAAAAGTATTCCGCGATGTAAATATAAGTGTGCTTGGCGTTGATACGCTAAAGCGTTCCGGGCTTATAGTAACCACCGATTTAAATGAGTTTCCGCCTATATCTATGCAGGCTGAAATACCCCAAAAATCTTACGACAGCGCCAGTGCTTCAAACTTTAATATACGTATAGACCTAAGCCGTATAGAAAAAGCCGGGGAGCAGAATATACCCGTGCTGCACACTAGCACTTCTACATATGGCAGGGTTACAAGGCTATCCCAAAGCGAAATAACAGTAAATGTGGAGCCTTACATTACAAGGCGCAGAATACCCGTACAGATTAACGAAACAGGCACCATACCCGCCGGTTTTTACGCTTCAAAAGCTGTGGTTGACCCGCCTGTGGTTACCGTATCGGGCCCAAAATCAATAGTAGAAAATGTTATGCGCTGCGTTGCTCATTACAATGGTTCGCTGTTAACCCCCGCAGCGCGTAAGCAGTTTACCGCAGTGCCGTTTACGCTTTATGATTATCAGGATAATGCCCTTGACGCGAGAACTATAGAAGTAAGCAGTGATTCCATGCCGCTTGACAGCCTGCTTGTAGAGCAGGAGATGTACCGCCTGCAGGCAACCCCCATAAACCAGAGCGGAATTGTAACAGGTACCCCTGCTGAGGGCTATGAAGTTACAGATATTAAAATAGACCCTGCCATGCTGAATGTTGCCGGCTCAAACGAGCTTATGGAAACATTAAAGCTGCTTGATGTTGAAAACCCTGTGGATATTACAGGTGCTAAGGACACGCTTATAAGGTCGGTAGTTATTAAAAAACCTGAGGAAGCTTACCATATGAGCGGAAATGCGGTATATGTAACCATAACCATAAAACCCATAGGTGGCGATGAGGGTGGGAAAACTCAATGAACGCTTTTGCCCATTGGATGTTTTCAGCCCTTCTTGGGTGGACGGGCAGCATAGCTAACAGGATTTGGAACTCCGTTTCAGAAGGAAAATCTTGGTTTGCTTCTTTGCTGTCTGCCATATGGTTGCCACTGCTGCTTATAATAATAGCAGTATGCACGCTTATTGATATCGCTTATTCTTTAAGGCAAAGGAGCATTTTAAGAAAAAACAGCATGCTAAGCCACATGTTGGCTAAGAAGCGTACGGATATGTTCTCTAAAGAACCGGTTGATATAAGCGACAATTATGTCGCTCCCCCGCCGCCTGTATACGATATTTTTGAAGATGATACGCAGTTTCAGCAGCCTGAATATTATAGCGATACATATGATATGGACGTGCAGTACGGCAGCTTCCCTGTACAAAATGATATGCAGCAGTACGAAGCTTTTGCAAATAACGATATGCAGCAATACAACCCCGATTTATATATGCCGCCCGCAGAACATAATCACCCTGTATATAACGAATATACTGAATATCCAGCTGATGATTATAATGGCTATTACGCCCAGCCTGCTCAAGAACAACCTGTATACAGACAGCCTGTGTATGAGAAACCTATATACGAACATCCCATGTACGAGCATACAACTTACGCTCGCCCGCCAAGAAGGCGCAGGGCGGAGCGCAATAAAGAAAAATTTAACCTGTTTGACAGCATAAAGGAAAAGATAAACCATAATGACGATGAGTATGAAGATTACGATTACACCGAATTCAACCATACCGTAATACCCGAAAACTACCATTACGAGGATACGCAAGACACCTATTATCACCCCGAAGATAGTGATGAGTATTAAGCTTCCAAGCGCATTTATAAAAAACATGAAGGCACAGCTTGGAAAATCGTACGACGATTTTATTGCAAGCTATGAAAAGCCGCCTCTTAAGGCTATGCTTGTTAGACCCGGATTTAGTGTTAAGGATAGACATGCGGTACCTTGGGCAAGCGGCGCTTATTACGTTTCCGATGAAGAAAAACTCGGCTCTGACCCCTTGCACGAAGCGGGGGCTTATTATTTGCAGGAGCCTTCAGCAATGGCAGCGCCGCATGTACTTGCGCCAAACCCGAATGAAACAGTGCTGGATTTGTGCGCTGCCCCAGGCGGAAAATCCGTAGGTTTAGCGTATATAATGCAAAACAATGGCATACTTGTAGCAAACGAAATACACCCAGCTAGGGCAAATGTACTTAGCCAAAACATAGAACGTATGGGCATTACAAACTGCATAGTATGCAGCGCAAGCCCTGAAAAGCTTTGCGGCGTTTTTGAAAGCGCATTTGATAAAATACTTGTAGATGCCCCCTGCTCGGGCGAGGGTATGTTTAGAAAACTTGAAGAAGCTCGCATACAGTGGAATGAAGATTACCCCATGCAGTGCGCTATAAGGCAAGGTAAAATATTAGAAAGCGCCGCCAAAATGCTTAAAAACGGCGGCAAAATATGTTACAGCACATGCACATTTAACACCGTTGAAAATGAAGGAGTTATAGAAGATTTCCTGCGCCATCACTCTGATTTTAGCCTTAAAGCGTTTAGCCTAAAAGGATTACCTCACGCTAAACACGGCATTATGAGGCTGCTCCCTCACGAAGTGGAGGGTGAAGGGCATTTTATTGCGCTTCTTAAAAAAAGAGGCGGCTTAGAGAAAAGCCTCAATTATACATATGTGCATAATGATTATGATGCTAATAAACATAAAAAAACCCACAACCGCATGGACAAATGCATAGAAAAACCCTATCATATCAACAATAATTATATAAAAAGTAACAGTATAATAGATGATATATTCACTGCTCCCACATACAGCAATCCCAAAGCCGACAAATTTATAGAAAATATATGTAACGCCCCTAAAATAAACGGTATATTTGGCAATACATTTGTATCCGCCCCCTGCTCTATTAACGCATTTGAGGGTATAAAATTGCTTCGCTTCGGACTGCACATAGCAAACGATAGGGTTAAATATTTATTGCCAGACCATGCACTCGCTATGGCGCATGTGGCTAAAAACAGACTAGAAATAGATAGAGAAACAGCTATTAAGTACCTATCAGGCGAAGTGTTTAACATAGACAATAACCTAAAAGATTGGCTATCCCCCACATACAAAGGCTATCAACTAGGCTGGGGAAAAGCTGTAAACGGACAATTAAAAAACCATTACCCTAAAGGGCTAAGGAAGTATTTGATATAATACACATGTGTTGACTTGACAAGCCAATTAGCATATTTTATAATCCTTTTTACGCCGGTGTGGCGGAATGGCAGACGCACTTGACTCAAAATCAAGCGGGCAACCCCCATGCTGGTTCAAGTCCAGTCACCGGCACCACGTGAAAACCGCAGTTATACAAGCTGCGGATTTTGCTTTAAAAGCATATTATTACGCATAAATATATTATAATTACTCACATCTTTTCATAAAAATAAATTAAATGTTAAATCAGGTATTTAACTTGACAATGTAAGAATTGGTGTATATAATAACGGGGTATTTATTTTAGGAGGTAAGTATGTCGGATTCAAAAAAGTTTAGTTCTGTAATGTTTGATTTAGAAAATAAAGAAGGCATAGTAACGCCGCTATGCGTTGAAGGGGTGCACGACCCCGATCCGCTGGCAAGGGCTAGCGGCATTTGGATATCTTCTGCCGGCAGCACAATGCTCCCTGTTGGAGAATTCCCACTCAAGCAGAGGGAGGATTGGGTATGGCTTGCCGTACAATCCGGCGTAGTAGACTTTGTGGATTCCATCGCCAATTTTTCCATGAAAGTAAGGGAAGGCGCAATAATCCCGCCCTATACACATGGAAGTAAACTCGTATGCGAGCAGGAATCCCGCATGCTCTGGATAGCAGTTAAAGGACCGCTGGTTGAGCAATTCATGCAGAGCATGGGCGCTATAAGCAGAAAACCGCTCAAACAGGGCGTTCTCCCCTCTCAATTAAAGCTTGCAAGAAACGCGGTACAGGCGGCAGTACGCGCACAGGCGGCTGCGCAGGCGGGCGCATCAGCTCAGCTGCAGCAACTGCTTTGGGCAATGCTCGCCTCACACAGTGGTCAGCCGGTGGCAATGAATGCCGTATTATCACACGAGATTGCAAAGGTTCTGGACGAAATGCACAAGCACCAGTATAAAAACAGCTATTCACTAAGCGACATGGCGGAAATAAGCCGTATGCCGGTTGAAACATTTAGGAAACGCTTTGTTTCTGAAGTGGGCATGCCGCCGCAGAGCTACCAGCTGCACTGCAAAATGGAAAGGGCTAAGGTGCTACTTAAAGAAGGTCTTTCTGTTAAACAGACAGGTGTCGAAGTAGGCATGAAGGACCCTTACCACTTCTCCAAGACATTCAAAAATATAGTGGGCATGAGTCCGTCCAAATACTGGAAGACAACGCTGGAATAATATGCAGGCGGGTATAAACTATGAGCAGCTTAACCCGCTCCAGCTCGCCTACATAGGCGATGCAGTTTATGAGCTGCTAGTTAGGGAATATGTGCTTCAAAAGCATAGGAGATTAAACTCCCTTAATGAGGCTGAAACAGCGTTTGTTTGCGCCTCATCTCAGGCGAAAATATTTAAAAATCTGCTTGAACATCTAAGCCCTGAAGAAAAGGACATAGCAAGGCGCGGGAGAAATGCCAGCCCTAAACACAGGGTGCCAAAGGCTGCAAGCTGCGAGGAATACTCCCTCGCAACTGCTATGGAGACGGTCTTTGGCTTTCTATACCTTAAAAAAGATATAAGGCGCATAGATGAGTTGTTTTCGCTTGTAATAGAATTTGGAGGAATATAATGCCAAAGGTAAATTTAGCTGTAACTCTCCTCTCTGTAACCCCAAAGGGTGAGGAACTTTCTGCACTTGCCGCAAGGCTTTGCTATTCCCCCGACACGGTTGAGGAACTTAAACAAAAGGTATCAGAAAGAAAGCAGGGCGCATTTCTTAAAGGGGTAGTTTCTAGCGGGCATCTTTCTGTTATAGAGCATATAAGCTTTACTTTCGGCATAGAGGGCGTAAGCCGCGTACTGCTGGCTCAGCTTACAAGGCACAGGATAGCATCATACAGCGTGCAGAGTCAAAGGTATGTTTCTCTTGCTGATGGCTTTAACTATATTATTCCCCCAAAGATAGCAGCACTCGGTGATGACGCCGTAGAAGAATACGAAAGCCAAATGGCACAAATACAAAGCTGGTATAAATCGTGGCAGGATAGGCTTGAAAAAGGTGAGGGCGGTAATGAGGACGCGCGCTTTGTATTGCCAAATGCCTGTGAAACACGCCTTGTACTCACCATGAACGCAAGAGAGCTTCTGCACTTTTTTAAACTAAGGTGCTGCAACCGCGCCCAGTGGGAAATACAGCGCATGGCAGACGCTATGCTTAAAATATGCAGACAGGAAATACCCGCAATATTTAACAATGCCGGACCTTCCTGCATTTCAGGACCTTGCCCTGAGGGAAGTAGAACCTGCGGACAGATAATGCAAGTTCGCGAAAAATACAAAACAATAAAGGATTAAATAGATGGCATATAAACAAAAAAGCAGGCAGCAGTACAAAAGACAGGGTACATCGGCTGCAAAGGGCGGATATAAGAAGAATTATACCGACCGGCAAAAACCAACCAATTCATCGCTACGCTATGCGGATGAAAACCGTTTTGACGCTACAAACCCATACAGCATGATACCAAACAACATGCCCCCTCGAAAAAGAAGTAAAAACAGAAGCGGGGACAGTATGGAAGGCGTATTCGGGCTTAATGATGAGTTTGTTAGGAACAAAAAATCAGACGGTAGAAAACAGAATAACCGCAAGGCTAAGGGCTATGTAAAGGACGAAGCAAAAGGCTATAATAAACAGCGTGATAATAAGAGCGACGAAAAATATACTCAGAATAAAAACATCAGAAATCCCCGCTACAATGAGCGTAAGGATAACAACAGAACTTACGATAATAAGCGCACCGAAGATATTAAAAATGAAGAGCTAAACGACGGAACTCTGCTTACAGGCAGAAACCCCATAAGAGAAGCGCTTAGAGCAGGCAGGGATTTAGAAAAAATACTTGTTCAAGCCGGAGAAATGCAGGGCAGCGCAAGACAGATACTCGCCATGGCAAAGGACGCGGGAGTGCGCATACAGCCTGTAAATAAAAAACAGCTTGATATGCTTGCCGGCAACCACCAAGGCATGGTTGCCTTTGCATCCGCTTATGAATATTCCACCGTTGATGATATTTTAGAGCTTGCAAAACAGAGAGACGAAAAGCCTTTTATTATGCTGCTTGACAGTATAACAGACCCGCATAACCTAGGCGCTATAATACGTTCCGCAGCTTGCACAGGAGCGCACGGTGTAATAATACCAAGGCACAGAGCGGTGGGACTTACAAATGTAGTAGCAAAGGCATCTGCCGGCGCTATTGAGCACATAAAGATAGCACGCGTTACAAACCTTACAGATACTATTATAAGCCTTAAAAAACAGGGTGTTTGGATATATGCGCTTGATATGGGCGGCGAAACTTACAGCGAAGCTGATTTTACCTCCGCTACAGCGCTGGTTATAGGCAGCGAAGGCTTTGGCGTAAGCCGCCGCGTTAAGGATGAATGCGATAAAATTATATCTATACCCATGACGGGTAAAATAGGCTCATTCAACGCCTCGGTTGCAGCGGGGATAATAATGCACCAAGTATATTGCGCTAGGATAGTATAATTTGACTGAAGAATACGGACATATAGATAATTTAAGCGATGAGGATCTGGTTTCGCTCGCACAGCAGGGCGATGCTGATGCCATGCTATGCCTGCTAAATCGATACAAAAAAAATGTGCTCATGAAAGCAAGAGGTTATTTCCTCGTAGGCGCCGAGCAGGATGACCTTGTGCAGGAAGGCATGATAGGTTTAGTTAAAGCTATAAGGGACTACCTGCCCGATAGAAATGCAAGCTTTGCCGTATTCTCCGATTTGTGCATAAAAAGGCAGATGATTACTGCTATAAAAACCGCATCAAGACTCAAGCACACTCCGCTTAACAACTACATATCCCTCAACCGCCCCTATCATTTTGAGGGTGAGGAGGGAGAGAGAACGCTTATAGATGTTCTGAAAAGCGAAAGCATAGGTCCTGAAGACGAAGCATTGGATAGAGAAAGCATTAGAAATATTGAATCCTACTACCAAAAGACGCTGTCTAAGCTTGAAAAAGATGTGCTTCGCCTATTCTTGCAAGGCAAGTCTTACCAAGATATAGCAATTGAACTTAACAGGCATACAAAGGCGGTAGACAATGCTCTGCAGCGCATAAGAAAAAAAACAAGAGAATACCTGCTATCTCAAATTGATGAATAACACCTTGTAATAGCTTACATAACCTTAAAATAGTCTTTTACATCTACCTTATTCAAAAAGAAGCCCCCTTTTGAGGAGCTTCTTTTATACTATAGATACTTTCTATTATTAATCGTTAAGGTTAATACTCTTAGAATAGGGGGTTTCAAGCTCTCCGGCGTTGATTTTTTCTATAATCTCTGCACGCTTGGGATTATCAAGCTGCAAATCCACACCGACTATCTTCCAGTTGTTATCTACTTCAGGGGCAACGGGAGAATGCTCTGCAAAGTAAGCAACTATCATATCGCGAATTGAGCTTGAGGACTCCCATTCCTTCTTACCGGATACCAAACCTTGAGATTTGAGCGCGGAAGAGTAGCGGTAATTGTTTACCGCAAGCGTAAGCTCCTCATCGTCCTTTAGAGGTTCACCCTTGAACATAACGTTTTTAATACGCTCACCCTTGGGCTGGCTTAGATCTATTTCATAATCCACACCCGCGAACATATCGTACAGGTAGTCCGGATATTCAGGGTCAAAGGAGATGTTGATATCGCCGGGAACCCACTGGTTGTAGCACTCGGCGGACCATTCCATGTATGCTTTAAGCTCTGCTCCTGTTATGGGTACACGGTAGAGAGTGTTGTCAAACTTATAGATGTTGAATATATCACCGTAGTTTATATCTCCCTCGGGCAGGTCGGAAGTGTTTTTGAACAGCGCCGCGGAAGATACATCAGCCTGTGAATTTTCAAGCTGGATCTTGTTTATAAGGTCCATAACGGGGGTGTCCATTATACGACCGGAGGGGATACCGGCAATCTCATTTTCGGGCTGGAACTTAGCTGTGGTGCTGCCAAGAGCAGCTCCGCCTTCTTCGCCGTCACCCGTGCCGCCGGCTATGAAATTGATTGTTTCATTATGAGCCTCAACAACTTTTTCAATCTCACGGATTTCCTGAGCAGGCTCAGTATCTTTCATGTCTATTACATCTACTTTTGCGTCTACAATAGCCTTATCGCTGCCTACGGTAATATCAAAACGCACTATGTCGCGACCGCCGTTGCGGGGACCGCCTATTACGGTATCGCCCTGCTTTTCGTTTACTATCATGTGCATATGACCTACCAGCAAAGCATCGATTTCGGGATTGTCATCCAGAATCTTTTGGGCAGAGTCAGAGCCGTGTTCTTCGTCAAATTCCGCATACATGCCCATGTGGGCGGAAACTACGATGAGGTCTGCCTTATCCCCAATTTCTGCTATGGCACTTTTAACTGCGGTATTCGCAGCTTCATAGGTGCACTCGTCAATGCCTTCCTTGCCGCCGTCCCAAATGGGCACATCAGGGGTAACAACGCCAATGATGGCAACTTTCACGCCGTCTTTTTCTACTATGGTCCATCCCTCGCCTGTTACCAGACCGCCGTCAGCGGTGCGTACATTGGCACAGAGCATAGGGAAGTCCGCCCTGCCGAGTATGGTTTTCATAGAGGGGATACCCCAGTTAAACTCATGGTTTCCAAGCGCCATGGCGTCATAGCCCATATAATTCATGGCGATTATAACGGGATGCTCTCTTTCAGGGTTTTTGTTGAACAGGTCGTCGGTCATTATTGTGCCCTGAATGGTATCGCCGTTGTCAATCAGTATAGTATTGGGGTTTTCAGCACGCACCTGCATTATATAGGTATACACGCGAGCCATGCCGTTGTTTTTGGTTTCAGCATTGTCCTCATAGCTAAAGCCCCATATGTTGCCGTGCAAGTCGGATGTGCCCAGTATGGTAATTGTGGTTTCACCCTCAGCACACGCGCCGCCGACCAACCCCAGCGACAACACCAACACTAGAGCCATAAACAGTGCAGTTATTTTTTTCATATGTTTACCTTCCTTTCTCAATTTATACTACCAAGGTACATGACTAATGTAAAATCTACTGCGTTTATTTGTGAAATTTATTCGTATTTTTTACATATATAGGGCAAATATAGAATCACCAAAAACGCACCAGCTAATACGCTGTTGCTTTTAGAACAGCGATTTTATTGTAACGACTCTAAAAGCAACAGAGTATAACAACTGTACGTTACTAGAAAAAAATTTATTTTCTAAAGCCTAAAAAAGGAAACACTCACCCCACAGTAATGGGCTTTATACGAAAGCATAATACTAGCCAAGTTAGACTCCGCTATTTATGCCGCTCACACTACCTTAAACCCTTATCGTAAGGCACCCCGCTGGCTCTTGGAGCCTGGCTCTTCTTACTTGAGAAGGCAAGCACTGTAAGGGTTGCTATATAGGGTATCATTTTATATATATCGCTGGGTATACCTAGGTTCTGCAAAAAAGGAATACCCGAATAGCTTGAAGCTATAGCCTTCATACCGCCAAAGAATAGTGCTGCAAAGAATATCCCCTTAGGTGTCCATTGACCGAATATAAGCACCGCAAGCGCCAAAAAGCCGTAGCCTGAAACAGTAGCGTTAAAGTTGGTTGATATAGGAATTACATACACCAGCCCGCCAAGTCCCGCCAATGCCCCTGACAAGAGCACACCAGCGTAGCGCATTTTGTATACATTTATGCCCACAGAATCTGCCGCCTGAGGATGCTCGCCGCAGGCGCGCAGCCTTAGACCAAAGCGCGTTTTATATAGCACCACAGCAGAAACAAGGAATATAACCAAGCCAATATAAGTCGTAATATAGGAGTTCTGGAAAAACATTGGTCCCAACACAGGAATATCCCCAAGAACCGGTACCTTATTGATACGAAATGTATTGGTAAATAGTATCTGCTGAACACCATTGGGCTGTAACGTACGTGCCAAATATATGGCAGCAGCCGGAGCAATCATGTTCAGGGCAGTACCTGAAATGGTCTGGTCGGAGCGCAGGTTGATGGATGCGTAGGCGTGCAGCAAGGAGAACAGCACACCGGATACCGCTGCTATCAAAATAGCCAGCAGCAAAAGTACCTGCCCGCTCATGATATGCTGCATCTTTGAGATGAAGAAAATGGAACAGAACGCGCCAGCCACCATAATACCCTCTAGGGCAATATTAACCACGCCGCTGCGTTCGGAGAACATCCCCCCCAACGCCACAATCAGAAGCGGAATGGAGAAGAACATCATCTGTTGTACAAGAAAATATATAGTATCCATCAACACTTTGCCTCCTTTCCTTCAGTATTTAACACTTTTCTGCCATGTTTCCTGCGGATGCTAGTCATCACATCCCTCATGAGGAGTGAAAAGGCGCTAAAGTAAATGATAAGACCTACGATTACATCAATGACTTCTTTCATATACCCCAAGCTCTGTAGGAAAGCTCCTCCCACGGTGATGTGGGCAATAAATAGACCGGCAAAGATAATACCGATAGGATTGGACATACCCAGCAGTGCAACAGCAATACCATTGAAACCTTCGGATGCCAACACCTCCGTCACGTGAATGTGCATGCCGGTTGACGGCGCCAAGTACATTAGCGCCCCCGCCACACCGCTTAAGGCACCGGCAATTGACATGGAAGCTACAATAGCCTTCTTCTCGTTGATACCAGCGTAGCGACTGGCATGGCGGTTGTAACCACAAGCCCGCAGCTCGTATCCAAAGGCGGTTTTGTTAATCATGATATATATCAGGATTGCAATTAGCACAGCGATTAAAATACCGCCGTTTACACTGGAGGCGTCATGGAAGCGTCCCTTTACTATATAGAAGATATTATCCAACCCTGCCTTAGGAATAACAGCGTTTTTCGCCACATTGACGGTTTGGTTGCGCAATATATCGTACATAGTATCCGAACTTTTTATAAGGTAGTTTACCCCGTACATGCCTATGTAGTTGAACATTATTGCAGATATTACTTCGTTTACATTTCTGTACGCCTTAAGCAGCCCAACAAGCATACCCCACACCATACCGGCTAGCGTACCCATAAGCATTGCAACTATCCAGTGCAGATGCCCCGGAAGGAATGTCCAGTTTATGCCTACATATATAGACATTAATGCACCTACAACAAGCTGTCCGGAAGCACCTATATTGAACATGCCCGTCTTGAATGCAAAACCTACCGAAAGTCCGGTTAGTATAATGGGGGTAGCGTAATATAGCACCTGACCTAAGCCTTTCATGCCATTATTCCAGCCACCCTTTAATATTACTACAAGTCCGTTAAATGCGCTTGCGGGGTTGCTTATAAGAAGAATAATAAAGCCCGCAAATATTCCGGATAATATAGCAATAAGCGACGGCGATATACTAAGTAGCCATTTCTTTATTCTGCTCATGCGCTTTCCCCCTTTGAACCCGCCATATATAGACCGAGCAGCTGCGGCGTTGCGTCCTTTGCAGCAAGCTGAGCTACTATCTTTCCCTCGTATATAACAAGTATCCTGTCGGATAGCTGAAACACTTCATCAAGCTCTAGGGATATAAGCAATACAGCCTTACCCTCCTTGCGTTGCTTTAAAAGCTGCTCATGTATATACATCATAGCGCCTACATCAAGCCCGCGGGTTGGCTGCACCGCTATAAGCAATTTAGGGTCTGCATTTATTTCCCTTGCGATTATTGCCTTTTGCTGGTTGCCGCCTGACATGCTGCGTGCCATGGTATCTGCACCTTGGGCGGAGCGTATATCAAACTTTTCTATCAGCATGTCCGCCTGTTTTCTAACCGCAGGGAAGTTAATAAAGCCACGGTTTTGAAGCTCCGGTGCGTAGTAGTTTTTAAGTGCTAAGTTCTGTTGAAGATCAAAATCCAGCACCAAACCATACTTATGCCTATCCTCAGGTATGTGTGCAAGCCCTAAATCATTTCGCTCTCTAACCCTTGCGCGGCTTATATCCTCGCCCATAAATTTTATGCTGCCGCTTTCAACATCCATAAGCCCGGCTATAGCATAGGCAAGCTCACTTTGCCCGTTGCCATCTATACCCACTATGCACACTATCTCACCTTCATGTACATCAAAGCTTACATTGTCTACGGCATTTTTTTCATGGGCTCCCTTTACGCACAAGTTATTTACACTGAGTATGGGTTTCCCTACGGAAACTTCATCTTTATCTATGGTAAAGCGCATTTTCCTGCCTACCATCATCTCCGCCATCTCTTCAACTGAGGTGGTTGCGACAGGAACTGTGGCGACCATCTTGCCTTTTCTAAGTACGGTGCAGCGGTCTGCTACTTTTTTAATTTCCTCAAGTTTATGGGTTATAAATAATATACTCTTACCTTCATCCGCCATGCCGCGCATCACCAACATAAGCTCCTCTATTTCTTGGGGGGTAAGCACAGCAGTAGGCTCATCGAATATAAGTATTTCATTATCGCGGTAGAGCATTTTAAGTATTTCAACCCTCTGCTGCATACCGACGGTTATATCGCTTATAAGTAAATCCGGCTCAACCTTAAGACCGTACCTTTCAGATAGTTCCATCACCCTGTCGCGCGCAGCGTCCATCTTAAGCATGCCCTTTTCTGTCGTTTCAACGCCAAGTATGATGTTTTCTAGCACGGTAAAGTTATGCACCAGCTTAAAATGTTGATGCACCATACCTATGCCAAGGCGGTTTGCATCGTTAGGATCGCTAATATGTACTTCCTTGCCGTTTTTTAGTATCCTGCCGGCATCGGGTTTATATAACCCGAATAATATGCTCATCAATGTGGATTTACCTGCGCCGTTTTCACCGAGCAGTGCATGAATTTCGCCTTTCTTAAGCTGCAATATAACATCGTCATTGGCCCTGATGCCGGGAAAATCCTTGGTGATGTTAAGCATCTCAATAATGTATTCGCCCATGACGCTCCTTTCTTTGTGCAGTACAAAAAATCGGACTGTCCCATGAATGGGACAGTCCGTAAAAAGTGATTATTGAATGAGAGTAACAGTAACAGCAGTGACTGGAATCTCGGTTGCGTCTTTTACATCTGTGTCTTTCAGCAGGTCAACTTCGCCAGCCACCAGCTTAGCATAGATAGCATCGTAGTCAGCTTGGGTGAAAGTCTTGAACTGAGAGGTTGCCATAGGTAGCGCAACTCCATCAAAAGAGGCGTCCAGCACTAAGGCCTCGCCGCCAGGGAAATTGCCTTCATAGTAGGCGGTCAGCATCTGCACAACTGCGGCAGCCAGACCCTTTGTGGCAGAAGTGATAACAGAGGGAGACTGAACAGACTGATCAACGTCCACACCGATAACTTTAGCATTCGCTGTTTCAGCAGCTGCCATGACGGCGTTACCCATCAATCCACCGCAAGCAAATATGACTTCAATACCGTCTGAATACCAAGCGGCTGCCATAGTCTGCACTTCAGGAGTAGCTTCAAAACCGCCAGTATAATGATAGTTCATCTGCAGACCGCTGATACCCATTTCTTTAGCGGCATACTCAGCGCCCTGTACAAAACCGTAACCAAAGCGAATAACTGCCGGAACAGCCATGCCACCTATAAAGCCTAACTTAGTGTAGCCATCCTTTACAGCAGCGTAGCCAGCCAAAAAGCCCGCCTGCTCTTCTGCAAATACAATACCAACTGCATTCTTTTCGGTACGGTACTCAGAGTAATTGGCATCATGAGGATTACCGTCAATCAAGATAAAAGTAACATCCTCGTACATATCCTGCGCAATAAATATGGGCTCTTCAAATAGAAAGCCGGGCGTTACAATAACCTTGGCGCCATCATTAACAGCCTGCTCAATCATGTCCAGATAGATTTCGGTGGACTGAGCAGTAGGCTGATAGTAGTGGTAAGGCTTGTTGTTTTTCTCGGCATACTCTTTGATACCTTCCCAGGTGCCTTGGTTAAAGGACTTGTCGTCAATAGTGCCGATATCGGTAACCATAGCGATTTCATAGCCGCTTTCAGCAGCCTGACCCGCAAAGGGCACTACCAACATCAACACAAGAACGAGAGCTAGAAGTTTCTTCATAAAAAATCCTCCTTATATTTTATGTTTTTCGACCTTAGGTCTTTATGTAATATTTTGCCAAAAGACGAGCTGAATGTCAAGAAGTCTATCCGAAAATTTAATTAAATTGTTTAGTATAAGCAATACATTTCCTCACGCGTGCTTGACATTTATACATACTAAAACATGTTGTCCAAATACAATGTGGTTGTTCTTAACACTATAATATGAACCTCTTAAATAAAAAGCGCTCCGTGGTTTCACAAAATGAAGGATAGAAAACCTTGGTCCTTTCCTAAAGAAAAATGAGTATTGTCCATAAATCCCTCAAGCGCTTTTTTATCCAGAATGCTAAACCAGTTTCTGACACGCTTTAATATCCCCATTGTACAGAATGAAGCAAGAACCCTTTGTAGGTGACGGGTACTGACACCAAGATACTGAGCAGTTTGCACTAGAGGTTCCTTAAAAACACCATCCGTCTGTGTCAATAAGATAAATTCTGCTAGTTTTGTCTTTAAATCAAAAGATTTTACAGCAGAAAGATGCACATCCTTGTAGTACAGCTTATTTCCCATCAAGCGACAGAGTAGAAGTAAAAACTTGGAATCCTGTAGCACTTGCTCCCGACACGCAAGGAGATCCAATTCAAAAGCTACACATTGCTCAATCGCTTGTACCATATAGGACTCTGTTATTGAACCAACCAACTCCATATCGCCCATGATAGTTCCCGGACCAGGAAAGGCAAGGATAGCTTCGTTTCCGTTAGGATGGAGGACATAGGTCTTCGCGCGCCCCTCTACTAGGAAATAAAGCCTGTTAGCGCTTTCATCAGAGCGAAACAAATATCCCTGCTTGGGAATAGTACGTACGTTGAGAAACCTACGAACAGGAAAAGAAAACATGTTATCCAACGGGTATCGGGTTAGATATTGCTCTGTTGTTTTTCTATTTCCGGTGTTTTTATTCATTGTGTTCGGTCCTCTGTCCGCTAAACAAGATACGCTAGATAGGAATAAACATGGACTCAAACGTAGTGCCTTTTGCTTATGTCGGGCAATCAGTAGTCAGTGTAATGGGCAGCGACCATATCCTCTATAATATTTTTTGGTGGAATGCTATGCGGTTCATGGCTACTGATTGCACAAGAGGCACAACAGTTCCCCCATCTAACGGCATCACGCGCAGAAAGACCCGCAGCGTACGCGGCAATAAAGCCACCGTTAAAAGCATCTCCACCGCCAACCCTATTAACAACTTTAGTGGGCATGACAGGAATTGTTTCATACTGACCATCTACATAAAGATGAACGGGATTATGACCATCTCTAGCTACAACAATTCGATCTGACTTTCCCAACGCCTTCACTGCGCTACGCAGGTCTGCCTTCCCTGTAAGCGGAGCAAACTCCTCTAGCCCGGATCCCAATAAAACGTTACTTGCATCCACAGCGCGGAGTATCCGTGCCTTTCTGTCTGCTTGAAACCCAAAAGTCTCACATCGCAAGTTCAGATCAAATGATACCATAGCACCAGCCTGTGCACAAGCTTCCAGATAATCTACGGTGGCATCGTTGGCAAATCCATTAGCATGCACCCAAGCGATATGCGGGATAATGTCCTGCGGCAGCTGCTCTCTGGTGGGTTCTGGCAGCTTAGCACCAGGACCATTAAACAGATAGATTACCCTTTCACCTTTACTATCAATTACAGCTAAGATAAGGCTCATCCGTTCCTTTTGGCGATAAACATACTCCACATGGACACCGCATTCCTGTAAATGATGCACGAGAAAATCGCCGTATTCATCATTCCCCACACCAGTAATCATATAGGGTTGTAACCCTAGTCGACCAAGCGTAGCTACAGTGTTAGCAACACTTCCACCAGGGCGCAATACCGGGTTACAAGTGACGACTTTTCCTTCACACAGCTGAGATAAAGCCTGAAGTGTTTCGCCATAAGGAATAATTATATCCGGCGTGATATCTCCCACGCAGACAATCATATTCCTTTGGTTGGGGGGGGTCATCTTGTTATATCTCTTGCGGCCATACGGGCATTTTCCACAAAAGCACGAACCTTATCAATGTCTTTGCGAATAACTTTGCCGTTTTCCACGATACTAGTTCGTGTTAGACTATCCACCGCATAAGGACGCACCTTATAGATGGCTTCTGCCACGTTGTCTGGTCCCAATCCACCAGCCATAACAACTGGAATGTTAACCTCTTCCACGATCCGTCTATCTATCTCCCAATCATGGGTTTGACCTGAAGCACCAATGCCATAAGAACAGTTGGTATCGGTCATAATAAAGTCGGCAATTCCTTCGTAACTCTTCGCCAGCGCAATGGATTCCGGACCTTCTACCGGCACGCCCTGCATCAGTTTGATGCCGGGTATAGCTGCTTTTAATCTGTCGGCAAAGGCCTTTGTTGCAAACACAACCTCATCACACAGATGGACGATGTCAGGCCGCAGTTCCTTAGCAATTTCGATAATCTTGTCTTCGTCNCGCACCATAATGATCGCAACNTTGACGGCTCGATGTCCTACGGCTTTAAACACTTCTTTTGCCTGTTCAACCGTTATGCAGGCAGGACAACTTTCATCGCCAACCAGCAGACCAATCTGATCAATCCCCGCTGCAATGCAGTCTAAGGCTTCATCCGGATATTGGAGAGAAAATACCTGTGTTACCATACTCTATACACCTCTTCAATTTATTTCGGCACAGCCGTTTAATGATATTTTACTACAAGTCCTGTCATCAAAACACGACATTTGTCATAACAACCGTTTTTTTGTATAACATTCACAACATACCGGTTTTTGTAGAGAAATACAATGCAGATACCTACATAAGAGAATAGCTTTCAGTTTATTTGTAGGACATGGAATCTGCTTTCTGAACGAAAAAAGCTAAACATACTCAGCCCTAACCAACACTTAAAAACCAATATTTATAAAAATTGGGGTAATTAAGTTACTTTCAGAAAGAAGTACTCAAAAGACTATATTCAGTATTAGGATAATAAATGTTGCACTTTTAATTGCATTTCACCTTTATAGCTATACTTTCAGGGCTTAATATAGGCTATGCACTCTACCTCTACCATGCAGTTTTTGGGTATTTCCTTTACGGCAACGCAACTCCTTGCCGGTTTATCTGTCGGGAAGAATTTTTCATACACCTTGTTAAATGCGGCGAAGTTGCCCATATCGCTAAGGAAACATAATGTCCTTACGACATCATCCATTTTGCCGCCGGCTTCTTCCACTATTGCCTTTATGTTCTTCATCGCCTGTTCGGTTTGAGCTTCTATGCCCTCGGGTATTACTCCGGTTTCAGGGTTTACGGGTATCTGCCCTGACGTAAACAGGAAATTACTCACGAGTTTCGCCTGCACATAGGGTCCTATTGCCCCGGGCGCCTTACTGGTATTGATATTTTTCATTTTTCTATCCTCCATTGTTTATTATATTATTGCCGTTTTCACTCCAATATTCTGTCTTCCAATCGGGTTTTGTACGGCTTAACGCCTTTTTTGGGTTTATACATACGGGATTTTGAGCAAGCTCCATCATGAGTATGTCATGGCTGCTATCGCCATATGCAAAGCTGTTTTCTCTATCCATAGCGATATTGTTTTCCTTAAGCCATTTTTTTATGCGCACAAGCTTTTCAGCGCCCTTAAAATTGCATGTTACTTTCCCATTATCCATAGTAAGGCTTGCAAGCACTCCATCTACAGGCAGATATAGGGGCAGGTATTTCATATAGCAGTCAGGAGAAGCGGACACTATAAGCACTATATCCCCATTTGCTCTGTGCATGAGCAGCCGCTCAAACGCTTTTGGATATAGCCTAGGCAGAATATTTTCAGATATAAAGCGCTTTGCAAATTCCTCTTGACTTTTTTTATCTACATTCTTCAAGAAAGAAAGCGAAATGCTCTTAGCCCTTTCAGCTGAAATAATACCGCCATAAGCCAGTAACGCGGATAACAGCATAACAGGTACATTTCTTTTGGGGCATAACCCTTCTTTTATTGCAAGGGATATATACTCAACTATGCTGTCGCCTTTTAGCATAGTACCGTCAAAATCAAAGAGTGAAACGGTCTTTAGTTTCTCCATATAATCTCCTGCTCGGCAGCGATTGAGCCGTTTAAGTATAGGCTAAGTACATATTTGCCGGGCATCGGTATTTTGTTTGAGTAATGCAGCATAGTCTTTATACAATCATTAAACGGTAGCACAAAGTAGCCGTCTAATGTGGAATCTTCGCCGAACTTTAGCTCATTTGCGGAAAAATATTCATAGCCTTGGGGGGTGTGCAATACCCAAAGCCCGTCCATAACTTTAGACTCCTTAACTTGCATAGGCAAAACATAGCGCACTACAAATGAGTAATATGCGGTTTTTTCTTCATCTATTACATCAAGCATGGCGGAAAGCTTATCTGCGCTTGCCTTGTGGTATTTTTTACTATCATTCCAGTCTTCTACATCATCGTGTCTATATAGAACGGCAGAAATAGCATTGTAGCCCCTTGCCTTAAAGGTGTTTGCCATTGGCAGAGGCAGGCTTATATAGCGGGAAGCATCCTCATACATACCGGGATTAGGGTCTTCGTCCACATTACCTATCCAAAAGCGATAGTTGCTCCCGGGTATAAGCCAATTGAAGCTAAATGTATTCCCCTTTACCTCAATGTAATTATAATAGGGATTACCCTCCCTTTCGTATACCAGTAACAGGCTATCTTTATTATTTTCTATTCTATCCCAGTTGAGAATCACTTTATGGGGAGCCAGAACTTCAGCTGTGAAGTTTTTTACAGGATTATCAGCATATGAAATGCTTGTTATAATACATATACCAAGACATATTATTATAGCACACAACTTTACCCGCATAAGGTACCTCCTTTTAGCTACGATTCAATGATACTAAAGTAAACAGCAAATTGCAATTCGTATAATTGACAAAAAGCGGCGCTTTGTTGTATCCTCGCCCTGTGAGGAGGGATAAAATGTTGGTGATTGGTATTTGTGGCGCAAGCGGCAGCGGTAAAACCACGCTTTCTTTAGAGCTTAAATCTTCCCTTGCAAAGGAAAATTGCAGCGCCACAATAATAACCCAAGACACCTATTATTACGATTTCCCCGAAAAAAGTTTTGAGGAAAGAGCACAGCTTAACTATGACCAGCCCGCAATATTTAACCACGACGCACTTTATGAGGACGTAAAAACCCTGCTGTCCGGCAAATCTATAGAAAGAAAAAACTACGATTTTTCAGAGTACAGAGCCATTCCCCCCGTTGATATAGTTACCCCCACTGAGGTGTTAATAATAGAGGGTATACATGTGTTTTATGATATAAGGCTTATGGAGCTAATGTTTTTGAAACTATATATAAGCGTTGAGCCTGATATATGCCTTCTGCGCCGCATAAACCGCGACATAAAGGAAAGAAAGCGCAGTATAGACAGCATTACAAGGCAGTACCTAAGCACAGTAAAACCTATGTATGACCGCTATATACGAAACTATGTAAATTGTGCAGATGTAATAGTAAGCCATGGCGGCAAAAACGCCCGAATAGTGGAAGTGCTTACAGGTTACCTGCGCTGCGTAATGACTAGTAAAGAGGATTAATATGTACGATAATATAAACGCTGAATTATATAAAAAGAAAAACGAACTCCCCTATTTGATAGACTTCGCGCGTATACCCTTGCAGGATATTATTAGGAACAGGCATTTTGAAGACCCGCTGCGTATGCTGCTTAAAAGCAGCGCATACAGCAGCCTTATAAAAACATATCTATCCCCGCTATCAGGAGTGCTTCCAAGCTTTGAAAGGAAGGAACTTTTTAAAGCGCTCTTTTCCGCCATATCCCCCGCTAGCTACCAGTACATAACTTTTCAAAATATGCTTAATAAACTGTTCGATATGGACTTATCCGCATTTAATAAGGATTTTGACGGAGCATATGACTATATTTGCGGTAAGTTAAGGCATTCAAGGCTTGGCATAAACGGAATATTAAATTCGCCGAATATACATTCTATGCATATAATAACTGATATTTCAGAAGATACACGCCCATTTGTTGATATTAACAGTGATGGTGTTTTACACTTCCCCTTATCACCAACTGCGGATTTAAGCAAACTATGTAATATTAACACCTCTTCATTTTTTCCTGCGCTAAAGAGCATATCCGCCTCTATAAATAAACCTATAACATCATTTGATGAACTTATTAAAGCCATAGAGGAGCGCATAGCAGTATTTTACTCTATGGACTGTAAAAGCGTATATATAGAGCCTGATTATTTCCCCGCCTCTAAAGTAAATATAGAAAAGGCTGACGAAGTATTAAAAAGCGTAGTTGCAGGCGGAAAGATAAGCCGTAAAACAGCAGCAAGTTATAAGACTGCGTTTGTTTTTTCCGTAGCACACATATGCGCTAAACACAATTTATTGCTTTCACTAAAACCCCCATGCAGCGATGAACCTATACTGGCTTGCATAAGACGCATAGTTGATAAGCTAGTATCATCTTCCTCTATGCCAAGGCTTATGATAATTGCAAACAGCTTCCAGCAATACCAAGCACTGCTTAGCTTGAGTTTAGACAGCTTTACTAATAACGGAAAGCCTTCAATTGCAGTACGCCCCATAGCGGGTACGGTTGAACCTTATGCCGCAAGCTACATACTGTCAAGGTTTAACTTACTCCCCCATTCTCTCCCGAGTGTTCCGGAAAACAGCAGCCTTATAGATATGTTCTACCTTCCATATTCAAGAGAAGAGATATTAAGCCCTTTACTTGAGCTATATAACAAAGGAGAGATAGATGAAAAATCCTTGCTGGATTTAGCAGAGAATATTTCGCACAAAAATCTTGTTGAACAATATTATCCCCTATAATGCTTATCTCTGCTTAAAGCAGCGTATAGATTGCAGCGAATTTTTTGATTTGGCAAAGCTTTGCGAAGAAAACATAGCGGCGCTATAGCGCCTTAACAAAGCAAAGACAAATCGGAAAAGGCGCACAAGATAAAGCTGATTTTATCTGAGATAAGTATAAATCAAGCTGATTTGTATATAAGGCAATTATAAAAACGAGGCGTGTTTTGCGCCTCGTTTTATATGTTTAATAAGGTGTAATTATGAACCCTTAGGGTAATTACCCTCAAAAAGCACCCTTTGTGTAGCAGGTCCTGCAACGCCGTCCATGGATAGACCCTTATCCTGCTGGAAGCGGGTTACCGCCTCTGTAGTACCTTCACCGTATTTGCCATCTACGCTGCCGCTTAAGTAACCTTGGCTTTTTAGCGCATTTTGCAGATTGCGAACAAGCACTCCGCTATTGCCTTCCCTTAGGGTTACGTATTCACCGCTCGGGTGCGGGGTTACATTTACATAGTTAGCTATAGCCGTGGGCTTTGGTATGGGCGTTACTTTTGCTGTTGAACTACCACCCGGCACAGAACCTGCATTTCGCGCTTCGCTTGAGTACAGCTTATTTAGCGTTGTTGTACCTGCAACGCCATCAACCGTAAGACCATGCGCCCTTTGGAATGCCTTTACCGCTTCCTCCGTGCTAGCGCCAAAATCGCCATCACGGCTGCCTGTATAATAGCCTAAATCCTTAAGCCTTGCCTGCATTTCCTGCACGGATTTGGAATCCGTCATGCCGCGGCGGAGAGATACACCCACTACGCCCTTTGCGCTTGAAGTGCGGCGCGCATTTGATGAATACAGCGCCTTTAACGTAAGAGGACCAGCTATGCCGTCTGAATAAGCGACATTGCGTTTCTGGAAGGCATATACAGCCTGCTCGGTTGAGGAATCAAACCTGCCGCTTGCCTTGCCTTCAAGGTAGCCAAGCTCTATAAGCCTTTCCTGCATCCTTGTTACGTCTTTTCCGCTATCGCCAAGCTGCAAGTATAGGTTTTCTTTTATCTTAGGCGTAGCTGTAGCCTTAGGTGTTGCGGTTGCTTTTGGTAGCGCACGCTTTGCAGACGAAGATTGTAGCCTGGACAGCGTTGCCCTTCCCGCAATACCGTCAGCGCGTAAATCGTTGCGGCGCTGGAAGTCCTTAAGGGCATCTTCTGTTTTCTTGCCAAAGTCACCATCGGCGCTGCCTTCAAGGTAACCAAGGTCCTTAAGTCTCTTTTGCATGTCCTTTACATCCTGACCCTTGCTGCCAAGCTTTATAACATATACTGTAGGCTCGGGCGAAGGGGTGCCGGTTGTAAAGCTAAGGGCGATAGTAGCGGTACCGCCAATACCGGGGGAAACTGTAGGCGTTACAAATGCGCCGGGTATAGCTGTGCTGTCCCATGGCAACACCTGCGCTCCCTGACTGGTTGCAGACGGGGAAGGCAAGCTTATAGGAGCTATAGTGCCTGTGGGCTCGGGCGTGCCGGTCACCGGCGGTGTTGTAAGCACCGGGAAAGGATATTGATTATTGTCTATTGCGCCGCCGCCTATGTCATCGCCGCCTGTATCGGGCTTTGACTGACAGCCTGCAAGCAGAACTACGGATATTATAACCGCAAATAGGGCTGCTATTTTTATAATGCGACTGTACGATTTCATTTATAATCCCCTCTTTTCAATGCTCCTCAACTATATAACGGATTAAAAGCTGTATTCCTTGCGTCCTCAAGAAAAATCAATGTCATTTTGGTAATGTATACCCGTTATGCCAAATTGCTCCGCAGCCTTAGCGTTTTCCAGTACATCGTCTATGAAAACCGCGTCCTCTGCAGGGATAGAATTATCTGTAAGTAATGAAATATATATGTCAGGTTCCGGCTTAATTTGGTGCAGATAGCAGGATACGCACAAGCCATCAAACAATTTAAAAAACGAATACTCTTTGTACACTCTTTCAAATGCCGGTTTATGAAAGTTAGACAGCACATAAAGTTTTTTACCCATGCTTTTAAGCTTATGGAGTGCATTCGCCGCAGGTAAAATCCGCATAAGCTTTGGAAAATTGTACAGAAAATGACTTACGTTGTCATACTCTCCCGCCATTTCGGGGTGCTCGCACATGATATTTGCCGCCTCGTCGTATGTTAGTGTACCCCTATCAAGCTCCTGCCAGGAATGGCTACCCACTACATGTTTAAGGTACAGCTTTTCCTTGCCGTCTGGCGCAAGTTCATTTACCGCTCTGTCGGGGCAAAAGCTTAAGAGCACATTACCAATATCGAACACTATATGCCCTTTTTCAACAAGCCTTATATCCATACGCCCTCCTGACAAGCAAAGAATAACACAAATTGTACTAATTTTCAATACTTTTTGTTAAGATCTTGTTAACATCACTTGAGTTTCTGTAGAATTACTGTATAATTAAAGCAATCATATTTGGAGGGT
>JGI24710J26742_10000864_pt1 | contig 28326 bp, 21 predicted proteins | sample BioPla2DNA2_FD_26742 | JGI IMG/M metagenome (IMG submission 26742)
CGATCACCCTCCGGACCGTCACCGCGGTCGAGGGGGATGTCTGCGTCGGTATCCGGCCCGAGGAGATGATCGTCTCACGGGAGGCGTTTGAGTCGAGCGCCGTGAACGCCTTCTCAGGAAGGGTGACCGAGATCCAGCGAAACGGTATATTCTCGCGGATCGTCATAGACGCCGGCATCCCCTTCGTCGCCGTCCTGACCCGGCAGAGCGTCGCCCGCCTCGACCTCGCCGAGGGGGAGCAGGCCCATGTCACGTTCAAGGCCTCGGCGGTTCATGTCTTCCCACGGTAGCGGGGGTTTGCTGCAGGGGTGACTGGAGTTACGCCGGAAGTGAGATGGTGCCATTGAAGATGGGGGAGAGCGGGCCATGCTGTATACCGGGCCCGGGAACCCCTGAAAAATAGGGAGATCGATCCTTCAGATCTTCACAAACCGGTCTTTTCCCACGCCGCACCGGGGGCATCTCCAGTCGGCGGGCAGATCTTCGAAGGCTGTACCTGGCTTAACCCCACTGGAAGAGTCCCCGACCGTGGGATTATAGACATAACCACATACTACACATCGATATGAGTCCAGAGAGATCACCTGCTGAACCCCACCTGCCTCGCGGGCCGGCGGGCATACGATCCCATGTTGACCGGGATATGTATAAGCGCTCCGGTCAGGGTGCCGGGAAAGAGAGTTCCTTTCCCGATATACCATCGAGGACGATCGAGCGCTCCCCACGCTCCGATGAGAAACCGACCTCATAGACCGGGTAGTATACCGTCTCAAACCCGACGATCTCGGCCGTCGGTTCAAGCCCTTTCAGGATGATCCGGAGCGACGCCTCCGTGACCTTCGCCTCCAGCGCCTCCTCGCGGAGGGGCTCCATGGGGAGATCCTCCCCCCGCCTGAGCGTGTGCAGCCCCGGGATCTCCCCGGTGAGGAGCGACACATAGACCACGGCGCTCCCGGCTGTCGTCATCTCGGTGACGAGCTTTGCCTCCCGGAGCTGCTTTATGGCTCTCTTCACCGCGCCGGGGGAGAGACGGGTATCGGCCTCGATCTCGGCCATGGTCGATCCACCGTTCGCAAGCCCGGCGACGACCCTCACCGCCGCCTCATCGAGCCCCAGGAGCTCCGAAAACCCGGGCCGGACCTTCATGCCGCGATCCAGCTCGACGATGCAGCCGGTCAGGGCGTCGAGGACGAACGATGCCGTCTTCGTCGTCTTCCGGATGAGCCCGCCGATGTAGCGGATCTCGACCATATGAAGCGGTCGGTAGATGCGCTCGGCGGAGACGATCCGCTCCTCGGGCTCAAGGATACGGAACCGGCGCCTCCTCTTTCCCTTCGCTATATCGAGCGCCTCCTCACGGATCAGCACCGGGATGACCGCATCAGCGGTGAGAGCGGGCGGTGGTTCTGCCTCTTCCGGAGGGGGAGCGGGAGCTCCGGGCGCCGGGGCCGGCGGTGCAGGCACGAGGCGGGGCGTCACCCCCCGGTGCTTCGTCATCCGCTCCCGAAACCTCATCTTCACCTTCCCCCGGGAGAGACCGCCCATAACAAAGAACTCTCCGGGTTCGAGCTCAGCGAGTTCCTCGACCTCCTTTCTGGATGAGAAGAAGAGATTGACGGCTTTTAAGTCATTCTCGATCGAGAGCTTCCCGATGATCTGGCTGTTGCACTGCGAGAGAACGTTCTTTGCCACGAGCGACGGCCGCTGGGTTGCGACCATCAATCCGAGTCCGCGTTTCCGGCCCCGGCGGGATATCTCCTCAATCCTCTGTATGGGGGTGCCGATCTGCGGTATGAACTTGTCAGCCTCCTCCACGATCAGGAGGAAGGGCTGCTTCAGCCGGCTCTCAAGGTCGTAGAGGATCTCGGCGAGCTTCGTCACCTCCTCGCGCATATCCGCCGCCTCCGAGACGTCGAATATCACCGCCGCCCTGGAGCGGATGGCCTCCTGCATCACCTCCCTGAGATCGACCTTCCCGATCTCCGCGTCACAACCCTCGCCGGCACCGAGCCAGATGAGGGAGAACCGGTCCTTGAGCGAGAAGTACTCCCCCTCCGTATCGATGATACAGAACCCTATCCGCGCCTGGAGGAGCTGCTCACAGAGGACAGCGATCCCCCAGCTCTTCCCGGCGCCCGACTGCGCTATGATGCAGGTCCGTCCCGTGACCACCTCCTGGGCATCGACGGCGACATCCCGGTCGCCGGCCTTTCCGATGACGAGATCCATTCGATAAAATGATCACAGGATGCCGGAAGTGTTAAGGTTTCGCTTCGGTTCCACGGGGGCGTATTCGAGGATCAGAGAGAAATCCAGTGTTACCTGTTCCGGAGGAGGGATAGAACTACTCCAACCACCGAGAGTACACCGAACGCAAGGAAGATCAGTTGCAGGCTCCTCTGGAACTCCGGGAATATAGCCGGCGTGACGACGGTCGACCCCATGATGAACGCAAAGACGACGAGGACCGCCCCCATGGAGAGCATCATGCCAAGCGATCGCATCATCGCCGTCATCGCCGATGCGCTCCCATAGAACCTCGTCTCCACGCAGCCCATTATGGCGGTGGTGTTCGGGGACGAGAAGAGACCGAGTCCGATACCGAGGATCGCCAGGAGCGCGACGATCACCGTGATCGGCGTCGTATCCGATATAGCGGCAAGACCGAAGAGACAGACGGCCGAGAGCGCCATCCCCACCGAGGCAACGTGCCCGGGCTGCACCCGGTCGGCGAGGCGGCCCGAGATCGGTGCGACGAAGACCTGGATGATCGGCTGCACGAGGAGGAGGGTTCCCGCGGCGACGGGCTCATAGCCCCGTATGTACTGGAGGTAGAGAGAGAGGAGGAACCCGACAGCGTATGTGGCGCTGTAGTTGATCAGGGCGGCGCCGTTTGATGCGGCAAAGACACGGTTTTTCGTGAAGAGCGATACCGGGAAGAGAGGGCTTTTGCGCCGCCGCTCCACCACGTAGAAGGCCGCCCCGAGGATGAGCGCCGCTACGAGGAGGAGCATGCCGTCCGGGGTGGTAGCTCTCGCGAGGCCCAGGAAGAGGCAGAAGATCAGGGCGGAAGAGAGGATCAGGCCCGGCAGATCGAACTCCTCTGGATGCCGCTCGTTCAGGAACGCCGGGAACCTTCCGGCGTAGGCGAGAGCCGGGACAGCGATGGCCAGGGTCACGACAAATATGCTTCTCCAGCCGAAGAACTGGGTCAGTGCACCACCGAGGAACGGGCCGAGGGAGAGGCCGGCATAGACTGCGGTGGCGTTGAGCCCGATGGCGTAACCCCGCTCGCCAGGCGGGTAGAGACAGGTGATCAGGGCCACGCTGTTTGCGTAGATCATGGCGCCGCCGATCCCCTGCACGAACCTGAAGAGGAGGAGCATGCCGATCGTGGGCGTGAAGATGGAGAGGAGAGAGCCCACGACATAGACGATGACCCCGATCATGAAGACGGTGACCCGTCCCCGGGAGTCACCGAGCTTTCCCGCCGGGAGGAGGAATATGACCGATGCGAGGAGGTAGGCACTCGTGACCCAGGCGAGTGTTGCAGCGTCGGCGACGAATTCCGCCCCGATTGCCGGGAGGGCGAGGTTGACCGCTGTGCCGGTGAAGGGATTTAAGAACGTTGCGATGGTGATGAGTATCAGGACGAATCTTCGCGAGTATGACTGCTCCACCATTATTCCTCGTGCAAAACCCGACCCGGGCCCTGCAGTACAGAGTATTCGCGTTCATCGGGGATAAGAGCACTGACCCACCCGGATCGGCTCCGGGCGGAAAGGAGGGGGGAGGAGGCCACCCTGACCCTCAAAACAGGTATCGAGGCACCGATCTCTCACGGGGACGCGCAGGGCTGACCGACCCGGGAGCCCTACCGCCGGATCGCCCCTGCGATGGCGCCGCCGATGAGGGAGAGCAGACCCTGGTAGATGAACGCCGATACTATGATGATAAGCGACGTCCCGACGCCCGCGATGAACCCGAACGCCCCGAGGAGAACCGTGCCGCCTATAAGGAGCAGCACCGAGATGATGATGGCGCCGAGGATGCCGGCGAACAGTCCGGCTTTTGCGCCGTTCCCGATCCCGCCCCTGACCATCCAGCCGGCGACGAATCCACCGACCAGTGGCCCGACGACAGGCAGCAGGAAGCCGAGTATGAGCCCTACGAGCCAGCCTACGATGACACCTGTCCAGAAATTATTTGCCATAACCTATTCTTCACCGGCGGATGGACACGGAGATCTATAATATAAACGTTGGGGTCGGGCCCCGGTTATGGGTGAATCCGGGTGCCCACACGCCCGGCCAGGGCGTCGCCCGCAGAGTCGAGCGACGTTATGATCACCCGGCGGCCCCCGGCCTCCAGGAACGCTATCGCCGCCTCGATCTTTGGCCCCATGGTTCCGGGCGGGAAATGCGTAGCCGCAAGATGCTCTTTTGCCTCGGCGACCGTCATATCGCGGAGTACCTTCTGGTCCGGAGAACCATAATCCAGGTAGACGGACTCGACATCCGTCAGGATCAGGAGATCGTCGGCATCGACGAGCCGGGCGAGGAGTGCTGCGGTGTAATCCTTGTCCACAACGCCCTCGACGCCGTGGAGGGTGCCGCCCGGACCATCGACAACCGGTATACCCCCACCACCGGCAGCGATCACGACCGCCCCGCCGTGGAAGAGACGGGATATGACCTCCCTCTCCACGATGGTCACCGGGCGCGGCGAGGGAACCACCCGCCGGTACCCACGGTTCGGGAGCTCCACCATCTTCCAGCCATTCTTTTCTATGAGATCCCCTGCCTGCTTTTCAGTATAGTATGGACCGATCGGCTTTGTCGGGTTCTCAAACGCCGGGTCATCACCCCTGACCAGGGTCTGTGTCAGCACAGACACGACCGGACGGGCGTACCCGGCCTCATTGAGAGCTTCATTGAGCGACTGCTGGAGCATGTACCCGATCATACCCTGACTCTCGGCCCCGCAGACATCGAGCGGCATCGGCGGGAGGATATCCTTTGCTATCTCGTTTCGGAGGAGGATATCCCCCACCTGCGGCCCGTTTCCATGCGTTACGATGACGTCATACCCCGCGCGGATGATATCCACGATATGCCTTGATGTCCGGCGGACGTTTGCGAGCTGCGCCTCAGCGGTTCCCTTCTCCCCGTGCCGCCGGATGGCGTTACCGCCGAGCGCTATAACCACAGCCTTCTCCACCATTCACATCACCCCCTCTCCAGTGCACAGGTCATACAGTGAGGACCACCGTATCCCCCGGTCAGGTTCTCGAAGTGCAACGGATAGGTCTCGATATCGTGCTGGTAGAACTCCACCCGGTGCGGGAAGAACTGGCCGGCGTTTCGGATCCGGCGGTAGTCCTCCTCTGCGTGCCGGAGGAGATCCCCGTAGCGTTCCGGATCGGCCCCGGCCTTCCTCGCCAGGTTTGTAAGCACCATCTTCATAACCCGCTCGCCCTCTACCGTGAGGATGATACCGTCCTGGATACAGAGGACGTTTGCGGCGTAGGAGAGTTGTTCAAGGACCGAGAGGTCGATCACCGCAAAACCCTTTGAGCGGATGTAGTCATGGAGGCTCATGGTCTCCCCCGATGGCTCGTATCCCTCGCCCGCCCGGTGGTAGATATCAACCTCTGCCTTCCGGAGGAGGAACTCAGCGCCGATCACCACATCGCTCGATGCGACGTTGAAGTAGGTATCGAGGTGCATATCGATCATCGGGTCAGGCCGCCCGCTCGGTATGAGGGGATGGCCCGGCTGGTGGACGACACCGATCTCATCAAAACCCGTGGCACAGGTGAGGAACTGGCGGATCCCGGCCTCGTTCGTCCGGTCCCCGGTGCCGATGAGGGCAAACTCCCCCATAGGTATGAAGTCGCCGCCCTCAAACGTCCCGGGCTCCTGTATCGTTCCGGCGATGGGGATGCCGAGGATCTCCCAGAGGAACCGGGTTATATCAACCTCCCGGGACCGCTGCGGTTTTGCCGGCCGCGTGCTGACGAGGCCGCACCCGGTGACCACCTGCTGATCGCGCATGAAGTAGAGATTTGTGAGCGGTCCATGCCCCTGAATCCGGACATCCACACCGCCACCGGTATCCGCCTGCCCCACCTCAAGGACCGGGCTTAAGAGGAGGAGGGTGAAGAAGTGCTGCGAGTCGAGGGCATCTGCGTTTTCTTCCATGCTCCTCCGGGCCGCCTCAACCTCCTCGCCCTCGCCCCTGATGGTGACGGCCTCGTGTGCCTGCTCGATGAGTCGCCGGCGCACGGCAGGGTCACGGTCAGCGGTATCGAGGATGGTCTCCTTGAGCCGCAGAACCCGGACGCCGAACTCTTCCCGGAGTGTATACTCAAGGCGCTCGTGCTCCCGGCGCGCCTCGTAGCGGCTGAACGCCCGCTCGTAGAGCGCCGCATGCGGATCGAGCAACCCGAAGAACATCTCAATTCCTGGCCGGTGGACGGCAACCCGCCGGAGCCTCTCCCATTCTGCCTGAACTCTCGCTGTCATCTAACCCCTCGCCCCCGCCCGGGGGGCGATCACTCCTGCAGAAAGTGGACCATTCTGACGCTTGATGAGAAAACTGGTGCTTGAGGTGGCGGCAAACGCCGTCTGATCGTTGAGAAAGGTTTTTATGTATTGATGCATCCGTTGGCACTCCAGTCAGGAAACTTCTCGCTGGAAAATGGATAAATCTGTCGCGAACCCTGCCCACCCATCGACCGGGGGAGCGAAATCCTGGAAACCGCCGCGCCGCCCTGGCGCACGATGCGAAGTCGGAGGGCGGGTTATCGGGGATTTTTGCCGCACGGTATCCCGGGCCGAAGCCGGATATGAGCAATTTTGCGATTATCCGCATCCGGAGAGGGGAAAAGAAAATATGGACGTTCTACATGAAAGTACTGTTACGCGCCGGGCGGAGAACAGGGCGGCACCTCATGAGGGAGGATAACATCATCGAGGTGAGAGACCTCGAACATTCATTTGGCGAGATTCAGGCAGTGCGTAGCGTCAGTTTCAGCGTCCGGAAAGGTGAGATCTTCTCCTTCCTCGGTCCGAACGGTGCGGGAAAGAGCACAACCATCAACGTCCTGACGACGCTCCTCCCCATACAGAAGGGCACAGTGCGGGTGGCCGGCTACGACCTCGCGCGGGAGCCCGAGAGGGTCAGGGAGTCTATCGGCATCGTCTTTCAGGATGAGGTTCTGGACCGCGATCTCACGGTCTGGGAGACGATGGAGTTTCACGGGCGACTCTACTCGATCCCCCGCGATGAGCGGCGGCAGAGGATCGATGATATGCTCGCAGTGGTGGAACTTGAGGCAAAACGGGATGTGCGGACAAAGCACCTCTCGGGCGGCATGAAACGGCGACTCGAGATCGCGCGCGGGCTTATGACCAGGCCAGAAGTCCTCTTCCTGGACGAGCCGACGCAGGGACTTGATCCCCAGACCCGGCTGCGGATGTGGGACTACATCAGGCAGGTGAACGCTGCCGGGACGACGATATTCCTGACGACGCACTACATGGACGAGGCCGATATGCTCTCAGACCGGATCAGCATCATCGACCACGGCAGGATCGTCGTAACCGGTACCCCCGAGGAGCTCAAGGATGCCCTCGGCGAGGATGTTATCTACCTGGAGACCGTGGATGACGCGAGGGCAGAGGAAGCCATCCAGGGGATCGATGAGATACGATCGATCACGGAGTCACCCAGGGGGCTTTCGATAACGATATCAACCGATGGAAGTCACTGCCTCCCGAGGATCGTCGAGCTGGTGCGCGGCGCCGGCATCGATATCGTGAGCGCGAACCTCAAGAAACCGACGATGGACGACGTATTCGTCCACTACACCGGCAGGGAACTGCGCGACATGGGAGGGTGAGGGGATCGAATGGCATGGGAGTTTCTTACCGTCTACTGGCGGGAGATGATCAGGTTTGTCAGGTTCAGGACGCAACTTTTCTCGTCGCTCCTGCAACCGGCGCTCTGGATGGCGTTCTTCGGTGTCGCAATGTCAGCAAACTTCAACCGGTTCACCGCTACCATCCCCGTCCCGCCGGGCACGATCCCGGTCGATTACCTCACGTTCATGGCCGCCGGCATGATCGCGATGACGAGCCTCTTTACGAGCCTCTTCGGCGGCATGAGTCTCCTATTCGATAAGAACTGGGGGTTGATGCGGGAGATGCTCGCAAGCCCCATGCCCCGGACCCACATAATGCTGGGGGTCAGCCTCTCGGGTATAACGAAGTCGTTCATCCAGGTCGTGATCATAATGGCGTTTGGCCTCATCCTCGGGGTCGAGTTCTTCCCGGGGTACTCACCGGCCCGGATCGCCGTCTCGATCCTCGGCATACTCACCTTCGTCGGTGTCTTCTCGCTCGGGTTCCTCCTCTTCTCATCAAACATATCGATGCGTCTAGAGAGCCCTGAGGGACTCCAGGGGATCATCACCCTCCTCACGATGCCGCTCTTCTTCGTCTCTAACGCCCTCTACCCGATCCAGGCCTTCCCCCCATTCTTGCAGACCCTCTCGGCATACAACCCCCTGACACACCTGGTCAACGGTATCCGCTACTTCGCCCTCGGAAGCGAGTTCTTCGCTGTCGGTGCGGAGTACTCCTACACCCCGGCCGATATCCTCCTCTCGTTCTCCTACCTCCTGGTCTTCGCGGCGGTGATGTACATACTCGCCCGGCAGGCGTTCCAGAGAGCGGTGGTGACGTAGTATCTCACCCCGCCGGGACGCGGATCAAAAACCTGCCCGTAACCTTTTACCTGCACCGGATCAATCTCTCGTGTATCCGCCATGACACATCTTCTCTCCTTCACTGCCGGGGGGGTGACCTGCGCCCTCCCTCTTGCCAGGATCCGGCAGGTCATCAGTATGGTGGAGCTCAAGGCCCCGGCCGGAGAGCGCCCCGGGGAGATCGGAACCATGAACCTGCATGGCAGGACTGTGCCGGTCTACTCGCTCCGGAGGCTTCTCGCCCTCCCCGATCGCCCGCCACGCTCCGGCGATGCCCTCGTCATCGCTCACGGGGATCCAGACTGCGTGGCTCTCCAGGTGGATGCCGTGAAGGGGGTTCGGGCGGGGACGATTCCCACCCCGCAGGTGAGGGGACCATCCTCCTCCCCCGGCGCGATCCTGACCGAAGAGGAGGTCTTCATATACGATCTCCCCCTGTTCATCGCGGCGGGAGGAAGCGTACCGCTCCCCCTCCCCCCGGGCACGGCCGGCGCGGATGAGGACGAAACCCCCCGCGATCCCGTGAAGGAGAGCGCGATCCTCGCCGAGCGGGCCAGGGCGTTCTCGGAGCCAGAGGAAGAGCCTCGCGAGACCACATCTCCTGAACTCCTCACGTTCCAGCTCGCCGGCCAGGAATACGCCGTCAGAATGCAGTACATCCGGGAGGTCTTCATCATACGCGAGATCACGCCGGTCCCGGGGGTGCCCGATTTCATCGCCGGAATCGGCGCCATCAGGGGAGAGATCATATCCATAGTCGACCTCCGCACGCTCTTCTCCATACCGAAGCACGGTCTGACAGACCTCAACCGGGTCATCGTCCTATCCAATGGGGAAGTGGCCTTCGGGATCCTTGCCGATTACATAACAGGTATCGGTATCCGGCCGACCGACCGGCTCGCCCCTGTAGAACCGGGTATGACGCCCATCGACCGGAGATACCTGATGGGGGTTGCGGATGGATCGGTTATCGTTCTCGATGCTGCAGCGATCCTCGCCGATCCGGGGATGGTGGTGGATGAGACCAGGAAATAATCCTGCATAATTCAGCCATTATGCTAAAAATCCCTGCAGAACTCCCCCTTTTGAGATGAAACATTATTTAACCCGCGGAGGAGCATCAATTTATTGAGTCATAGAGGAGCGAGTGGAACGGAGGCAAGCCCATGTTCACATTTTTTTCAGATATGAAGGTCGGGACGAAGATCCTCGTCATCTGCCTGTTTCTGGCGATCGTCCCGACACTTATGCTCGGCCTGGTGGCGTACACCAGCTCGAGCGGCGTGATCAACGAGCAGATCGAGACGCTGCTTGAGACACAGGTGCACGACGCGAAGGGATGGACCAACGACGTATACAAACTCACGCGCAATAAGGTGAACAGCGACCTCAACGTTCTCCGGGAGAACTTCTACGCCCGGGGCACCCCTGAGGTCATCGGCGGGAAACTGACGCTCGTCGGCGCCGGCGGAGATGCATACGTCATCAACGATAACTTCGAGATCGTCGACCAGGTGCAGTCCCTCGTCGGCGGGGCGGCGACCGTCTTTCAGGTGTATGATAACAACGCCGTCCGGATCTCCACAAACGTCATCGGGACAGATGGCCGGAGAGCGGTCGGGACCGAACTGACCCAGAACGTCTACGACGTCGTGGTGAGCCAGGGAGAGACCTACTACGGGAGCAGGGATCTCTTCGGCAAGCGTTACGTCACCGCGTACGAACCGATAAAAGACAGCAGCGGGAGGATCGTCGGGGTTCTCTTCGTCGGGACGGAGGAGGAAGAGACCCTCGACGTCTTAAAGACGAGCCTCCGGGAGACGGTCATCGGGAGGAACGGCTACATGTTCGTCATCGACAGCAACGGCCAGGTGCTCGTGCATCCCACCCTCGAAGGAGAGAACTGGGCCAGAGAGGCTTTTGTCCGGGAGATCCTCCAGAAGGAGGTCGGGATCATCCGCCACCAGGTCGACGGGACGGATATGATCGATGCCTACACCTACTACGAACCGCTCGACTGGCACATCGTCTCGCGTGCCGAACTCTCTGACTTCACCGGACCTATCGACACGATCAGAAACACGATCATCGTCGTCGTCCTCGCATCCATCGCCATCGGTGTCGCCATAGCCATCCTCTTTGGCCGCTCAATATCTGACCCCCTGCAACAGGTTGTCCTGATGTTAAAGGAGCTTCGCAACGGAAACCTCTCCGCCCGGCTCAACATCCGCCGGCAGGATGAGATCGGGGTCATGGCAAAGACGATGGATGAGTTCGCCGGCGATCTCCAGACGAACGTCGTCGGGAACTTAAAGAAGATAGCACTCGGCGAGTACGTCAGGGAGTTCCCGATCACCGACGAGGGCGATGAGATTCGGCCCGCACTCGCCCTGATGGTCCAGTCCCTCGACCACCTCCACAAAGAGACGCTCAAACTCACGGATGCCGCCCGTGCAGGCGATCTCTCCATCCGGGGTGACGAGAAAGCGTTCCGCGGGGGGTACCGTATGATCATCGCCGGATTCAACAAGACCCTTGAGTCGATAACCGAGCCGGTGAACGAGGCGATGCGGCTTGCGAGGATCTACGCATCCGGTGACTTCACCGCCCGGTTCGACGAGAAGATCCCGGTCGCCGGGGAGTTCGTCGCCTACCGCGATGCCCTCAACACCATCGGAATCGAACTCTCCCGGCTGATGAAGCTGATCAGCGAGGAGCTCTACGAAGGGGTCTCGGTCCTCTCTCTCGCCTCAAACGAGATCCTGGCGGTCACGACCCAGCTCGCTACAGCGAGTTCACAGACGGCAGCAACGGTGAATGAGACCTCAGACTCAGTCGAGAGCGTCAGGAAGAAGACCGAACTTGTGAACCAGAAGACGAAGGGCGTCTCCGAGAAGGCGATGAAAGCCCTCGAAGTCTCGAAGGGCGGCCAGAGATCGGTGCGCGAGACACTGGAAGGCATGAACCAGATCCAGCGGCAGATGGACATCATCCGGATGAACGTCATCAGGCTCTCAGAGCAGAGCCAGGCCGTCGGCGAGATCATCGCCACGGTGACCGATATATCGGAGCAGTCCAACCTCCTCGCGGTGAACGCATCCATCGAGGCCGCAAAAGCCGGGGAGTTCGGGAAAGGGTTTGCGGTCGTCGCAAACGAGATTCACAACCTCGCCGAGCAGTCGAAGAAGGCGACATCGAACATCCGGGCCATCCTGACCGATATCCAGCAGGGTGTCTCCTCGACCGCTGCCTCGACCGAACAGGGGATGCGGTCCGTCGCGGATGCTGTCCGGTTGACGAACAACGCCCAGGAGGCGATCGAGGTGCTCGCCCAGTCGATCGCGGAGACGTCGCAGGAAGTCCTTGAGATCGCCACATCGATCCAGACCCAGGCCTCAGGGGTCGACCAGATCTCAAGCGCGATGGAGAACATACGCGACGCGGCACAGAAGAACCTTGAGACCACCCGCAAGGCGGAGAAGACCGCCGAGGATCTGCACGAACTCGGCGCCCGATTGAAGAGGATCACCCAGCAGTACCGGGTCTGACACGACATACCATGAGCGGGACGGACGAACAATTCCGTGCCCGCCTCCTTGAGACGTTCCGGGAGGAGGCGGACGAATATCTCGAAGCTATCACGAGGGGGTTGATCGATCTCGAGAAGACCGGACTCACGCCTGATCTGGTCGAGTCAGTCTACCGGAGGATCCACAGCCTGAAAGGTGCTTCACGGGCGGTCAACCTCCGGGAGATCGAGTCCCTCTGCCAGAACCTCGAGACCGTCTTCTCCCTCGTGAAACGGGGTGAGTACACCCCCCTGGTGGACGACTACGATCTCTTTCATGAGACACTCGCGGTCATAAAGGCGCTTCTCCAGGGCGAGCGACCCGGGACGCCGGTAGCGGAGATCATCAGGAGGCTCCGGACCCTCCCTGACAGGAAGGGGCCGGCCAGCGATGACCCGGATCGCGGGGATCTCCATGCACCGAAGACTGCCGGCGCCCGTGAGACCGGATCAGTGTTAGATCAGGGCACGGTGCGGGTCGCAGCCCACAGGCTCGACCAGCTCGCCGCCGGGGCCGACAGTCTTCTCACGACACAGATCTTTCTTTCGCACCGTATACGCGAACTCGAGGAGATGGCCACCCGTTTCACCCTCTGGCAGTGGAGCCACTCCCAGGTCTTCAGCGACCTGAACCTGATCCGCAGGAAGGCCTTCGGCGAGGAGAGGACGATGCTGCCCTACGACATGGTTCTGCCGCTCCAGCGGGTGGTCGAGCTCCTGGAGCACAACAGGGAGTTTGGAACCTACCTGCAGCACGACCTTGCGGCACACCTGCGGGCTATGGAGGTCGATCAGGCGGCGCTAAAAGCGAGCATCTCAAAGATCTCCGACCTGGTCCACGACGCCGCGCTGCTGCCGGCATCGAGCATGCTCGCGCCGTTCTCTGTGTTTGTGAGAGAGGTCTCCCGCACATCCGGGAAGTCCGTCGACTTCACGATCGAGGGAGGGGAGATCGAGGTGGATCGGCGTATACTCGATGCGCTGAAAGAGCCCATCATGCACCTGATCCGGAACAGCATCGATCACGGGATCGAGGACCCCGGAACCAGGGTATCCCGGGGCAAGCCTCCCACAGGAACACTCCGGATCCGGGTCTATCCCCGCTCCGGCAGCAGGGTCGGCTTTGAGGTGACCGATGACGGCGCCGGCATCGACAGCAGCGCTATCCGGAGGACCGCCGTCGAGGACGGAGTGATAACGAAGGAGGAGGATGCAGCCCTCACGGACAGCGAAGCGATCTGGCTCATATTCCAGTCAGGATTAACGACGAGCCAGGTCGTCACCGACCTCTCGGGGAGGGGACTCGGGCTTGCGATCGTCGAGGATACTATATCACGCCTCGGGGGACAGGTGACGGTATCCTCAACCCCCGGCAGGGGAACCACCATCACCTTCTCCGTCCCGGTGAGGAAGGCCACCCTCAGGGGTCTCCTCGTCCGCTCCGGGAGGCAGACCTACGCCCTCCCCATGCAACAGGTGAAGCGGGTTCTCCGGGTGCGCCCCGATTCTCTGGTTATCGCCCGTGACCGGCCGACGATCCGGTTCGCCGGGGAGACGATCGAGGTTGTTAGACTTACCGATATCCTGAACGTCCCTCTCTCGGGACCGCTACCCGATGAGACGCGACCGGCCCCCCTCGTCATCATAGCATACGGGGCGGGGCAGATCGCCTGTATGGTCGATGAGGTGCTCCGTGTGCAGGAGATCGTCGTCCGGCCGCTCGGGAGCCAGCTTCGCTCCGTTCGGAGGATCGACGGGGCCGTGATCCTCGGGGACGGGAGCGTGGCGCTCGTCCTCGATCCCCTGGAACTGATCCAGGACGCGATGCTGGCGAGTCGACCGGCACAGAATATCCCTGTCCGGGGGGAGGGTGGGCGGATCCTCGTCGTTGAGGACTCGGTTACATCGCGGATCCTTCTCCAGACGATACTTGAGGAGGCCGGATATCAGGTGGAGAGCGCTGTCGACGGCATAGATGCATTCGCAAGGCTTAAGCAGCATGAGTTTGATATGGTCGTTTCAGATGTGGATATGTCCCGGATGAACGGTTTTACGCTCACCGAGAAGATACGTGCCGAAGGCCGGCAGTTTGCCGGGATCCGGGTGGCGCTGGTCACCTCGCTCGACTCGCCCGAGGACCGGGAGCGGGGGAGAGCGGTCGGGGCTGATGCCTACATCGTCAAGAGCAGTTTCAATACAGAGGATTTTCTTGAGACAGTGCGTCGCCTTATGCGCCGCCGCTGATGGAGAGGTGCGATGATATGGAAGGTATACAGAATAGAAAAGGAATGAGCGCTCTGGTGGTAGAGGATAGCCGGACGCAGGCAGAGCTCATCCGCCACATTCTTGAGAAGGACGGATACGATGTCACCCTCGCCGAGGATGGGGTCAGGGCGATACAGCGGATAGAGGAGAGCCGGCCTGATATCGTCCTCTCCGACATCTTGATGCCNAACATGGATGGGTATGAACTCTGCCGCCAGATCAAGCAGAATTTCCCGGAGATCCCGGTCATCCTGGTCACAAACCTCTTTGACCCCGCCGATGTGATGAAGGGGCTTGCATCCGGGGCTGATAGTTTCATAGTCAAACCCGTCGATCCGGAGCTCGTCTACTCCCAGATCGAGGCTGTCCTCCGGACGGCAAGAGAACCCGACCCGGATGGCGCTCAGCCCGCAGAACTGGAGATCCCGTTCGCCGGCAGCACCTACACCATCACCGCCGGGAGACTCAGGATTGTAAACACCCTTCTCTCGACCTACACCGTCGCGGTGGCGAAGAACACCGAACTCCAGGAGGCACAGGAACAGCTCCACGCCTTAAACGATCGGCTCAAGGAGGCCGTCGAGGATCTCTCGCGCACGAACGAGAGGCTTGCGGCGGAGAACCAGGAGCGGAGGCGCGTCGAGAAGGCGCTCGCGGATGCGAACCGGAAACTCCAGCTCATGGCGAATATCACCCGTCATGACCTCTTAAATCAGCTCGCGGCGCTCTGGGGGTACCTCGACCTGGCCCGGGCGATGCGCGAGACAGAACCGACGGCCGCCTGGAATAACGTCGAGAGCGCCGGCAAGATTGCAAACCGGATCAGTAACACCGTCCAGTTCACCGCCGAGTACCAGAAGATCGGGTCCGCATCCCCCACCTGGCAGGAGATCCAGGCGCTCGTGAAACGATCGGAGCAGTATATATCGCTGGATCAGGTAACCCTCAAAAACGCTGTTCCCGAGAGAGTGGAGATCTACGCCGACCCGCTCATCGAGAAGGTCTTCTCAAACCTCATCGAGAACGCGCTACGTTATGGGAAAACAACCACCTCCATCACCTTCAGCCTCAGGCGGGATGGGGATGCCTGGATCATCATCTGCGAGGATGACGGAACAGGTATCCCCTATGATGAGAAAGAGAAGATCTTTACCTACGCACACGGCATGAACACCGGGCTCGGTCTCTTCCTCGCACGCGAGATCCTCGCCATCACCGGCATCACCATCCGGGAGACGGGAAAACCGGGGAGGGGTGCGCGGTTCGAACTTCTCTGCCCGGCAGGGGTGATCCGTGCTCCTGAACAGAACTCCGGGTGAGCATACCCCGTCGCAGGTGACCCCATGAGTACCGGAGACCGATTCACCACGTTCTTTGCCTGCAGGAGGAACCGTGTCGCGGCTGTCATCGGACTGACCGCGCTGACCCTCGGCGGGAGCCTGGTTGGCATGCTCCTCGGCATCCCGGCGAGTCTCCTCCCCGCCCTCCCGCTCAGCATACCGATCATCCTTGCGAGCTACTGGTATCCGCGCCGCGGTGTCCTCTTCTCCACCGGAACCGCGGCCGCCTACGTCGCCATGGCGTATATCTTCTCTCCGCCCGTCGCCCGGCTTGCGCTCAGCGTCCTCCCCCGCGCGGCCATCCTGATCCTGGTCGGCTGCGTGGTCGCGTTCCTCTCGATGAGACTCCGGGAGTCCGAGCAGCAGATGAACCAGATCATCGAGTTCCTGCCTGATGCGACCTTCGCTATCGATCTCAATGGGAGGGTCATCGCCTGGAACCGTGCTATTGAGGAGATGACCGGGGTGAAGAAGGACGCCATGCTCGGCCGCGCCGATCGCGAGTATGCCCTGCCGTTCTTTGGAGAACGTCGGGCGCTGCTCGCCGATCTGGTCATCAGAGGTGATGCAGGGGCTGATCTCCCATCGGTCAGGAGGGTGGGGGATGTCCTCATATCAGAGGCCCACACACCCCGTCTCCGGGGCGGTCGGGGGGCACACATAAGGTTCGCGACGACCGCGCTCCTCGACTACGAGGGGAGGGTTGCAGGAGCCATCGAGTCCATCCGGGATATCACCGATGAGGTCATGATGGAAGGGGCGCTCCAGAATACCGGTCGCCAGCTCAACACCCTCTCGGGGATCCTCCGCACCGATCTCTCAAACAGACTTGCAGTCCTCTATGGTCATCTCTCGGTGGGTGTGATGAAGTTCGATGACCCCGCAGTCCTCTCGTATATCAGCGACCTTGAGGATGCTGCAAACGGTATCAGGCGACAGATAGAGATCTCCCGTGACTTCCGCGACATCGGGACATCGCCGCCGGCATGGATGCCTGTGCAGGCGACCGTCATGAACGCGGCGAGTACCCTCTCATTCGGTGACGTCTCCCTCGAAGCATGGACAGAGAGGCTTGAGATCTTCGCCGATCTGCACCTTGAGACGGTCTTTACCCACCTCTTCGAGAACTCGCTCGCCCCGGCGACGGGCGCGACCCGGATCATTGTCACCTACCACCTGCGCCCGGAGGGTTGCGCAATCATCGTCGAGGACGACGGGACCGGTATCCCTGATGAGATGAAAGGAGGGCTCTTCATCCAGAAGGAAGACGGCTACGGGCGGGGCCTCTTCCTCGCCCACGAGATCCTCGCAATCACCTCCATCACCATCCGCGAGACGGGGAGGTTCGGGACAGGGGCGAGGTTCGAGCTTCTCGTGCCTCAAGAGGGATACAGGATCGTCTGATGAGACTGGCGCTCCGCCTCTCGTACTTCGGGGACGGTTTCTTCGGCTCGCAGATGCAGCCCGGACTCCGCACCGTGGAGGGCGAGTTCATAGCGGCCTGCAGGCGTCTGGATCTCTTCACTGACTGGCGGGAGGCGGGGTACTCCATGGCCGGCCGCACAGATCGCGGGGTGCATGCCCGGTGCCAGGTCTGCTCGTTCTCCACCGGTGAGCCGGATCGGGCGATCCGGGCACTGAACCGGGTGCTCCCGGGGGATATCTGGTGCACGGCATGGGCGGATGTGCCGGCGGGGTTTCACCCGCGCTACGATGCCGTATCGCGAACCTACCGCTACTACTTCTTCCCGGCCCCGGGCGATACCACTCTCATGCACGAGGCAGCAGAGAGGTTTGTCGGCCGGCATGACTTCTCGGCGTTCGCCCGTGCCGGCGACCGGAACCCCGAACGGGAGGTGCTCTCTGCACGGGTCTTTGAGAGCGGGCGGTTCGCTGTCTTCGAGGTGACCGGAGCGAGTTTTCTCTGGAATATGGTCCGGGGTATGGCGACGGCGCTTGACCGGGTGGGGAGGGGCGAGATGGATCCGGAGGAGATAGCCCGCCTCCTCACCGATCCACCCGTTCAAAGGCTCCCGGCGGCGCCCCCGGAGGGGCTTGTGCTCCAGGATATCGACTACGGGATCTCCTTTACACCGCTCCCGACTGATGAGAAGGACCGGGGATACCGGGCCAGTCGACGCTACAACTACCACACCATCATGGCTGAGGTAGCAGCACTCCTTGCCCCGGAGGATGAAAAACTACACGGCTGAGGTGGAGTGCGGGTCCAAATATATTATATATTAGTATCGGATGAGGCAGGATACTACAGGGCATGCACAGGTAAAAGATTCTTTTCGTTCTCGCTATGAATAAAGAATTTCACGTGAGGCGGCGGATCATCCCGGGGAGGTGCGGCAGGCGAAATCAGTTTTCCTGCCCTCCAACAGAAATAACTTAACTTAAATGTTACGGTTGTTGAGGTTCGATGAGAGTGGATCCTTTGAGGATCAGAGCGCCCGGATCATCCCATCAACGATCAATGCATGATCTCCATTCTCACCCCCTCTCCCACAACATTTAAATGAGCGGAGAATGGAATAGAAGCCTGGATGTTAATTAAATTAATTTAGTACATCTTATTTGTTAACTGTTTTAGTTTAATAATAACCTATTAATATATCCCTGCACAGTCCCGCTTCAGTACGTCAAGAGGGGAAAGTGAATGTACGACAGGGATCCGGTTCCCGGGGGACCATCCACTCATCAGAGCGGATGGTTCACTGGAGAAATAGCTGTGCCATTACCACAGTGCAGAGATGCAGAGATAGACAGGTGGATCGAACAAAACACCGACTACAACCTCGATCAGGAGAACCAGATGCATGTCCCTGCTCTCCGATGTGAGGTACAGGAGCAGATCAACCCTCTACGAGCGCCGGCAGTCACCGGGTACCGGCGGATGGTGAACGAAGCCGTTGAATCTGCCTCCGCCCGATCCCGCCGGCCGGGCAACAAAAGAACACTTGCAGCGATCCCCTGCTTCAACGAAGAGGTTGCCATCGGTTCAGTCGTCCTGATGGCCCGATCGCACGTCGATGAGGTTCTCGTGATAGATGACGGGTGTACAGACAATACCGTGAAGGTCGCCCGGGACGCCGGAGCGACCGTGGTCTCTCACGGGACCCGGATAGGAAAAGGAAGGGGGATAAAGAGTGCTCTTGAGTATGCAGTCAGGTACGATTACGACTGCCTGGTCTTTATGGATGGGGACGGCCAGCACAACCCCGATGAGATACCTGTCCTGATTGAACCTATCCTCTCCGGTAATGCTGATCTCGTCATCGGGTTTCGAACCCTCGATCAGATGCCCAGATATCGGAGATTCGGGAGGATGGTGCTCGATATCGCCTCCAGCAATGGCAGTTCGATCACAGACTCGCAGTGTGGATTCCGGGCACTGGGCAGGAAGAGCATGGAATCGATGAACAGTACGTTGAAGAGGGATGACTTCTCGATCGAGTCAGAGATGCTCATGGTCGCGCAGAAAAATCATCTCCGTATCAATGAAACGCCGATCAACTGCAGGTATGGTGATTTTGATACATCTACGATGAATCCGGTATCCCATGGGATAGAGGTACTTGGATCAATACTCTGGCTCACGGCAGAGAGAAGACCCCTCTTAAACATCGGCCTGCCCGGGCTTGTTGTGATGCTTGCAGGCGTATACTTTGCACTCCAATTTCTCCAGGAATTTGCCGAAACCGGCATCCTCCCGATCGGGCGGGGCATGCTCGCATCACTCCTCCTGATCCCGGGGGCTACCATCCTCACAGCAGGTCTGGTGCTTGCTCTCGCCGCAAGAATGCGGGGGTGAGGTGAATGAAGGAGGGTGCGGAATGATCGGAATCACCGACTGTCCGTACTGCATGTGGAGTCGGATGATGAGGAGAATGAAGGAGGATGCGGAATGATCGGAATACTGCTCGGCACGCGACCCGAGATCATCAAGATGTCTCCAATAATCAGGGAGTGTGAGCGAAGGGATCTTGACTACTTTATACTCCACACGGGGCAGCACTACTCCTACGAGATGGATCGGGTCTTCTTTGAAGAACTCGAACTGCCTGACCCCGACTACAACCTCGACGTGGGTTCCGGAACCCATGCGGGCCAGACGGCGAAGATTATGGCGGGCGTCGAGGATGTTCTGATAAAGGAGTCCCCCGGGATAGTCCTTGTCCAGGGGGACACAAACACCGTCATGGCCGGGGCCCTCGCGGCGTCAAAACTTCATATACGGGTGGGCCACGTCGAGGCAGGTCTCCGGAGTTTCAACCGCCGGATGCCGGAGGAGATCAACCGGGTCGTCACCGATCACATATCGGATTATCTCTTTGCACCGACAGAGAACGCCCGGATGAACCTCCTCGCAGAGGGCATCGATGATAAAAAGATCTGTGTTACCGGAAATACCGTCGTCGATGCGGTGTACCAGAGCCTCGAGATCGCGAAGAAGCGGGCCGACACCCTCAAAGACCTCGATCTCGAGCCCCGTAACTACTTCCTCGTCACCGCCCACCGGCAGGAGAACGTGGACAACCGGGCCCGGCTCAGGGGGATCTTAGAAGGACTTATCGAGGTGCAGAAGGAGTTCCCCCTGCCGGTCGTCTTCCCCGTCCATCCAAGGACCGAGAAGCGGATTAAAGAGCTGGGAATCGAGGTCAACGGACTGAACCTGACAAAACCCTTCGGGTTCCTGGAGTTCCTGCAACTTGAATCGCAGGCGAAACTCGTTTTGACCGATTCCGGCGGTGTCCAGGAAGAGACCTGTATACTCGGTGTTCCGTGCGCCACGATGCGTTACGATACGGAACGGCCGGAGACGCTGGACGTCGGATCGAACATCCTGGTCGGCACCGATGCAGAGACGATCCTCGAGGGAGTCCGCTCCGCAGCCGCCCGAAAACAGAGCTGGAAGAACCCGTACGGGGACGGGATCGCCGGAAAAATGATCGTGATGGTCTGTACCGCAGCACGAACCCAATAACTATCAGGGGAAGACATCTATGAAGATCTGTGTACTGGGATTAGGGCACATAGGATTGCCGACCGCACTGCTGCTTGCCGCTCATGGCTCAAATGTTGTAGGCGTCGATGTAAAGAAGAGTGTTGTAGACTGTCTGAATCAGGGAAAGCTCCCATTTAAGGAACCTGGTATTGAAGATCTTTATCTCCGGGCAAAGGATCGGTTTACCGCGAAGAGCAGCCCCGGGAACGCGGATGTCTTCCTGATAGCTGTTCCGACTCCGCTGGATCCGACAACAAAAATCTCCAACCTCTCCTATGTCCGGAGGGCGGCAGGGATGATCGCAGATCACATCAAAGAGGGAGACCTGGTCATCCTTGAGTCGACCGTCCCTCCCGGAACGAGTGAGCGGGTCGTCATCCCCGTGCTTGAGAAGAGCGGCGTTGCTATAAGAGATTTCTTGTATGCGCATTGCCCTGAGCGGGCGATCCCGGGACGGACCGTACAGGAGATGATCTACAACAACCGCATCATCGGTGGGTATGACCGGGATTCCACCGATCAGGCGATCTCTCTCTACCAGACCTTCGTCCGTGGTGAGATATACACGACCGAAACACGGACGGCTGAGTTTGTCAAACTGATGGAGAACACCTGCCGTGACGTGAATGTCGCGCTCGCAAACGAGTTTGCAAAACTCGCAGAAGAGTGCGGCGTCAACGTCTGGGAGGCCATCACCCTTGCAAACAAGCATCCCCGGGTCTCGATCTTAAACCCGGGCCCGGGGGTGGGGGGGCACTGCATCGCCATCGATCCCTGGTTCCTGACCGAGAACTCGACAAGGTGCAGGATGGTCTCAACGGCACGGGAGGTTAACGACTCCATGCCAAACTACGTGCTATACCTCACCCGCAACCTGCTACACGGCATCAAAAATCCGGTCATCAGTATCTTTGGCGTCGCCTACAAGGGCAACATCGGCGATACCCGGGAGAGCCCGGCGCTCAAGTTCATCCAGCTCGCCGAGAACGAGGGTTACGCTATCAGGTGCCATGACCCTTACGTGAAGGATTTCCCGCACCCGCTCATGGATGCCGCTGATGCGGCAGCCGGAAGCGACTGCGTCGTTGTGCTCGCCGACCACGACTGTTTCCAGAAAACTGATCCTGCGGATCTTCAGGTCCGAACAAAATTTGTCATAGACACCAGGAACATCCTCGACCATGAGCGGTGGATCAGGCAGGGTTTTGCTGTCCGGGTGCTTGGTGATGGTTCACAGGTGCCACCAATCGCCCTGGAAGAAGATATCCCACTGGCGGGCCTGTATTCGACAGATGTGACCCGGCCAATCGCAACCCCACCATCGGTCCCTCTGTTCACCCCGGGTGGGCGGGGGAGGTTCCTTTAACACCGGGAATGGGCCTTCCCGGGATAACCTTCGCATCCAGATAACACGAGGAGTCCCATGAGACGGGTATGCATCATATCACAACATTTTCCACCGGAGAAGTCCGGGAACGCATCACGTACCTACGACACTGCCGTGCACCTCGCAAGATCCGGTATCGATCTGACAGTACTTGCACCGCATCCAACGTTTCCCACAGGGTCGTTCCCGCGCACCTGGAGGCGAATCCGGGAGGAGGAGGTCGATGGGGTCCGGGTCGTGCGTCTCTGGACCTGGCAACCTGGTTCAGGAGATCCGGGATTTATGAGCAGAATGGCCTACTACCTCACCTTTCCGCTCCATGCTCTTCTCTGGCTTTGCTTTCCCTGGAACCGGTTTGACCTGGTCATCACATCAGCCCCCCCCCTCTTCACCGGAATCCCGGGCTACGTGCTCCAGCGGATATCCGGGGTGAAGTGGATCCTCGATATACGCGATCTCTGGATCGATGCGTCTATAGGCCTTGGATTCCTCAAAGAAGGGAGCACCTACGAAAAGATGAGCCGGAAATTTGAGGGGATCTGCCTCGCCCGTGCTGATCTTGTGAGCGTCACGACCGAAGAGCTCGGGCGGAAGATCGCGTCGCGCTACACCGTCACGGCCCCCATAGAGCTGATGCCAAACGGCGTCAATACCGATCTCTTCCGCCCCGCAGAGAGAGGAAAGAAGCAGCAGATCGTATATGCCGGCAACGTGGGGCATGCACAGGATCTCGAGAAGGTAGCCCTCGCCGTCAAGTCGATGAACGGCACCTACAACCTGAAGTTTCTCATAGCAGGTGATGGAGACATACGCAAACACCTCGAGCGGTTGGTGGAGGCGGAGAACCTGACCGAATCGGTTATCTTCACGGGCGCCCTCCCCCGAGAGGAGATCCCGGGGTTGCTCTCCGAGTCGCTCGTAGGGATGGCGCCGCTGAAGCGACTTGCGACCCTCGAGTACGCTGCTCCCACCAAGGCCTACGAGTACATGGCGTGCGGGATACCCTTCGTCGGGTGCGGAGACGGCGAGATTGCCAACCTCGCCAGGGAATCGGGTGCAGGGGTCATAGCCGATAACACCCCGGAGGCGATCGCCGCGACACTCTCTTCGCTCCTGGATGATCCGGCGAAGATGGAGGAGATGGGTCGCCGGGGGCGGGAGTATGTCGCGGAGCACTACGACCGGAGAGCGATCACCCTCAAACTGAAGCAGCATATCGAGAGGATGACATGGATGGGCGTTTGAGATCACTGGTCACCCGAATGAGCGGAGCGGTCCGGGAGATGGTGGTCGTCGACGGCGAGACCGCGTACATCCCCGACCCGGTATTTGGCATCATCAGAAATCGGGTGCACGCCGAGGTTGCAAGGACGCTGCTCCGCACGGGCGGCGATCCGCTCGCAGAACACCTCCTGAACTACATCGTGAACTGCCAGAATCCAGATGGATCCTGGAACGAGGTCCACGTCAACTACAACCAGCCTTCGGCCCTGGTCACCGCCTTTATCGGCGATGCACTGCTGGAGGCGGCTGACCGCTACCCCCATGAGGATGCGATCGAGAGAGCCCGGAACTGCGTCATCGCCGCCGAAAGGCGGCCCGGCTACTTCCTGAAATCGGCACAGTATACCGCTGACCACTTAAACGTCGACGCCTCCTGCGGGGCGTTCCTTGCACGCTACGCAGAGCGATACGATGACCCGGTTGCCCGTGCGGCGGCCGTTCGGGCTGTGGAGAACGTCGTCGGGCACCAGCGAGACGATGGTGTCTACCCGTATGCCGTGGACAGGGGAACCTACCCCTACATCTTCAACCTGCCCTGCGCCCACTACCAGGGGGTGACCCTCTACTACCTTGCGAAAGCAAACGACGTGCTCAAAGAGCGCTGGATCAGTGAGAGCCTCACGGAGGGTGTGCGCTGGCTCGCGGCCATCCTGTGCCCCTGTGGGCAGTTCAACTGGTCGGAGAGCGGTCTATCCTTTGCCTACCATCTCTCGGGAGCGTACGCATTCGCGCACGCCTCCTTCATCCACGCATCCCGGGGCAACGGCCACTACCTGGAGCATGCCGGTCTATGTTTTTACAGACTTGAGGAGATCGTCCGGGAAGGGCTTGCGCTCCGGTGGGAGCCGGAATCCTGGAACAGCCTGCCCCCATCGATCGCTGATGCAGCGAGGATGGCATCGATCGGGGGGTTTCCGGCACGACACCGGGCGTTTCGGTTCGGCTACGCAGTCTACCGGCAGGTCGCCCGGAGGAGGTACAGCGAGACCGCGGAGGCAGGATCGTTTTGGGTTCTCTGCCGGCTGCTCGGGATCCAGCCATCGACCGTGGAACCCTCAAAGAACTTTTCCGATCTCTTCATGACGTCTGAGGTTCTCGACTGCCTCAGCCAGGCGGAGATCTGGGGGAATACGCATGAAACAGGTATTACTTGACCTGCAATCAGGGTCTATTCAGGTGGAGGATGTCCCCGTTCCCACCGTGTCGCGGGGGGTCATCGTTCAGAACGCCTGCTCCCTCATCAGCGCGGGCACAGAGTCGTCGCTCATCAACCTCGCGGGGCAGTCGCTCGTCGGGAAGGCGAAGGCACGCCCGGATGATGTGAGGAGAGTCCTCCAGAAGATCGGCACCGACGGCCCCCTCCCGGCGTACCGGCAGGCGATGGGCCGGCTCTCAAAGCCGGAACCGCTCGGTTACAGTTGTGCCGGGACGGTGGTGAAGACCGGGACCGATGACTTCGAGGTCGGCGACCGTGTCGCGTGCGGGGGGGCCGGGTACGCGGTGCATGCCGAGTACGTATCGGTGCCGAGGAACCTCTGCGTGAAGATTCCTGAGGGCGTCGAGTTCCGGGAGGCAGCGTTTGCGACCGTCGGCTCGATCGCGATGCACGGTCTCCGGAACGCTCAGGTCACGGTCGGTGAGAGCGTCGCGGTGATCGGACTCGGGCTGATCGGGCTGCTCACGGTCCAGATCCTCAAAGCCTCGGGGTGCCGGGTCATCGGGATCGATATCGACCGGGAGAAACTCTCTCTCGCGTCAGACCTCGGTGCCGACGCCGTCTCAAACTACGATGGCCTCACGGAGCGGATGAAGGCGTTCTCGTCGTTTGGGGCGGATGCGGTCATCATCACTGCGGCCACCCGGTCGAGCGCCCCCATTGAGGCTGCCGGCCGCCTGGTCAGGGACCAGGGCAGGGTCGTCGTCGTCGGGGATGTGGGCATGAACGTGCCCCGGAATATCTTCTACGAGAAGGAGGCTCCTATAATCGTCTCCCGGTCCTACGGTCCCGGCCGCTACGACCGGAACTATGAGGAGCGGGGGATCGACTACCCCATATACGTGCGGTGGACCGAGCGGAGGAACATGGAGGCGTTCCTTGAACTGGTGCGGCAGAAGAAGATCGACCTCGACCGCCTGATAACCCACACATTCGCGCTTGAGGATGCACCAGGAGCCTACAACCTCATCAGCACCGGAAAGGAGCGGTATATCGGGGTTCTCCTGCAGTACAGCCCGAACGGCATGGGAGCTCTCGATACCGTCGCTCATCTTCCGGAGGCGGTGCGGAAGAAGAGGACGGACGGGGTCAGGACGCTCGGGTGTATCGGCGCCGGGATCCACGCTACAGGCTCGCTCTACCCCCACCTCCCGGCCCTCCCCGTGAACCTCGCCGGGCTCTCGACCGCGACAGGGCTTTCAGCGCACTCGGTCGCGAAGAAGTATGGGTTTTCCTACTGCACAACGGACTACCGGGAGATCCTCGATGACCCGGATATCGATGCGGTGATGATCGCGACCAGGAACGACCTCCACGCCCCGATGGCGATCGAGGCGCTACATGCCGGAAAGGACGTATTTGTGGAAAAACCACTTGCGACCGATATCGATGAACTCAGGGATATCGTTCAGGCATGGAACGAGTCTGAGGGACGGATCATGGTCGGGTTCAACCGACGCTACTCGCCGCTTGCGCAGAAGATGAAGGAGTTCTTCGGGAACCGGAGCACTCCGGCGGTTCTGCACTATCGCGTCAATGCCGGGCAGATCCCCACCGATCACTGGGTGCATGACGATGAGCAGGGGGGCGGCATGCTGATATCGGAGTGCTGCCACTTCATCGACTTCATGCAGTTCATCACCGGGGCGATGCCGGTCCAGGTCTACGCCCGGGCGATCGGGCCGGCCGGGAGCCACCAGAAGTATGACAACTTCCAGGCGACCCTGGCGTTCGATGAGGGGTCGGTCGGCACAATCACCTACACGACGCTCGGCGATCCCTCGTACCCGAAGGAGACCGTCGAGGTCTTCTGCGATGGCGCCGTGGCGAGGATCACCGACTTCCGCGACCTCGAGCTCCGGCGGGACGGGAAGGCGTCGAGGGAGAGGCGGTGGCTCGCCCAGGACAAGGGGTTTGCCGGCGAACTCCTGGCGTTCGTGAAGGGCGATCTGCCGGACTTTGCCGGGAGTGTCGCGACGACGCTTGCGACGTTCCGGGCGTGGGAGTCGATCGAGGTCGGGGAGGTCCGGGAGATCGATGTTGGGGAGGTCGGGGTGTAGGAGAGCATACTCGTCTGACAGAAGCGCTATATTCGTTGATAATATCCTCAAATTTTGCAACCATCTGGCTTATAAGCCCCGGAATCCTCCTCAACGGAAAACCCTAACTCGCCACACCGTCTCGAAAAACATTCCGGATAAAGGGGTAATGCCGGTGTGCTACAACATCGGCACGCGAGAGCACTTTAACCGAGAGCCGTTCACCTGTCTGCATCAGTAGATCAAAAGCAATTCCAGCGAGGAATTCACGAATGCGAAAGTCCTCACCAGATGTTATAACAAGAATATCGATATCTGAGTCAGGGCGGTCATCCCCTCGTGCCACAGAGCCAAAGAGTATGATCTCTTCTATCGCGCCCCCGTATGCCTCCCGTGCCTTTGCCGCGAACTCATTGACGACCGACTGCCTGACCAGAAGCATGCAATCAGATGAGCTTATGAGTCAGCAGGGATAATGGTTGCTGTTGTCTGAGTCCCGGGGAACCCCGGACGACGCTCCGCACAGGGGGGAAGGCGAGCCGATNGATCGGTTACGATCCGCCGGCCACCNGCCAGAAAAAGAACCCCCGAACCCGGCAGATCCACACCAGGCCCCGCCCGGGGGATGAAGTTGGGGCCNGTCATCTGCCCACTCCCCGGGCCTGCCAGCCCGCCACCTACACGGATGACATCCGGGCGTTCTGCACATACGAGAGCTGCTCCGCTATCCTCTCCTGTATCGATCGCGGGTCCTCTTTTGCAAACGCCTCCTCCCACTCATCGTGCCGGCACGAGCAGTCCAGGCCCTCGAACACCGCCAGGTCGAAGTGCCGGTTATACTGCTCGATCGCTTTGATGATCCCGGCATCACACCTCCCNCAGTTCCGGGCCCAGTCGAGNGACTCGACCGAGTAAGTCCAGGGGCTGACATAGACATGAGCACGGTCCCCGAACCGCTCCTGGCACCTCTGCAGGAGATCGATGAGGCTCCAGAGCCATGGCGGGCGGTAGAGGTCGTTCTTCCAGAGTTCATGCACGACAGTATGTTTCTCGACCGTCGTCACCTCGAGGTCCACGTAGTCGATCCCACGGGAGACACAGTAGGAGATCGTCCGCAGGATATCGTCTGTCGCCTCCGCCTCTGTGAGGAACGGCGGTTTGACAAGCAGGAGTGGTTTTGTCAGCACACCCATCCCCTGCATCCTCGAGTGGAAGTGATCGAAGTTGTTGGCCGAGAAGCCTTTGTTGATACAGAGGTTCATCACCCGGGTATCCGCAGACTCAAAGCCGAACGCCACCTCAAGCTGTCGCCCGTTCAGGGCCTTCTTCATCTTCGCGACATGCTCATCGGGAGAGTAATCTATCCTCGACTCAACGACCACCTTCTTGATGTTCTCATACCCGTTGATGTACGAGCAGATCTTCTCGATGGCGGCAACC
>JGI24710J26742_10000865_pt1 | contig 28292 bp, 23 predicted proteins | sample BioPla2DNA2_FD_26742 | JGI IMG/M metagenome (IMG submission 26742)
GATGATGATGATTTTATTAGTGACGATGATGAAGACGAAGAAGAAGTAATTGCTGAAACAACTGAAGAGTTTGATGATTCTTTAGAAGATGAAGATGAAATAGATGAAGATGAAGATGAGATTGGGCTTGAGGGATTAACCGTTTTGCCTGAAGATGAATTAGAAGATTAAATTTATAAAATATAAAACAATGATATAGCAATATTAATAAAACCCCCTAGGAATAAAATACTAGGGGGTTATTAATATTTAAATAATTTTAATACTATTTTGTTTCTGAAATTGTAATGTTTACAAGAAAAACATTATATGTTAAAATAAAACTGGTGGTATTTGTGGGTAGAACTGTTAAGTATACCGGAATTTCCAATGAAGACGTTTTGAGAGGTCCTGATTATCTTAATTGGATAGTTAGTATTAATAAAGCAATACTCAATTATAAGGAACCATCAAAAAATAATAATTATGAATTTTAAAAAATTTAGAAAATCCTGTTACTAAAAATATGTTATTCAGACTAGAAGGTTATGATTTAATAACAAATAAATTTAAATATATAGATGATAAAATTAATCAAACGGTTAATTTTATATTTGTTAAATGAACTAAAAAATTATTATATAAACTACCTAGTGATATTACGGTAATATTAAGAAAAAGGTTTTATGATTTAGGGTTTTTAGATTTAAATTTCGTGTTTACCGTACAAGAAATTTCTAAAATGGAAAAATATCGATTAATTGAATATCTTCAAGATAATTTAAATAAAATAAATAATATTATTAAAAAAGACCCTTTATGCGCGAAATATATAAAATTATTAGCAACACCCCCAAAAAAGGTTAGATTATTGCGATGACTTAAAAATAGAATAAAGGAAACATTAAAATTTTAAATTATATTTTGGGTTCCTTTTTTAATTTTATTATTAATAAAAACTTGATATAATTTAATCATAATTAATACATTTTAAAATAAAAGGAGATGAATAAACTGTGTTAGAACGTTTAAAAGCTGTTGAGAAAAGGTATAATGAATTAAGTGAAGAATTAACAAAAACGGAAAACATTTCTAATATAAAAAGGATGACAGAGTTATCAAAGGAACAATCAGATATAACAGATGCTTATGAAAGTTATCAAAAATATAAACAATTGATTAATGCTATTGATGATGCTAATAGTATGATTAATGATCCGGAATTGGGTGAGATTGCAAGATCAGAATTAATTAGTTTGGAAAAAGAAAAAGAAGAGTTAGAATCAGAAATTGAGATTATTTTATTACCTAAGGATCCCAATGATGGTAAAAACGTTATCATTGAAATTAGAGGGGCTGCAGGTGGTGATGAAGCAAATATTTTTGCTGGTGATTTATTTCGTATGTATTCCAAGTATGCTGAAGATAAGGGATGGCGTATTGAAATAATCAACGAAGAGCACGGAACTTCTGGTGGCTTTTCCCAAATTGAATTTATGGTTAAGGGAGAAAATGTTTATTCTAAACTTAAGTATGAAAATGGAGCTCACCGTGTTCAACGAGTTCCAGCTACTGAAACTCAAGGTAGGGTTCATACCTCAACAGCAACAGTTTTAGTTATGCCCGAAGTCGATGAAGTTGATATCGAAATAAAACCAACGGATTTAAAAATTGATGTCTACAGAAGCGGTGGTGCTGGTGGGCAATCTGTTAATACCACTGATAGTGCCGTTAGAATAACGCATTTACCAACTGGAACAGTTGTTACTTGTCAAAATGAGCGAAGCCAAATTCAAAACCGAGAAAAAGCCTTGCAATTATTAAGAGCGAAGGTGTATGAAGAAACAATTAGAAAACAAGAAGAAGAAGTTGCTGATTCTAGGAGAAGTAAAATTGGTACTGGTGATCGTTCAGAAAAAATTCGTACATATAATTATCCACAAAATCGCGTAACTGATCATCGTATATCATTAACGATAAAGCAACTTGACCGTATTATTGAAGGTGATTTAGATGAAATTATTGAATCGCTAATAACGGAAGATCAAAAAAGGCGTTTACTTGGTGAATAATGAAAGATATTGAATATTTAAAAAAATATTTAGCTAATAAAGATGATTTAAATAGTGCTATAAAAAAACTTGAGAACGGTGAACCTGTTCAATATATTGTCGGTGAAGTAGATTTTTATGGAATTAAAATCAAAGTAAATAAAAATGTTTTAATTCCAAGATTTGAAACTGAAGAATTGGTTTTTAAAACAATAAAATATATAAAAAAATGTTTTGAAAAACCAATTAAGATAGTTGATTTGGGAACAGGAAGTGGTTGTATAGCAATCGCGCTTAAGAAAAAAATGCCTGATAATTTTGTAAGTGCTGTAGATATATCAAAGGAAGCTTTGGCAGTGGCGAATGAAAATGCTTTGCTTAATGAAGTTGATATTAATTTTTATTTAGGAAATATGCTTAAACCTTTAAGTGGAAAATATGATTGTATTATTAGTAATCCACCTTATATTGATTATGNTGAAGAANTAATGGATATTGTAAAAAATCAAGAACCACACTTGGCATTATACGCTAAAAATAAAGGTTTAGAATATTATGAAGTTATTTTAAAAGATGCCAGAAAATATTTGAATGATCAGTATTTAATAGCCTTTGAAATTGGTGCTTTGCAAGCGAAAGATATAAAAAAAATGGCTCAAACATATTTGTCTAATTCTTTAATAAAAATTGAGCAAGATATGCAAGGGCGAGATCGATTTATTTTTATTTATAATGCTAGATAAAAGCCTCATATTGTGGGGTTTTTTGATATTTCTATTTATATAAAAATACTTCCATGATATAATTATATTGGTGATAGCATGGATGAAAAATTAAAAACTTTATTAAATCAATTATCCTTAGATGATAGTGACTNTAAATGTTTTGAAGGTGGTTGCATTGAAAAAATTATCTATTATGAAGATGAGAATAACTATCAATTTATAATAAAAACTAATCAATTTTTACCAGTTGATGTATATGATAAATTTATTAATGATTTACCTAAACGCTTTCCTACAGCGAATAGTATAGATGTAAAATTAATTGTGAATAGTAAAGGTCAAGATTGTGTAAATGACTATTTTATTTATGCTATAGACAAATACACCAAGGAATTTCCTTTATTATCAACATTTAAGGAAGCAACTTTAAGTTATGATAAAGATATTTTAACAATTGAGGTTGCCAATAAAGCAGAGGAAATGAAACTGGCAAGTATAAAAAAACAATTGCTAGAGGATTTTAAAAAATTTGGATTTGGGACTTTAAAACTTAAAATAAAAATTAATCCTTTAAAAGCTCAAGTGATTAAAGAAGAAATTGAATTAATGATTGAAGAGGATGTTAAAAAAATTAATGGAACTGTAAAGTCTACAATTGTTAATACAATTGTTATGGGACAAGAAATAAAAGGTAAAACCACAACTCTTCATAATCTTATAGCTGAAGTCGATAATGTTATTGTTGAAGGACATATTTTTGGAATTGATTATTTTGAATCTAATAAATCAAATTTCAAAATAATTACTTTGAAAATTACTGATTATACCGATAGTATGTATTGTAAAATCTTTACTAAAGATGATGACCAATATAATAAATTGAAGAAACAATTAAAAGTTGGTAATTGGTATAAAATTAGAGGATATAGTAAAAATGATGTATATTCAAAAGAGTTAGTATTGAATGTTCGCGATATAAATATTTTGGAAAAGGAAGAAGCAATAATAGAAGATTGCGCGCTTGTAAAAAGAGTTGAGTTACATACTCATACTTTTATGAGCCAAATGGATGGATTAATAAACCCTTCAGATCTAGTGAAATATGCTAAAAAAATGGGACATAAAGCAGTGGCTGTAACAGATCATAATGGTGTTCAATCATTCCCGGAAGTTTATCGTACTTTGAAAAATATAAACAAAGGTTTAAAAGAAGGGGAAGAACCATTTAAAGTTTTATTTGGATCAGAATTAACGATGATAGATGATCAAATAAACATTGTTTTTCGTCCAACTGAGGAAAAATTATTAGATACAACTTATATTGTTTTTGACTTCGAAACAACTGGACTTAATGCGGGTGGTGGAGATTCAATTATCGAAGTTGGAGCGGTTAAACTTTTTAATGGTGAAATCATCGATCGCTTTTCAGAATTAATTGATCCTGGGATTCCACTTCCACCTAAAATAACTGAAATAACTAATATAACTGACGAGATGTTACAAGGAAAACCATCTGAGGAAGATGTTATCAAACGTTTTATTGAATGGTTTGGTGATGTTCCTTTAGTGGCTCATAATGCTAAATTTGATTTATCATTTTTAGAAATAGCTTATTCTAAATATAATTTAGGAACTTTTTCTAATACTGTAATAGACACTTTGGAGTTATCGAGAACTTTGGATGCGAATTTTAGTCGTCATAGTTTATCGGCTTTAGTCAAAAGGTATAATGTTGAATTTGATGAAGATTCTCATCACCGTGCTGATTATGATGCCGAGGGTACAGCTATGGTTTTTCATAAAATGTTAAAAAAACTAGTTGATCAAAAATTTGTTACTATAAGTGATTTAGATAAATTAGTTACAAAAGATGAAATTCATAAATTTGGATCTGCTTATCATATTAATTTGTTAGCTAAAAATAAAACAGGATTAAAAAATTTATTTAAAATTATCAGTTTAGCCAATACAAAATATTTGTATAAAACACCTCGTATTTTAAGAAGTGAAATCGAAAAGTTAAGAGAGGGGTTATTAATTGGTAGTGGCTGTTATGGAAGTGAAGTATTTGTAGCAGCTCGTTCTAAAACTGATGAGGAATTAACTGATGTAATGAAATTTTATGATTACGTCGAAGTTCAACCTATAGATTGTTATGATCATTTGTTACAAGGTGGGGATTTTCCAAGTAAAAACGATATAATAGAGCATGTTAAAAAAATTATTAGAGTAGCTAAAGAAGCTGGTGTTTTGATAGTTGCTACTGGTGATGTTCATCATTTAAGACCAGATGATAAAATATATCGTGAAATTATTGTTAATCAAAAAGTACCGGGTGGTGGTCGTCATCCGCTAGCTCGAAAAAACATTACGTCTATTCCTAGCAATCATTTTAGGACAACAGATGAAATGATGGAAAACTTTTCGTTTTTAGATAAAGAAATTGCTGAAGAAATTATTGTAACTAATACTAATAAAATTGCAGATATGGTTGAAATGTTTGAAGTTATTGTAGATACTAAAGGTATCCCATTTTCACCTAAGATTGAAAATTCTAAGGAAGAAGTAACAGAAATTGTTTATAATACCGCATATGGTATTTATGGTAATCCTTTGCCCTCTACAATTCAAGAAAGAATTGAAAATGAGTTACAAGGGATTATAGCTGGTGGCTTTGATGTTATTTATTTAATTTCTCAAAAACTTGTAAAAAAATCAAATGATGATGGATATATAGTTGGTAGTAGAGGGTCAGTTGGTTCATCTTTTGTAGCGACAATGCTTGGTATTACTGAAGTAAATCCACTTCCAGCACATTATGTTTGTCCGAATTGTAAGCACAGTATTTTTGAGGAAAATGGTGTAAGTCTTGGAAGTATCTATTCAAGTGGATATGATTTGCCCGAAAAAAACTGCCCTCAATGTAGTCAAGATATGATTCGTGAAGGACAGGATATGCCATTTGCAACTTTCTTAGGTTTTGACGCAAATAAAGTACCTGATATTGATTTAAACTTCTCTGGTGTTTATCAATGGAAGGCGCATGAGTATACCAAAGAATTATTTGGTGTTGATAATGTTTATAGAGCAGGTACAATAGGAACAGTAGCAGATAAAACAGCATTTGGTTTTGTTAAAGGGTATTGTGAAGACAAAGGAGTTATAATGCGAAATGCTGAAATTGAAAGGCTTGCTAAAGGATGTACTGGCGTTAAGAGAACAACAGGTCAACATCCAGGGGGTATTGTTGTTATTCCAAGTTATAAAGATATTTATGACTTTACTCCTTATCAATTTCCGGCTGATGATCCGAAATCATTATGGAGAACGACTCACTTTGATTATCATGCTATTGATGAGTGTTTATTAAAACTTGATATTCTTGGTCATGATGACCCGACTATTTTAAAAATGTTACAAGATTTATCTGGAATTGATGTAACTAAAATAAATCTATCTGATCCTGAAGTTATGAAAATATTTTCGTCTCCAGAGGTTTTAGGAGTTACACCAGAACAAATACTTTGTGAAACAGGAACTTTAGGTGTACCTGAATTTGGAACCAAATTTGTTATTGGAATGTTGATGGATACAAAACCAAAAACTTTTGGGGAATTATTAAAAATCTCTGGATTATCTCATGGGACTGATGTTTGGTTAGGTAATGCCCAAGAATTAATAAAAAATGATATTTGTGAATTTAAAGATGTTATTGGATGTCGTGATGATATCATGGTTTATTTATCCTATAACGGAGTACCTGCTAAAGATGCTTTTAAGATAATGGAATTTGTTAGAAAAGGTCGACCGTCTAGAGAACCTGAAGCTTGGCTGGAATATGAGACAATAATGAAAGAAGCAGGTATTGTTGACTGGTATATTGAGTCTTGCCGCAAGATAAAATATATGTTCCCGAAAGCGCACGCGGCTGCTTATGTTATGAGTGCTTTAAGAATAGCGTGGTTTAAAGTTCATTATCCAAAATATTATTACGCAGCTTATTTTTCAATTAGATGTCACGACTTTTACATTGAATCAATGATAAAAGGGTATGATGCAATTAAAAGGGAAATTGAAGAAATCAATGATAAAGGGTATGATGCTACTAATAAAGAAATAGCAGTATTAGAGGTTTTACAAGTTGCACTAGAAGCAACAGCAAGAGGTTTTAAATTTGCAAACATTGATATAGAAAAAAGTGATGCAACTAATTTTATTCTTTTAGATGATTATACTTTGTTACCACCATTTAGGACAATTGATGGTTTGGGTGGTTTAGTTGCTAAAAAAATTGTTGAAGAGCGAGCCAAAAAACCATTTTTAAGTATAGAAGATTTACAAAAACGCGGAAAGGTAACAGCGACAACCATTGAAAAAATGAGATTAATGGGAGTTTTAGACAATCTTGATGAGTCAAACCAATTGTCTTTGTTTTAAATATGAGTAATATAGATTCTGTTTATATTCATATACCATTTTGTAAAACTATTTGTTCATACTGCGATTTTTGTAAAATTTTCTACGACAAGAAATATATCAAAGATTATTTAGATTCTCTAGCTCAAGAAATAAAAACATATTATAAAGATCATATAATTAAAACTATATATATAGGTGGTGGAACACCAAGTAGTTTAAGTATAGAAGAGCTCAATAGGTTATTTGAAATTATAAGAACTTTTAAATTAGCCGAAGATTTTGAGTTTACATTTGAAATAAATATTGAACATATAAATGAAGAAATCTTGGCATTGCTATATCAAAATAAAGTTAACCGCTTAAGTATTGGTGTTCAAACTTTTAATCCCAAACATTTACAGTTTTTAAATAGAAATCATCAAAAAGAAGAAGTTATAAAAAACATAAATATTGCTAAAGGGCTAGGTTTTACTAATATCAATATAGATTTAATATATGCCATTCCTAATCAAACTAAAGAAGAGTTGCTTGATGATATAAATATGTTTTTAAAATTAGATGTTAATCATATTTCAACATATTCTTTAATAATTGAACCGCGGACAATTTTATATGTGAATAAAGTTGAGTACATTGATGATGAATTGGATTACGCGATGTATAAAATAATTAACGATAAATTAACGCAACATGGTTTTAATCAATATGAAATTAGCAACTACAGTAAACCAGGGTACGAATCAAAACATAATCTTCAATATTGGAATAATTCAGAATATTATGGATTTGGAATGGGTGCTAGCGGATATGTTAATAATGTTCGATATACGAATACTTTAAATATTAATAAATATATAAAAAACTGTTTTCGTGACCTTGAAGAAGTTGTTGATAGCAACACCAAATTAGAAAATGAATTTCTTCTTGGATTTCGAAAAACAAAGGGTATCAACAAACAAGAATTTTATCAAAAATATGGAATTACTATATATGAAATTCCGCAAATTTATAAATTAATTAAAGAAGGGAAATTAATCGATAAAAAAACAAATATTTTTATTAATCCTAAATATTTATATTTATCAAATGAAATATTGATTAATTTTATGGTGTAAAATGAATAAGATAGAGTGTTTTAAAACTGAATTGAATTATATTAAAGATAAACGTTTAAAAGAAAGTGCTAAAAAATTAATTAATATGTTGCCTGATTATTTTTTTACTATCCCAGCTAGTTCAACTGGAAAATATCATCCTAAATATGCATTAGGGCAAGGTGGTCTTCTACGCCATACTAAAGTAGCAGTTAGAATTGCTCATGAATTATTAAATAACAATAATTCTATAGGTAATGATTTTCAAGATATAGAAAAAGATATAATAATTATTTCATTAATTATTCATGATGGCTTGAAATCAGGAATTACAGAAAGTAAATATACTGTTTTTGAACATCCATTATTAATTTCTAAACTTGTTTTTGATAATTATAAAGAATTAAATTTAACTTTAGATGAAGCTAAATTAATGACATCTATTTTAGAAAGTCATATGGGTGAGTGGACAAAAAATTTTAAAGGGAAAGAAGTGCTGCCTAAACCTTTAACTAAATATCAAAAATTTGGTCATATGTGTGACTATCTGGCAAGTCGTAAATTTATTAATGTCGATTTTATTAATAATGAAATTATTTAAAAATATAGTTAAGTTCAAAGTCAATGTTGAACTTTTCTTATGCATTAATTTTACAAAAGTTGACATAAATTATTATTAGTAACGTTGTTTAGATAATGATTGCTTGTTATAATAATTATCGAAGGTAGAGGGTGATATGTATTGGGATAAAAGAAAAAATAACAATTGTTTTGGGTTTTATTATAACATTAACAGTAATGGGAATTGGAATTTACGGAATGGTTTCCAACAAAAATTTAGAAACTAATAAAAATAAAATCGTTACTTTGGAAGAAATTGTTGAGACTTTTTTAAATTCAGGAACGATTAAATCGTATGAGGAATATGGTGTACCAGTTACTGCTACAATTGATAATCAATCAATAATAGTTAATTTTGAGGAAGAACAATATCAACTTAATCTAGAAGGTGAAATTTTATCGNCTACCATAGATAAAGAAAGAGAGTTTTCTGGAACTTTGATGTTTGCCGCAATTGTTGATAGTATTGGNCAATTACATGGTTATAGTGAAGGTGAAACTTATTTAACTTTAAATTCTGAGGAAATAAAAACGTATACCTTAGATAAAGGTTTCGAAATTGCTGATGACGGTAATGCAGTTACCATAAAAACGAATATTAACAAAAAATTAGAATTACTAGATTTAGCTAATATTTATATTACAACTGATGATTTAATTAGTTATGCTGATTTTATAAAAGATGATGGTTGTGCACAGAGAAGTAAAGGTAATGTTATCTTTCATAAATGCGGATATGGTGACGAAGCTACTATCACGATAGGTGAAAAGGGCAATTTAACTGATAATGCTTATAATTCATTGTTAAGTGTTATGGAAGTTATTTACGGTGAAGAAGAAAGTGCTTGGTTTACCAGTGAATTTCCAATATTGGAAAATAAGGTTTCTGGCCGATATAACTTGACAGTTAACCCGGAGTTAGATGATATGCTTACAACAGTATTTAATGATCCGAATTATAAAATCGTGCAGCTGATAATTGATAAATCAATATAAATGAGGAAAGTAATAATTTCCTTTTTTTGTCGAAAAAAATAATTAATTCATGTTATAATGTAACAGGAGGATAAATATGAATTTAATAATGATTGTGTCAAATAATAACAAGAGTAATTTGTTTTGGGATATTTTAAATAATTGTGATTTTTTTAGTGAAGAATTAAATCACAAACCAATTATAGTTAATGAAAAACACTTTCGCGAACTTCCTACCAAAAACAAAAAAAGAAGACACATTGTAGTGTCACCAAATTTAAAAAGTGAAGACTCAAATGTTTTAATTTTTGAAAACAACTCCAAATTATTAAGTAGATTAGAATTAATGACTGAAGAAGTTTATATAATTTGTGATAGAGAAATGTATCATTATTATTTACCTTATGTTCATACTATTTACTTAATTGATTTTAAAGGTGATGATAATAAATTAGTAGTTGATAATCAAAAGTTTAGTGGTGAAGCTCTTATTGAAAATAATATTTATAAAATGATTAAATATAGGAGGGAAATATAAAATGAGAGGGAAATTAATAGTTATTGAAGGAACCGATTGTTCAGGGAAAGAAACGCAAACAAATTTATTAATGGAAAAGTTGAAAAGCGATGGTGTTTTGGTTGTCAAATTTGATTTTCCAAATTATAATTCGCCCACTGGTAAGATAATTGGTGGCCCATATTTAGGTAAGGAATATATTAGTTCTTCTTGGTTTGCAGAGGGAGCAATTAATGTCGAGCCAAAAGTCGCGTCGTTATACTATGCTGCTGATCGCTTATACAATATAAATATAATTAACGAAATATTAAAAGAAGGTAAAAATGTTATTATTGATCGCTATACTTATTCAAATATGGGGCATCAAGGTGGTAAGTTAGATAAGAAAGAAGACCGCTTAGAAATGTATAAATGGATTGAACAATTAGAATTTGATCTATTAAAACTACCGAAACCCGATATTGGTGTTTTCCTTCATATGCCATATGAACATGCTTTAATTTTAAAACAAAAGCGTAAAGAGAAACCTGACGGTCATGAGATGAGTGAACAACACTTAAGAAGTGCTGAAATGGCTTATACTGAGATTGCAGAAGAGTATGATTTTAAAACAATTAAATGTTATGAAGGAAGTGCTATAAGAGCAATTGAAGATATAAATCAAGAACTATGTGATTATGTAATTGGTCAATTAAAATAATACAAAATAAACTTTTAAAGATGATTTTTGAATTTTTCAGAAGTCTTTTTTTATTGTATACTTTTTATATTTTGGCAATAAATATACTCTTTTTTCATATGTTTTAAAAAGGAGGATATATGTTTAATTTAATCGCTCATCGTGGCAATAACAATCATCAATATCCTGAAAATAGTTTAGATGCTATATTATCTAGTTTAAATGAAGAATATATTAAGGGAGTTGAATTTGATGTTAGATTGACTAAAGATAAAAAAGTGGTGGTTATCCATGACTTTACTATTAATCGTACAAGTAATGGCCATGGCATTGTTAAAAACATGACCTTAAGAGAACTTAAAAAATATAAATTCGGGAATAAATATCAAACCTATACCATTTTAACTTTAGACCAATTATTAAAAAAAATTAACAGTTCTAAAAAGATTATAATTGAAATTAAAAACGAATTAGGAGATGTTAAGAAAATTGTTGATAAAGTAATTAAAGTAATAAAAAAATATCGAAAACTCGATATTTATCTTACTGGTTTTAGTTATAAATTAACAGATTATATTAAAAATAATTATCCTCTATATAAAGTTGGAGCCGCCCCATTAATTGTTACTAAGAGTACCAAATTTAATGATGGTTATGATGCTTATTTTATAAAATATAATTTTTTCAAAAATTATAAAACTGATAAATTATTATTTTTTTGGACAATTAATAAACCTGCCTTTTTTAACAAAAAAATCTTTAATAAATAAAAACATGTTCTTTATTACAGATAAAGCTTATTTATTAAAAGATATTTAACAGTTATTTTCTTTTTTCAAATTTATTATAACCACCACTAATTGTTGTGGCGCTTTCGGCTACAATCATTGAACTACTATCAATACTATTTACTATCTCTACTATTTCACGGCGCTTTTTACGTGGAACCATAATCATTAAGACATTTCGTCCCTTATCTTTACCTTCACCTTGCAATACAGTAACTGCATAATTATTAATCCTTAATTCTTCTATAATTTCCTCACCATAATCTTCATCAACAATAGCCATTAACATATTGCTTCCAAGTGCCATTTTTTCTTCAATAAAGCTACCAACATATGATCCAACATATGAACCTAGTGCGAAGAAAACAATTTTTAGTGGGTCTTCCATAATATTGGTAACAACCGCTCCAGTTACTGCTACCCATACTAAGGCAATAATAAATTGAAGTATAGCGCCCAATCCTTTTTTTCCGTTGGCAACTACAATAAGTCTTAATGTGCCTAATGAATTTTCAATTACTTTTGAAATAAAAATTATTGCATATAAGCCTATATTCATATATATCATCCTTCCTATAGTATTATACCAAAAAAAACATTTTAAAACAAAGTAATACCAAAACAAAAAATAGAAGTTTAAAAGATTTCTAAAGTGTTAAACAATTATAAAAATTAGTTTAGTTAATAAAATTATAAGAATTGTATTATGTATATTTTTTTGATATAATGAAGTAGATATAAAGCATAGACATAGGAGGTAAAAATGGAAAAGTATATACCGGATGTATACCAAAAAAGTATATATACAATAGATTATTCTAAATTAACTGACCGTGGTATAAAATGTCTGTTATTTGATTTGGATAATACTTTAGTTCCAGCCAGTATAAAAGTATCTAACAAAAAAATAAAATCTCTTTTTAAAGAGTTAAAAGAAAAAGGATTTGATATATATATATTTTCTAATAGTCCAAAATCAAGGGTAAAAGTATTTGCTGATGAATTACAAGTTAAATATTACGCATCAGCTACCAAACCATTGAAAAGAAAATTTGTAAAACNCCTTTATGAAAATGATTATAATGAAAGTGAAGTTGCTATCATCGGAGATCAAATTTTAACTGATGTTTTAGGAGGTAATTTAGTTGGTATCACAACTATTTTAGTAAATCCTATTAGTCAAAAAGATTTCTTTTTAACCAATTTTACTAGAATAATCGAAAGAAAAATTATTAAAAAATTAAGAAATTATGAGTTGTTTACTTTGGGGAAATATTATGATTAAATTGTGTCATGGTTGCGGTGTCGAACTTCAAAGCGATAACGAGGCAGCTATCGGTTATGTTAAAAATATACAACAGAGCTTGTGTAAGCGCTGTTTTGGAATTAAAAATTATAACGAATATAAAACAGTTTTGAAAAATAACGAGGAATTTATCAACATTTTAAAAGCCATAAATAAAACGAATGACCTAGTTCTTTTATTAATTGATATTTTTAACCTACCAACTAATTTAGATATTATTAAGCATCATTTATCAAATGATATAATTTTAATAGTAACAAAGTACGATTTATTAAAACCGTATTTAAAAGAACAAAAATTAAAAAATTATATTAAAAATATTGGTTTGAAACCTCTTTCAACGTTAATTATAAGTAGTTATAAAAATTATAATTTAGATTTACTACTAGAAACAATTAATAAATATAAAAAAAGTGATAATGTTTATGTTGTTGGTAATACTAATGTTGGAAAATCAACATTGATTAATAAAATAATTTATAATTATACTAACTCTAAAAGCCAAATAACTACCAGTCAGTTACCGTCTACAACTTTAGCCAATATAAAGGTTGCTATAAATGAAAATCTAACAATTATTGATACACCAGGATTGCTTGAAGAAAATAATATCATTGATTATATTGATATTGAAAAGATATCTAAAATTATTCCTAAATCAGTTGTTAAACCTAAAACTTTTCAAATTAAAATACCACAAACAATAATAATTGAAGATTTAGCGAAGGTGTATTTTCAGGATGCAAACGATATAACAATGTATATATCAGGTGAACTAGATGTAAAAAGAGTGTATAAGAAAGATGAAGTAGGCGAGTTGACAAAACATGTTATAAAAGTTCCGGCTTATCATGATGTTGTTATTAAAGGTTTGGGCTTTATTAAAATAATTAAAGCAACAACTATTAATGTATATCTTGTAGGAAATACTGATGTTTATATAAGGAAAAGTTTAATATAAAGAATGGGAGTGGTTAGGTGCTAGGTAATATAATAGGAATTGAAGGTAATACAGTTTATCTAAGATTAAATGCTGAATTAACTGACATTAAAAATATAATTAATTTGTACGTTNATATGAAAGATGNTGATATTCAAANAGTTGGGGAAATAATTGAGATAAACGAACAAGTAGCAACAATTAACTTAATTGGAGAAATCGTAGATAAGAGATTTGTATTTGGGGTGATGAGGAAACCATCATTTTCATCAGAAGTTTCTTTAATATCAAANGAAAATATCGGGAAAATAATTGGTATACCGAATTATCAAGATCATAAAGATTTATATTTTGGGACAAGCCCAATTTATCCTGAAATTCAAGTAGGGGTAAATATTAATAATTTTTTTAGTAATCATTTTGCTATTTTTGGTTCAACAGGTAGTGGAAAATCTTGTAGTGTAGCACGTATTTTTCAAAATTTGTTTGAAAAAAAAGATTCTATAGCTTATCGAGCTAATATCTTTATTTTTGATGCTTATGGGGAATACCACAATGCTTTTAGTGAACTTAATAAAAAGAATCCCAATATTAACTTTAAAACATATACAACAAATCTTCATTTTAGTGAAACTGAGATTTTGAAAATTCCTTTATGGTTATTAGATGTTGATGATATAGCATTATTGCTAGGATCGGAAAGACATTCACAGTTACCAATTATTGAAAAAGCTCTAAAATTAGTTACTATTTTCGGGAAAGATGAAGAATTAGTGTTAAAGCATAAAAATGATATAATTGCTAGAGCTCTTTTGGACATATTATCTAGTGGTCGTCCACCAGTCCAAATTCGCGATCAAATTNTATCAGTATTAACACACTATCATACGANAGAGTTAAACCTTGAAACGGAAGTCTTCCAACCTGGATATACTAGACCGTTAAAGCAATTACTTGTAATTGATTCGTCTGGTAAAATTAGAGAAATTGAATTAATTACTAGTTTTATTGAAAGTTTTCTAACTGATAATTTAGAATTATCATTACCAGATGGTAGCTTTGCTTATAGTTTAAAAGATTTGCAAGATGCTTTTGAATTCGCACTCATTTCTGAAGGGGTTTTAAAGAGTGATCGCATTTATGACGATTCCAATGTTTTAAAAATAAGATTAAATTCATTAGTAAATAGTAATTATAGTGTATATTTTGATTATCCAGAATACATTACTAAAAGCCAATATATAAAAAATTTGTTAACAGCNCATAATGGTAAAAAAGCTCAAATTATTAATTTTAATATTAACTATATAGATGATCGTTTAGCAAAAACAATTACTAAAATTTATTCGAAATTATTGTTTAATTATGCCAAAGAAATGGAAAGAAGAGCAACGTTACCATTTCATATTATTTTAGAAGAAGCTCATCGATACGTTCAAAATGATAATGATATTAATTTGTTAGGCTATAACATATTTGACAGAATTACGAAAGAGGGACGTAAGTACGGAGTCTTACTAGGGCTTATTTCTCAAAGACCATCAGAATTGTCGGAAACTACTTTGTCACAATGTGGTAACTTCTTGATTTTTAAAATGATACATCCGAGAGATGTTTCGTATATTAAGGAAATGTTACCTAGTATTACAAATGAAGTAATTAAAAATTTAAGAATTTTACAACCAGGNGTTTGTATGGCTTTTGGTNTAGGGTTTAATGTGCCGGTAATGATTAAATTTAAGATGCCAAATCCTGAACCTGAAAGCAGTAGTGCCAATATAAGTGCAACTTGGTTTATTAACCGACGTTAAGATTACTTTTCAAATGAAGTTAATAATAAAAATAAATTTAAAAAGACCGTTTTATTGGTCTTTTTATTGTGGGTAATTTGCTATTTTTATTAAATAGGGAGCCCCTTTTTTTCTTGTGTTATGATAATAATTTATTTGGTAGTTTTTTAGTTTCTTTAGATAATTTTCTATAGCTTTATGTTCTTCAAAACCAGCTTTGTGTCCAGGGTAAACAGTTATAAGAATCATACCTTTATTATTGAGAAGTTTTAAGGCGTTATCAATTGCTTTAATGGTTGATTGATAATTGGTTGTAATACTTTTATCTCCACCTGGTAAATAGCCCAAATTAAAATTGACAAGACTTATTTTACCTAAATAATCTTTTAAAAATTTGTTAATATTTTGATGATCTTCTAAAAACAATTGGTAATTGGTTATATTATTTNGTTTAAGTAATTTGCTTGCATTATCAAGGGCTGTTTGTTGAATATCAAATCCATAAACAAAACCTTTAGAAACTAAATTAGCTAAAAATAAAGTATCCTTTCCATTACCAACAGTAGCATCAATAACAAGATCCTTGTCTTTAAGGTGGTTACTCATTAATTGTTTGACTTTATTTAAAATGTTTAAATTAAAACCTTGGTAAGTGTTTCTTTTGGCAAGTTCTTTATCAATATCATTTAATACCCCGAATTTTTTAATTAACCAATTAGGTTCAACTAAGTCATCAGCATTAGGNTCACCAGTAATTCTGTGAATAACAATATTAGAATTTAATCTTTCAAGTTGATCACAAACAATGTTTACATATTCCTCTTTAGTTAAAATTTCAAATTTTTTCTTTTGATATAAATTAGCAAGGGGAGTATCCTTTAAAATATGTAACATATGAATTTTAATGCCATCTATTGGCAGTTTATTTAAATAGTCAACGGTTTCTAACATCATTTCTTTAGTTTCATAAGGTAAACCATTTATAAGATGAACAACCACATTAATTTTTTTTTCTTTTAATTTATAAACCATTTCTCTAAAACATTCAAGATCATGACAACGATTAATTAGTTTAGATGTTTTTTCATGAATTGTTTGTAGTCCTAATTCAATGGTTAAAAAAGTTTTTTTATTTAATTTACCTAAATATTCTAATACCTCATCACTAATGGCATCTGGTCTAGTTGCTATAGCTAAACCGACAACATTGTCTAAATTTAAAATAGTCTCATATTTATCTTTTAAGATTTCAAGAGGAGCATGGGTATTANTTCTTGCTTGAAAGTAACCTATGTATTTCGCACATTCCCATTTTTTATGAAGTATATTTTTGACTTCATTGAACTGTTTAATTAAATTATCTTCAACATTTCCGGCATAATCACCACTTCCTGATTTGGAGCAGTAAATACATCCGCCATAGCCAACGGTACCATCAATATTTGGACAAGTGAATCCAGCATTAAGACTTACCTTAAACACCTTTGAGTTAAATTTTTGTTTGTAAAAATAATCCANTGTATAATAACGTTTATTATTATTGGTATTTTTAAATAAATTCATTATTTCACTTCCTAACAGTTATAATATTATATCATAATAATTTTAGATAGGAATTTTAATTATTATAAANTATCTTATTATTTCACTGTTAGTGGGTTNAAGTATAAATTGCAAATAATATAAAAATATTATTGANTTAAATGTTTTATATACAATTTTACCATTTAATGTTGGGGTTAAAGAAAACAATGAACCAATTGATTCTGAGAAAATAAGAAGTTGTTTATAAAGATTATGTTTAAAAATAGGGAAATACAGGATTATCTCTTTGTTTTTTAATTAATGTGTAAAATAAGGTAAATTATCTAAAAAACCTTTTTAATCATGGCAAAACTTGGTATAATTAATATGGTGATAATAGTATGAATAAAACTAAAATAATAGCGACTATTGGTCCTGCTAGTACGGACAAAGAAATAATTAAAGACCTAATATTAAACGGAATGGATGTTGTTAGACTTAACCTCAGTCATGCTGATTATTCATTTTGTATGGATATTATTGATAAGGTTAACGAATTAAATAAGGAACTAAATACAAACGTTGCTATTATGTTAGATACGGAAGGACCAGAAATTCGAACAGGAAAGTTTATCAATGGTGAGGCTACTCTTCGGGCGGGTGAAATGGTCAAAATTGTAAAAGAGGAAGTAATTGGAGATAAAAATGCTTTTTCGATTACTGTCCCCCAAGTTATTGATTATATAAAACATAATGCAAGTATTAAGTTGGACGATGGTAAAATTGAATTAAAGATTGTTGATAAAACAGCTGATTATATAATAGGTGAAGTTTTAAATGACGGAATTATTAGGGATGGAAAAAGTGTTAATATAGAGTGTTCTAAAACTAAAATTCCATTTATTAGTAAAAAAGATCGAGAAGATATTAAATTTGCTAATATGATGAATGTTGATTTTTTAGCATTATCTTTTGTATCTAGTAGTGACGATATTTTAGAANTAAATGATTTGTTAATTGAATTAGGAAATGATCATATTAGCATTGTAGCTAAGATTGAAAATGAACTTGCAATTCACGAAATTGATGAAATAATCAGGGTGAGTGATGGGGTTATGATTGCTAGAGGGGACTTAGGTGTTGATATTCCACTTGAGCGAATTCCAGGGATTCAAAAAATGATTATTAATAAATGTCATCAAAAAGGGAAAGTGAGCATTGTTGCAACTGAATTATTATCTTCAATGGAAAGTACACTAAGACCAACAAGAGCTGAAGTTAGTGATATAGCAAATGCTGTTTTAGACGGTGTGGATGCGGTAATGTTAAGTGGTGAAACAACAGTTGGGAAGCATCCTATTTTAGCACTCCAAACGATGGAAAAAGTTATTAGGTCGGCTGAAGAAAATATTGATTATATTGATTTATTAAGTAAAGCTATGAGNACTGAAAAACAAGATGCGACTGGATTAATTGCTTATAGTGTTGCTGATTGTGCGAATCGATTAAAAGCAAATGCTATTGTCGTTCCCACAATGAGTGGTTATACGGCTAGAAAAATGAGTCGTTTTAGACCATCTTGTCCTATTTTAGCACTCTCACCAGATATTAGTACAGTTAAATCCTTGGCTCTTAATTTTGGTGTATATGCTCAAAAAATTGATGAATTAAATTCATTTGATAAAATTATAAAAGCTTCTACAACTAAAGCAATTGATGTTTTAAATTTAGAAAAAAACGACAAGATAATCATAACAGGTGGTTATCCTTTAAAAGAAGTAAAACATACTAATTTTATGAAAATAGAAGAAATATAAAAGAATAAGGGTGATTCTATGTATAAATTAGGGGAACAATTTAAAATTAATTATGATAATGCTGTTGCTAATGAAAAGAGTATTTTTCAAGGTAAAAAATATCGAATAACAATTTTAACAGACAGATTAGTTAGATTTGAATATAATGATGAAGGTGTTTTTGAAGATCGTCCGACTGCCTTGGTGTGGAATCGTAAGTTTAACGTACCGCAATTTGAGGTTAAAGAAGATAGTAAATTTTTGGAAATTACTACCAAGTATTTTAAAATATCTTACGTTAAAGAAAAAAACTATTCGGGTGGAAGGCTAAATGCAACATCTAATTTAAAAGTAGAGTTACTAAATAGTGATCGTTTTTGGTATTATGGACATCCTGAAGTTAGAAATTTAGGAGCTCCTAAACAACAACTTGTTAATAAACGGGGTAAATATGAATTTGGACGAGCTTTGTATTCTACAGAAGGATTTGCAAGTATTGATGATAGTGAATCAAAAATTATTAGTGAAAANGGTGTTTTTATTGACCGACCGTCCCAAACTATTGATACCTATGTTTTTATGTACTTGAATGATTATCAGCTATGCTTGCAAGATTATTATGAACTAACTGGTTATCCTGCATTAATACCTAGATATGCTTTAGGTAATTGGTGGAGTAGAAATGAAAGTTATAACGATGAAACGTTAAAAGATTTAATTGATCAATTTGATTATCAAGAGATTCCGATATCAATTGTTTTGTTAAATGAAGAATGGCATTTAAACAGTTATGATAAGAAGAAAAATTTAAAAACAGGATTTACCTTCAATAAAGAAAACTTTAAGGAGCCTTATGGTATGATATCGTATTTACATTCAAAAGGAATTCGTATAGGCCTTAATATTAATCCTCTCCAAGGTATTTATCCATACGAGGAATATTATGAAAATGCCAAAAAATATTTAGAACCAGATGAAGCTGGAATTATTCCTTTTAATGCTCTAGACCCAAGATTTATTGATGTTTATCTTAAAATGATGATTCATCCTCTTGATGCAATAGACGTAGATTTTTATTGGATCGATATAAATAATGATATAAATAAATTTAATAATTTCGTTTTAAATCATTATCATTTTTATGATATGAAAAGAAGTTATAAACGTCGTCCGATGATTTTGTCAAATAATGCTCGAGTTGCATCGCATCGTTATCCAGTTTTGTATTCTGGTAAAACTTTAGTAGATTGGNAAACTTTAAAATTAATTCCATTTTTTAATGGAAGTGCCTCAAATATTGGAGTGGCATGGTGGAGTCATGATATTGGTGGTTATCATAAAGGTATCGAAGATAATGAATTGTATATTAGATTCGTTCAAATTGGAGTTTTCAGTCCAATCTTGAAGTTTGGTAGTCAAAAGGGTAAATATTATAAAAGAGAACCTTGGCGTTGGAATATAAAAACTTATAATATTGTTAAAGATTATTTAACATTAAGACATCGTTTAATCCCGTATCTTTATTCTGAAGCATANAAATATCATAAGTATGGAAGTTTCATTATTGAACCAATATATTATCGTTATAAAGAAGTGTATGATGATCTTTTATATAGAAATCAATATTATTTAGGGAGTGAATTTTTCATTTCACCAATCCTTACTAAAAAAAATCATGTTATGAATCGAGTTATTCATAAGTTTTATATTCCTGATGGAGTGTGGTTTGATTTTGTAACTGGAAAAAAGTTTCCTGGTGGAAGATCGTATGTGTCATTTTTTAGAGATCAAGATTATCCTGTTTTTGTTAAAGCTGGTTCAATCATTCCGCTTAGTAATGAGGAAAATTTATTTGATACAACTCCGCCTAAAAACATGGAAATTCAAATTTTTCCAGGTCGAAGTAATACATATCAACTTTATGAAGATGACGGTATGAGTGACTTATATAACAAAGGATTTTTTATTAAAACAAATATTGATTATAATTATTTACCAAACAATCATACGGTTATAGTGAGAGCGACAGAAGGTAAAAGTGGCATTATTCCTAAATTTAGAAATTATAAAATAAAATTTAGGAATACTAAGCAACCAGAAGAAGTCATAACTTTTGTTAATGATGTACAAGTGAAAAATAGACATTATACAGAAGGTCCTGATTTTGTTGTTGAGGTTGATAATGTAACGACTATCGGTCAATTAACAGTTAATTGTAAAGGTAAAGATATTGAAATAGATGCCATTCGATTGATTAACGACGATATCGAAGGAATTATTTCTGATTTAACAATTGAGACGGAAATGAAAGAGCGAATAGATGCAGTTATTTTTTCTGATTTATCTATAAAAAAGAAAAGAATTTCCATTAGAAAGCTTCGTAAAAAGGGCTTGGATCAAAAATTTATTAAATTATTTTTAAAATTACTTGAATATATTGAACAAGTATAATATAATAAGAACAATTAAAAACTGTGAAAAAGAGTAGTAACAATTTATTTGTTTATTAGAGAAAAAGTGGTTGGTGAAAACTTTAAACAATTGATTGTGAACTTGCTTTGGAGTTCCTTTGGGCGTTTCATTTGCGTTAAAAATTAAAGTGCATAAAATATTATGAATTAAGGTGGTACCGCGATTATTCGTCCTTAAATTATAATATTTTTTTATTTAGGAGGAAAATTATGAAAGAATTCAAAATATTTATAATAACTTTTATTGTAGTTTATTTAATTTATTTAGTAACTGTTATTTTAAAAAACAAAAAGAAGAATAGGTTTGAAGAAAGTGTGGAAATTAGATACTTAGAAAAAGTATATAAAATCAATGTAAAAAGGCTTAATATGAAAAGTCTGAGTCATACAATTGCGCTATCAAACTCATTTATTATTTCATTAACATTATCAATTATTAGTTTTGTTGAACTTTTTATTTTAAAAATGTTAGTTGGTTTTGTTGTTTTAATAATTTTAGAGTTATTAATATACCATATTATTGGTAAATATTATCAAGGTAAGAAAAGAGGGGATAATGATGTATAATTTTAAAGAAATAGAAAAAAAGTGGCAAAAAATTTGGGAAGAAAATAAGGCCTTTAGGGCAATAAATGGAAGTAGTAAACCTAAATATTATTATTTAGTAGAATTTCCATACCCATCGGGAAGTGGTTTACACGTTGGTCATGTAAGAAGTTATGCAGCACACGATACAATGGCTAGAAAGAAAAGAATGCAAGGGTATAATGTGCTATTTCCAATGGGATGGGATTCTTTTGGAGCTCCTGCTGAACAATATGCAATTGCTAATAATATTCACCCTAAAGAAGCGGTGGCGGAAAATGTAAAAGTATTTAAGTCACAAATTCAAAATTTAGGAATATCTTTTGATTGGGAACGTGAATTTGCAACAAGTGATCCAGACTATTATAAATGGACACAATGGCAATTTCAAAAATTCTTTGAACATGGTATGGCTTATAAAGCTAAAACTCTAGTTAATTGGTGTGGTAATTGTAAAACGGTGCTATCGAATGAAGATGCAGCCGGTGGTGTTTGTGAAAGGTGTAATGCTTCTGTTGTTCAAAAAGAGCAAGAACAATGGATGTTAAAAATGAAAGATTATGCCCAAGATTTACTTGATGGTTTAGATGATACTGAGTATTCGGATCGTGTTAAACTCGCGCAAATTGAATGGATAAAAAGAAGNGAAGGGGCTTTGATTAATTTTAAATTAAAGGAATTAGATGAATCACTAGAAGTNTTTACAACGAGACCTGATACTATTTATGGAGTAACCTTTATGGTTATTTCGCCAGAACATCCTATAATTGAAAAATATCACCAGCAAATTTCTAATTATGAAGAATTAGAAGCTTATAAACAAGAAGCTCACAAGAAAACAGAATTTGAAAGAACGCAACTTAATAAAGACAAAACCGGTGTTAAAATATCAGGAATAACGGCTGCCAATCCACTTAGTAATAAAGAAATTCCTATTTTCATTTCAGATTATGTAATGATGAACTATGGAACTGGTGCGATTATGGCAGTACCAGCTCATGATGAACGAGATTATGAATTTGCTAAAAAATTTTCATTACCAATTATTCCTGTNATTGATGGTGGAGATATTTCAAAAGAAGCTTATTTAGGTGATGGTGTTCATATAAATTCTGAAATTATTAATGGTAAAAATTTAGATGAAGCTATAAATATTATTAGTGATTATATAGAAGAAAATCAAATAGGAAAAAGAACTGTAAATTATAAATTACAAGATTGGGTGTTTTCTCGTCAAAGATTTTGGGGTGAACCAATTCCTTTAATTTATAATGAACAAGATGGGTGGAAAACAGATAAAAATTTACCTGTTTTATTACCAGATACAGTTAATTATAAACCAACTGAAGATGGAAAAAGTCCTTTAACTAATATAAAAGAATTTGTAAATTATAAAGATAAAAATGGTGTAGAGTGGATTCGCGAAACAGATACAATGCCTAACTGGGCAGGTTCATCTTGGTATTGGCTGCGCTATATGGATCCTCATAATGATAAGGAGTTTGTTTCAAGAGAAGCATTAGAGTATTGGGGGCAAGTAGATTGGTATAATGGTGGCATGGAACATGCTGCGAGACATTTGCTATATGCTCGTTTTTGGAATCATTTTTTATATAATATTGGATTAGTGCCTTATAAAGAACCATTTAAAAAGCGTGTTGCTCATGGAATGATTTTAGGAGAAGGTGGCGCTAAAATGAGTAAGTCACTTGGAAATGTCGTNAATCCTGATGATATGGTAAATTTATATGGTGCTGATTCACTTCGTGTGTATGAATTGTTTATTGGTGACTACGAAAAAGATGCAACTTGGAGTGATCAAGGAATTGTTGGTACTCATAGATTTTTAAATAGGACATATCGAATTAAGGAAAAAGTAACTGATGTTAATAAATATAGTCAGAAACTAGAATATTTGATGCATCAAACAATAAAAAAAGTAACTGATGATATAGATAATATGAAATATAATACGGCAGTTTCTTCTTTAATGATTTTATTAAATGAGATGGAAAAACAAGAAGTAATTACTAAAAAGGATTATCGCACTTATCTATGTTTGTTAAATCCTATCGCGCCACATATTACTGAAGAATTAAATGAAATATGTGATTTAGGAGACCCATTTTATAAATCNGATTGGCCAGTTTACGATAAGGACAAAATTGTTGATGCTGAATATGAATTGGTAGTTCAAGTGAACGGTAAAGTTCGAGGAAAAACAGTTTCTAGAACTGATGCAAGTAAAGAGGAGATGGAAAAACAAGCTAAAAGTATTGATAATGTTCAAAAACATATTTCTGGTAAGGAAATTGTTAAGATAATTACGATACCAGGGAAAATGGTTAATATTGTTGTAAAATAAACCTTCGGGTTTATTTTTTTTAGAATTTTTGATATAATTACCAAGAGGTAAAAACATGAATTTATATAAATATGAAAATGAATTATATAGCAGTAATATTAAAACTATTGGGGGAGTAGATGAAGTGGGAAGAGGTCCGTTAATTGGACCAGTAGTAGCTGCTTGTGTTGTTCTTCCTAAAACTTTTATTTTAGAAGGCTTAAATGATTCTAAAAAAATAAGTGAGAAGAAGCGCAATTTGTTTTATAGTTACATTATAGAAAATTGCCTTGCTTATGGTATTGGTATAGTTGATGCTGAAGAAATAGATAAAATCAATATTTATGAAGCTTCTAAGAAATCNATGGTCCTTGCTATAAAGGAAGTACAAAAACAACTAAAACTAGACCATGTCTTAATTGATGCTATGAAACTTGAATTAGATATTCCATCAACATCTATTATTAAAGGTGATGCTAATAGTATTAGTATCGCAGCAGCCAGTGTTGTAGCAAAAGTAGTTAGAGATAAAATGATGTATGATTTAGATGAGAAGTATCCTATGTATGGATTTAGAAATCATAAAGGTTATCCTACTAAAAAGCATATAGAAGCTTTAAAAAAATATGGAATAATAGAGGGATATCGTAAAAGTTATGNTCCNGTAAAGGAGGTATTATGAATATAAAAAAAGTGGTGGTTGGTAACTTAAATACAAATTGTTATTTGTTATTTAAAAATAATCAATGTTTAATTATCGATCCTGGTGCTGAAGAAGATAAGATAATAAAAGAAATTGGAGCGAATGTTGTGCAAGGTATTTTAATAACACATCGCCATTTCGATCATATTGGTGCTGAAGAAAGTTTAAAAAAGAAATATGATTGTCCCGTTTTCGATAAATCTAATCTTCAAGAACAAAATTACAAAATTAATCAATTTGATTTTGATGTTATATATACTCCTGGACATACTAGCGATTCGGTATCATATTATTTTAATAATGAGCATTTATTTACTGGTGACTTTTTATTTGAAGGAACGATCGGTAGATATGATTTTCCAACTGGGGATTATAATACTTTAATGAATAGTTTAGACAAAATAAAAAAGTATCCACCTCAAATTAAAATTTATCCAGGTCATGCTAACACGACAACATTACAGGAAGAACTTAGAACAAATCCTTATTTAAATATTAAATAGGATTTTTTTTACCACAATTTCCCACAAAATTATTAAAATTCACCCATAATTTTATAGTAAACTGTTAATACAAGGAGGTGATAGATGATTAGTGACTGTCGCCAAAAGATAATGACAGATATTTTAAAACTCCTGAAAAAATGAAAGGATGTGATAAATGAGTAGAAAAAAAATAGTAGCAATGCTATACTAGTATCGAGGTGTAAATATGTATAAGATTTGTTTGGTGGAAGATGAAAAAGATCTAAATGATTTAATAATGTCTTATTTAAAACGCGAGAACTATGAAGTGGTTAATTTCTATAATGGAGAAGACGCGATTGATTATGTAGGACAAAAGGTTCATTTATGGATCTTAGATATTATGTTAGGTGATACAATAAGTGGCTATGATATTATAAAAAAAATAAGAGAACTTGATCCCGAAGTTCCGGTTATTTTTACATCAGCCCGTGACCAAGATTTGGATAAAATTATTGGTCTTGAATTAGGTAGTGATGATTATGTCACTAAACCTTATTCACCTAAAGAACTGGTATTAAGAGTAAATAGAATCATAAAAAGAGTATATATTCAAAAAACCAATAGAATTCAGTATGAAACATATGAAATTGATGTTGATAAAAGATTAGTAATCGAGAATAATAGGGAGATAAACCTAACCTCACTAGAATTTGATTTATTATTAATGTTTGTTAAAAATATTAATAAATCGTTTAGTCGAGAAGAAATAATCAAAAATGTTTGGGGTGATGATTACTTTGGGAGCGATCGGGTTGTTGATGATTTAGTAAGAAGAGTTCGAAAAAAAATGCCTAAAATTAAACTAAAAACAATTTATGGATTTGGATATCGACTGACATGAAAAAACTAAAACACAATTTAATGACTCAATTAATATCAATTGGAACAATAATATTTGGGATCATTTTTCTGAGTTTAGGAATGTTTTTACCTAAATCAATGCTCCCAATATACGAAAAACATATATACAATTATTTGAAACAACCGCTTGATTTAATAAGCTTAGAAATAAATGCGAATGAAGTTGCAGATGACGTTGCGTATTTATGTATTCACTCTCCGAATAAAGTTTATGTTTCTGATAATTTAAATTTAATAATACCAGCTCCACCAACACAAATTATTGATAATATAAATTCGGAATACGGTAAATTTACCCATCTTGGGAAAACATATTACTATTTTACCTCTTATAGTAATAATGTTACCAAGGTAGCCATTACTGACAGCGCCTATATCAATCAAATGAAACGTGATGTTGTAAGTGCAATATTCCCCATGTTACTTATAACATTTATAATCATAATTAGTTTGATGATTTTCTGGGCCAGTAATTTAGTGCTTAAAATTAAATATTTGAAAGATAAAGTGGAAAATATTGATAATAATGATTACATTGATAATTATAAATTTAAAGAAGATGATGAATTGCGCGTATTATCATTGGCGATTGATGAGATGCATTATACTTTAAATAGACAAGAAGAATATAAAAATCAAATGTATCAAAATATTTCACATGATTTTAAAACTCCTCTTACAGTTATTAAATCATATATAGAAGCAATTGAAGACGGTGTTCAAGACACTGAAAGTGGTAGAAAAGTAATAAAAGAACAATTGAAAAAATTAGAAAATAAAGTTGAATCACTGCTTTACTTAAATAAATTAAATTATATAAAGGATAATAAAGATAATCATAATTATAAAGAAGAACAAATAGATGTTACTAAAATAATAAGTTCTTCAATTGAAAAATTTAAATATGAGCGACCTGATATTAATTGGAAAGTTAAAATACATGATAATAAAACAGTATTTAATGGAACAGTTGATATGTGGGAGGCTATTGTTGATAATATGCTCCATAATTTTATAAGATATGCCAAGAAAGAAATTAAAATATCCATTAAAAATAATAAAATAACTTTTTATAATGATGGTCCTACTATTGATGAAAATATTGTGTCTGACTTATTCACTCCTTACAAGAAGGGCATAAAAGGTCAATTTGGATTAGGGTTATCAATAATTAAAAAAAGTTTATATTTAATAGGATATGATATAGTTGTTAATAATGAAAAGAAGGGTGTAAAATTTACCATATATTAAAGGATTGTTTGTAAATAGACAATCTTTTTTATTGTAAATTTTAATGCGTTATGATAAGATGTTTTTGGAGGATGATGTATGAAAGAAAATGCTAGAANTTCAATTACAATAGTAATTTTAGGTGTATTGATATTTGGTACTGCTTCATTATACTTAGTAAATGAATTTACAAAAGACAAAAACCAAAATTTAAATAATGATTTAAACCTTACTGAAAATGAAAANACAAGAGAAATTTCTGTAGATGACTTTTATAAAAAATTTGTAAAAAAACATCTAGAGTATAGAGAAGATTATACTCAGGCTATATCATTTATTAGCGAAGATGATTATCAACCTTGGATTA